>Ga0256832_1000496_pt1 | contig 25536 bp, 21 predicted proteins | sample 134614metaG_FD_190534 | JGI IMG/M metagenome (GOLD analysis project Ga0256832, IMG submission 190534) | Hydrothermal vent microbial communities from Lau Basin, Pacific Ocean - 134-614 | ecosystem: Environmental > Aquatic > Marine > Hydrothermal vents | place: Pacific Ocean: Lau Basin | collected... | reverse complement strand
TATTATTCTGACCGGCTTCCTGTTAGTGTTCCTGCTGGTACCATTATATTATGGATTAACCGGTGATATTTCTGGTTCTCTGCAATCCATTGGCCTTACTGAAATCGGCTGGTTAGCTGCTTCAGGTATATTACTGGGCATAGGAATTGCTAAAACCGGCTTTGGTACGGAGTGTTCAGTTATGGCGCCGGAAGCCTGTGTAACCAGTCGCGAGTTTTATACTCGCTGCGGTATTCCCGAAAGTACTTACCGGATGTTTCGTGGTATGTTGCCTCTACAGGGTTTTATGGTTGCTATTGTGGTTTTTAACCTGTTTATTCTTTACTCCTGGTTATGGGGTGAAGGTACCGTTCCCAATGCATCAGGTGAAGAAGGTCTTTACTGGGGGCATATTCTGGGCGGACCTTTATTAGGTATGGGAGCAGTATTAATGATTGGCTGTGAAGTACGCACATACGCACGACTGGGTTTAGGCTACTGTACCGCCCTGGCTGCCCTGCCCGGTTTTTATTTTGGTTATCTGCCCTACACCTTAAATAAAGAAGCCATTGATGAGGTTATTTTCGGTGAAGGTTTAACCAGTTATATAACCATTGCCGAATGGGCCAATGATAAGTTTGGCTGGACAGAAAGCGGCTGGGCGGTTGTGTATTCATTTTTATTAATTGGTATTCTTATATTTTCTTTTGTTGGTGCCCGCCTGTTTCTTAAACGGGACTGGAAAGTATTATTGACTCATAATACCGATGAACTGGTTTATGCGACCAATTAAGATTAAATATTAAACGAATGTTTAGAGTATGAATTGAGGATGATTGAATGGCCAATTTAAGTCGAAGAAATTTTATTAAAGTCGGGGGCAGTGTTGCAGCAGCTGGTGCAACAGCAGTAGTTCCTGGTCAGGTACTGGCCAGGTCGAGTGAACAGTCTAAAAGAATCTTATAGAACTTTGAGTTTCTAACAAGTCTCCATCAGGAAATTGGTCTATTTCTTAACTCACCCTTTTTTGCATCAGGGTGCTTACATGTTGGTAAAGGGGGATACAGGAAAGTTTAGGCTTTAAATTAAAAAAACAAATTGCCACCATTTAATAAAAGACTGACAATATCTGTCGTTACAATTTACTTATACTACTTCTTCATTAACAAGTAGCTGTATTTGTTTCTTTTCTCGTTGAATAATCCCCTCTTTTTCAAGTTCTGCAATAACCCGATAAAGTGTTTCCGGTTCTATAGCCAGTTCATTAGCCAATTCGAGCAGTGATGATTGCCAGATAAGCAACCCATCAGGATTAGATTCACAAATTAAAAAATGTTTTAAACGATCCTTAGCCTTATTTAACCGTAGTCGTTCATACCGACTACATTGCCGACGTGCATTTTTAGCGATAGCTAATAAAAAAGACATTGAAAAATGATTATCAGTCATTGCTGTTTTAAAATTATCCGATGAAATAAAAGCAACTTCAGCTTGTTTTGTGCATATTGCGTCACAAATATAGTGCTTAATTGCAAGAGCAGACTCACCGAAAAAATCTCCAGCTTGTGAGCGCATCATTGATACTTCATTTCCTTTAATCATATTACGGATGGCTTTAATTTCGCCACTTAAAACATAATAAAATCCTTTTACCTTATCGTTTGTATAAAAAAGATAATCTCCCTTTTTTAACGAAATTATTTGACATTTTTTTAATAATTCCTCAGTGAAATAATCAGGAAAATTCATTTAAAAGGCCTTGGTTAAGTTTGCAGAATAGTTAATGAAAGTAATTCTTATATTATATCTTAATTCCTAATTGTAATCATATTTTCACTTAATTTATTTCACTAGAATAGTTCTGACTCCTTTAATGAGAGTTTAAATTTTGATAATAACAATTAATTAAAATAACAAGGGATAAACATGAAAAAAATATTAACCACTGCAGTGGCCTTAGCAGTAACACTTCCTACATTATCTATTGCTGGAGGTCCATCACTGTATGGAAAAATTCATATGTCAATTAATAATAATGATAACCACTCATCCGGTACAGACAAATATGATGAATGGAATATGGCTACTCGTGGATCTCGAATTGGAGTTAAAGGTTCAGAGGACCTGGGGGATGGTCTGAAAGTTGCTTATTTAATTGAATGGCAAGTAGATATGGATGGGGATAATCCAAATGAAGATCTTAAGACACGAAATCGAGCAATTACATTATCAGGAAACTGGGGTACCGTAGTTGCAGGTCAATGGGATACACCAATGAAAGTACTTGGTAGTAAAGTTGCGGTTTTTCGGGATAGAGTCGGTGATGTTCGAAATCTAGGGGTATCTACCGCAACATCAACCTTCAATAAAATATCTACTATTGATCAGCGTGCAAAAAATACTGTAGCTTATGTTACTCCAAATTTAAACGGTTTTTCATCTACTATTGCTTATGTCTTCGATGCTGGCCAGGGACAAACAACGGGACCTGGTGATAATTCTGATAATAATGCATGGTCGGCTAATGCTATTTACAAAAATGGTCCTATCTTTTTAGGAGCAGCTTATGTTACCTATAACTCTGATGGGAGGACTCCTGCTGTTAATGTTGATGATGCAACTACCTGGCGAATTGGTGGTTCATATAAATTCGGTGATTTTAAAGTCATTGCTGATTATACTGATATGGAAAGTGCAAACTATACTAAAGATTTTGACCCCAGTATCTGGAAAATTGGTGCTACTTATACTATGGGTAATAACACCCTTAGATTTCACTATGCTGAACGTGATGATTCTGGTCTAAGAAGTTCAACATGTACAGGTGGGCTTGCTACAAGTAAGTGTAAAGATGGTGCGGATATGTGGGCTATTGGTGCCGATCATAAACTCTCTAAGAGAACACTGCTCTATGCTGTATATGCACGGGCAAACAATGATGATGATTCACGCTCTACAGTATGGACAAACACAGGTGGTGAGGGTGATGCCCCTAGTTCTGGAAATGATGCAACATCATTTTCTGTAGGTATTCAGCATAAGTTCTAATAAGCTTTCTTTTAATGTTCTGCAAGAGGGTAATAAAATGAGTTATCCTTTTGCAGAAGGTTTTATAGATTAATTAAGAAGGCAATAAGAACAAATTACATATGAAAATAAAAACAGATATATAAATATAAAGATCTGAATTATACTGGTTATAAAATACAATATTACTGCAATTAATCAAAACTTTCTCTGGAGAAAAAATGTACATTAATATTAAATACTGGTTTCTATGTCTGTTATTAGTTCTACCAGGAATGAGTCTGGCTGAACCCTCTTACTTTGTTAATAGTGACTGGCTTTCTGAACATATAGAAGATGATAATGTTCTGGTACTGGAAGTTCGCTATCATCCCCATCGCTATTTTACTGTAGGACATATTCCTGGGGCAGTACAAGTTCAGCGCTTTAAAGATCTGGGGGATAATTCTGCTGATCCATTAATGCGTTTTCCTTCCAGGGAAGCTTTTCAGAATACCCTGCGTCAATGGGGTGTAAATGATAATTCAACATTAGTACTTTATGATGACTCAAATACTGCACTGGTTTCCAGACTCTACTATTTATTAGAACTTTATGGTTTTAATATGAAGCAGGTTAAAATTTTAAATGGTGGCACAATCGAGTGGAGTGCTTTTGAAGAGATGACCAAAGAACCGTCACCTGTAAAAACGACGGGCAATGTAACCCTTAAAGCAGCCAATAAGAATTTATTTGTTGAATGGACTGATGTTTATACTGATGTTATTTCTTTACGTAAGCCCGATGTTATCCTGCTGGATGCCCGTCCACATGATATGTACACCGGAAAAGTAATCAAACACTCTATCCGTGGCGGACATATTCCCGGAGCTGTTAATGTTGTCAGTCTGGATGGTACCAGTGTTCAAAGATGGCGTACAGATAAAGAACTGGCTGAGTTATACAAATCTATACCTAAAGATAAAACTATATATGTTTACTGTCATGATGGTTTCCGCATGAGCCTTGCCTATATTCAGCTTAAATTTTTAGGTGCAAAGGATGTTCGTCTTTATAATGGCGGCTGGTCACACTGGGGTAATCGACTGACGTTGCCGGTAATTGAAGGTGAAGAAGCATATAGTGGCGAATATGAACTTTAACTGTTTATCAATTGTGTCTCAAAATCAATTTATAAAATAATTAAATATTTATACTCCCCCTTCCTAGCGGAAGGGGATTGGCTATTAAATATCAATTATTTTTGCCCTACCACCTTTCAGGTGATCCATAAGACCTAACAACCCGCCCTGTAAATATTTGACGTTGTATCCGTGAGAAACAAGATAGCTTCGAGCCATGTTGGAACGGTCAGTCATGGGACAGGCTACAACAATTAACTTGTCTTCAGGTAATTCATTCAGGCGTTGCGGTAATTCATTCGCCGGTATTTTTAACCCGAAATTCACCTGCCATACTGCTGTTTCCATTGGGATTCGGATATCCACAAGTTCAGCTTCACCTTTATTATAAGCATCAATAAAATCGTTAATAGAAATTCTTGCACTGGACATTTCCTGTGGCACAATACTCTGTGCAAATTCATTATTACAACCCGTCATTTTTATCTCCTTCTAACTACAATAATTTTTCTAAAATAAGATTTTTTAAAATCACAAAGAATTCATATAATCACGTGCAATATCACCGCGTAATTCGCTGGCTATGCCTAACATACCATCGGTTAAATATCGGGAATGATAACCTTTAATGGTTAAATATAAACGTGCTATTTCAGCGCGGTCATAATGCGGACACATAGTCACTATGGTTTTATCCGGATCCAGTTCATCCAGTCGGTCCGGAAGTTCATTTAGAGGGATATGCTCACCGATACCTACTTTCCAGGCCGCATATTCTTCATTAAAACGAATATCAATGAGCTGTACTTTTTGTTCTTTATAAAGCCTGAGTAATTCCGGTAATTGTATTTTCATTGCTTTACGCTCATCATAACCAAAATTACGTAAATAATTATCAAAATCCAGTGTTTTCATTTTTGCTCCTAAATCCTTCATAAGGTTTGTAAGAAATTTATTTATTATTGACGTTCAATAGTACCTGTTAATTCACAACCTAAAGCCAGGCTATTATATACAGTGCCAAACTGTTTAATATTACGATGTAATAAGGCGAGTTTTTTATCATTTTCTAATGTGTCAATTATAAGTTTATACTCAATGCGCTGCATTTTAGGTGGCTTGTCCTGGCGATAACCGGTAATGCTGACCTGAACATTATTAAGTTCAAAATTTATAATGGGTATGACTCGCTCTATATTCTTTATAATACAGGCAGCCAGTGCAGCCAGTAATAATTCTGCCGGATTAAAGGCATCAGAACGACCATTTAAGTCAGTATCAAGTATAATTTCAGCCTCTTTACATTGTACAAGACTGCCATGTTGATCCATCCTTTTTGCTTTAATATTATATTGCAACATAATCAGCCTCCTTAAAACTGACTTATAGTAAGTTTTATTGCCAATAAATATAAAATGACTGCAAGCAGTTGTTTAACCTGCTGCTGGCTTAGTCGATAATGCATAATTCGGTTACCAATAATGCCTCCCAGAAATGCCGCAATAGTAACAACCGCTAATAATAGCCAGTTCATCTGAACAAAATGCAGGTAGGTAAAAAAACCACCCAGGGAGGAAAATGGAATAACGAAGCTTACCGTATAAGCGGCTTTTTTAGGTTCAAAGCCCAGAAATATTAATAACGGAATGATCAGTGAGCCACCACCGACTCCCAGTAAACCTGAAACAAGCCCTACACTGGCCCCGATAATATACAGAATCCAGGTTTGGGTATAATTAACCTGTGCCTTTTTCTTCTGTATTAACAGAAGGCTGGCACTGAGTAATAAAAAAATAATTAATACCCACTTTACCCAGTATTCAGCGATATACTGACTAAGATAAGCGCCTACTGGGGTGCTGATTAAAATTGAAATAACCAGAGGCAGTGCAAAACGAAAATCCAGATCACGACGTAAAAAGTTTAGAATGCTGCCGCTAATGGTGCTGACTGAATTAATAAATAAGCCGACCGTCTTTGCCAGGTTTAAAGGCATACCAGCCATGGGAAAGATACTGACCAGTGCAATAGCCGATCCAACCCCCCCCATTGAGAACAGTGTAGAAAAAACAAGTGTCAGAAAAAAATAAATGACTAAGTCCATAATAACCTTTGCCTATACAATTATTTCGGTTGCCCCTTTTCTTATATAATAAGACCTGGCTAAGGGAAAATATTTATAAACCAAAAACACGCCCTCTCCGTTTAATGAGTTTCTTTTTTAGATCTTTTTTCGAACAATTAGAGATTACTTTATAAAACTTGTCTGCACAGAGCATAAACTGTTTAACAATATCAGGATCAAAATGATTGCTACTGCTTTGTTCGATAATGGTTAATGTCTTTTTTAAGGAAAATGATTTTTTATATGGCCGTTCTGCCACAAGGGCATCAAAAACATCAATAATGGCAAATATGCGTGCATTAAAGGGGATCTCATCTTTTTTTAAACCGCCTGGATAGCCTGAACCGTCAAACTTTTCATGATGATGTAAAATAACAGGTACAGCATCATGGAACCACTCAATATCCTTTACCAGTTCAACGCCCATAACAGGATGTTGTTTCATTATTGCCCATTCCTGGTTGTTTAGGCTGTCATCTTTTAGTAATACCTTATCAGGGATGCCAATCTTTCCGATATCATGAAGAAAAGCCCCTTTCATTAAACCCTGCATAGCCTGTTTATCCAGATCAAATTTTTTACCTAGTAAACTTGAAAGATAGGCTACACGGATATTGTGCTCATTGGTTTTATGATCTCTTAAGGCTGATATATTACCCAGCAATTGAGCTATTTTTATATTATCTTCAAGATCCATAAATATTATCTCTTCGTAGATTTAATGACTTTCAGGCGTAAGGAAACCAGTAATGAAAAAAAGACTGGAACTGCCAGTAACGTCAGGAACGTACCGGCTATTAATCCGCCAATGGCTACCAGTGCCAGTGGTGATAAACGTTCAATACCTACTGCCCATTCAAGGGCTATAGGTATCATGCCAACAGCAGAAGACATTGCCGTCATTAGAATAGGACGGGTTCTCTTTTCTACGGCATCCAGTAAGGCCAGATTGATATTCTTGCCCTTACTCATGGCTACTTTTGCAAAATCAATTAATAAAATGCCATTATTAACAACAATACCCATTAATAATATCATCCCCATAAAGGATGGCATGGAACCAAATTTATCGCCTAATAATAAACCCCAGGCAGCTCCGATAAGCGCCAGGGGTAAACTGCCCATAATAGCCAGCGGGTCAAGAAACGAACGAAAGGTCACGCTAAGCATAAGGTAGAGCATAACCAGACCTAATAAAAAGGATTTCGCCAGTCGGGAAAATGTTTCGGATAATTGTTTATATTCACCTTCATAGGAAATACTATATTCGCGGGGTAAATTCAAATCAGCCAGTGCTTTGGCAACTTCATCATGCAAGGTCGTAATGGCAATATCTCTGCGCCAGGCCAGTATATCAATCGTGGGTTCAAGGTATTGATGGGTTTCAGCAGTGGGGGTAACGACAATACGTGGGCTGGCAACGGAAGCAAGGGGAATAAAGCTACCGTCATTGGTTCGAATATTAATAGCCTGTAAGTCGATGGCTGTATTTCTTTGACCATTTTTCAGTCGTACCCAAACAGGAATGGGGTTCTCTCCCATTACCCTTAAGCGGCCCCCTGAAGTCCCTCCTACCGCCTGTGCTACCTGTTCAGCTATAGTAGAAGCAGACAGGCCATTGAGACGTGCCAGAGACGGATCAACGTTTAATTCCAGGCGGGTGGAATGTCCCTGCCAGCTTCGTTCAACGCCGGTTAAACCGGGGATAGAGGCTAATCGAGTTACAACCTGGTCGGCCAGTTTATCCAGTACCATGGGATCCGGGCCTTTAATCATTACATCGACATTTGCCCGAATGGAAGATAACGGTGTTGCCCCATAGACAGAAACATTGGCCGTGATCAGGCCGGGAATTTTTCTCAGACTCTGGCGTAAGGATTCATTAATATCAAAAATACTGCGATCACGATGAAAACGGTCCACCAGATTCAGGGTAATTTCGCCCTGTTGTAACAATCGCTGTGCACCAAAGGACTTAACCCCCGGTTCTGAGCCTATAACAACAGAATCAGAAATCAGCCATGGTGCAGGGATTTGATCACGTATCACCTTTTCAACCTGTCCAATAATTTTTTGCATTTGTTGGTCATCAGTATCAGACTGGGCTTCAAAAGTAATTCTTGATATACCGGTATCCATCAGAGGCATAATCTCACGCCCCAGTAATTTCATCTGGCTGGCGGAGACAACAAATAAAAAGAAAAACAGAATCAATACCAGAGCCCTATGATTCAACCCCCAGGAAACCAGGAACAGATATAATTTTTTTAATGGCTCCATAACATAACGGGTAAATGGATTTAACAGCCAGGCCAGCGGATCTTTTGCACCGGGTTTTAATATTAACGGGGCAAATAAGGGAATTAAGGTAACAGATACCACCAGGGAAGCCATAAGCGCAACGGACAGCGTCACGGTTAAGGGTCTTAAAACGGTTTGTACATAGCCGCCGATAAACATGATAGGTAACAGTACTATAATGGTGCTGATCGTACCACTGGTATCTGCCAGGATAATTTCATCAAGACCTCGAATGGCCGCCTGTCTGCGGTTTTCACCCAGCTCGCGCATGCGACGCTCGATATTTTCCATAACTACAATGACATCATCTGCCAGTAATCCTACGGCAATAATAATGGCGGATAAAGTGACCATATCAAATTCAAAACCCATCCACCACAGGATGGCAAAAGTCAACAGATAGGAAATGGGGAGTGAAAGTGCAACCACTGAAGCAGCCCGAGTATTACCAATAAATAACAGGATTACAATAACGGTCATGATAATAGCATCGCGTAAAGAATCGAGCATATTACTGACCGTCAGGCCAATTAATCGTCCCTGGGTATCAGCAACCTGTATATTAAGGGTAGGAAACTTTTTCTGTACGTCTGCCAGACGTTGATTAACGGAGTCAATAACCGGTTGTGCAAAGCCTTTTTCTGAACGTAATAATGCAATGGCCACAGCATTGCTGCCGTTACCATGATATAAAGATGAGGGATCCGATGCTCCCCAGTGTACTTTTCCTAAATCCCCTACTCTGACATGATGCCCACCTTCCAGGGGGATCAATATGGCAGCCAGATCTTCAGGACCTTTAGCCAGAGTCTGTGCTGTCAGACGTAAACGTTCTCCGTCACGATAGACCAGCCCGGCAGGTTGAGAGATATTAGAACGAGCCAGTGCGGCAGCCACCTGGGCAATGTCCAGCTGATGGGCCAGCAATCTGTCCCTGTCCAGATCAATACTGACCTGACGGATCGGGCCGCCAAATACTTCTGCTTCGGCAACGCCGGGCAGGTTTAACAGGGTATCACGCAGGTCATATTCTGCAATACGCCTGACCTGGGCCAGATCCAGGCCACTGCCCTGTCGGGCAGTTACAGCCAGAGTCATAACCGGACGTGCGGCATCGGTAATTTTAAAAATCAGGGGCTCATGAATACCTTCAGGCAACAGTCCCCTGACTCGGGACAGTTCGGTACTGACGGCATTAGCGGCCAGATTTATTTCATTATCGTATTCAAATTCCACCTGAACGGCTGCAACCTCATCACGGGAAGTTGAGGTGACTTTGCGTACGCCGTCTATGGCTGATAAGCGCACTTCCAGGGCGTGAGTGACTTCATTGGCAACGTCTTCTGTAGTAGCGCCAGGCCACTGTACAACCACTGAGATAGTGGGTCGGTTGGTATTTGGAAACAGGTTGGTCGGTATATTAATAAATCCCATCCAGCCAAGAATTAAAGCGATAAAAGTGCCTGCAAGAATCGCATGGGGTTGTTTTAATAAGCGTTCTGCAAAGCTCATTGGCTGTTTCCTGTATGAGCGATTGATGAGTCAGTAACTACGGGATCATTATTTTTAAGCTGTATCAGTACACTTTCATGAGCTGCAACCAGTTGATCGCCTTTATGCAGTTTATTGCTGCTGATCGCCAGAGCTTTATGAGTATTTAAAATAATATTAACTTCAACACGTTTAAGTTGTTTGTGCTGATTTTTAGTAATAACTTTAAAAACAAAGCCTTTTTTGGTCACTCCATTTGATTCGCCACTTTCAACAATAGCCCGATGCGGAATAATCAGAGCATTTTCAACGGAGTTTAAAATGACATGCGCCGGGATCCTGGCACCACTGGGTAAACCAAAAGGCATGCTGTTTAAATCGGCCTCTGCCGTACCTAACGCATGAACATCCAGTGCCGGAAAAATTCTGGATAAATGAACGACCTGTTGTAAGCTGCCGTGTGTAAGAATAACATCAGTACCCGGATGTACCTGTTCGAGTACCTGTTGCGGTAACTTAACCTGTAATCTTGAGGTGGTATCAATAGTAAGTTTGTATAAGGCTTTTCCAGGCATGGCAATATCGCCCGGTTCAGACAAACGCGCGGCAACCGGTGCATCAGCAGGCGCATAAACAGTACCATAGCCAATACGAACATTAAGAGCGGCAATACTGCGCTGTAAATTATCAACTTGCTTTTGAGCGGCAAGGGCCGCTGTTTTTTTCGCATCATATAATTCCTGGGAAGTCAGATGTTTTTTAATGAGTCTTTTTTGACGGTTAAACTCATCTTTACTGCGTGATAATTCAGCTTCAGCCGCCTGTAACTGAGCTTCAAGACCAGCCCGCTGTTCTATTAATTCACTCACTGAAATTTTAGCCAGCAAGTCCCCTTTTTTAACCTTTATCCCCTCTCTGGGCCCCATTTGTAAAATTTCACCGGAAATCTGGCTGCTGATAGTAATTTCAGTGCTGCCGTTTAAAGTAGCCAGGGCTAAAAATTCCTGAGACAGACGGCCTTTATTTATGGTAATGGTATGTAAAGCCCATGGTACAGACTCTATATTGGGAAGTGAATCAACCTGACTGGTTCGATGTTTGCGCAGAATAATGGCTCCGGCAGCAAGACCAATGATGAGCAAAACAATAATGATGGTGGTCAGACGATGATAGGATTTAGACATACCGTTCTCTAAAAAAGGAGTTAATCGAGTAATTAATTAATAAGATAGCATATCTAGATAAATAGATATAGTTTGATAATAAAATATATCTATTTATCTGTTAATCAATGTGACTAGAATTACATTGACTGTTTTTAAACAGAATTGGAGTCAGAAGGTCAATTAGATAAAATAACGTTTAGATTTTAGCCTTGAGAATATTTTACTACCTAAAACTTCAAGACCTAAAATAACATCTAATATTTGATGTTATTGGTTTTTCCAATGAAAGCCATCTCTGGCTAATAATTCATCAGCTTCTTCTGGCCCATAGCTGCCGGCCGGATAATTGGGGAAATCACGGGGAGGTAAAGATTTCCAGACATCCAGTATCGGTTGTAAAAACTCCCAGCATACTTCAATATTATCAGCACGTTTAAACAAGGTAGCATCACCACAGAGACAGTCATAAATCAGTGTTTCATAACCGCTGGCAGTATTGGATTCTTCAAAATAATCATCATAATCAAAATCCATTAATACCTGAGACATTTTAAATTCTGTACCGGGCACCTTGGCATTAAATTGCATACTTATTCCTTCATTAGGCTGTATGCGTAAAACCAGTCGATCGGGTTCAATATTTTTATGCCGCTCAAGTGCACCTCTAAACATCATATTAGGCGCGTGTTTGTACTGTATAACCACTTCAGAATAACGTTTATGCATACGTTTACCGGTACGCAGATAAAAGGGTACGCCCGCCCAGCGCCAGGAATTAATTTTTAGTCTAAGTGAAACATAAGTTTCAGTAGTTGAATCACTGGCAACACCCGGTTCATCTCGATAAGCATGTACATGCTGACCATTATCAGAAACAGCTTCACCGTATTGACCACGAACAGTATCAGTTAAAACTCTCTGGGGGGTAAAAGGTTCTATTGCTTTTAATACTTTTGTCTGTTCATCACGAATGGCGTCAGCATCAAAGGAATTGGGTGGCTCCATTGCCACTATAGACAGTACCGCAAGGAGATGATTGGCAATCATATCTCTTAATGCTCCAGCTTCTTCATAATAACTGGCACGGTCTTCAATACCAATAGATTCTGCTACCGTTATCTGAACATGATCAACATAGCGATGATTCCATATCGGCTCTACAGTTCCGTTACCAAAACGATAAGCCATCATATTCTGAACGGTTTCTTTACCCAGATAATGATCAATTCTATAAATCTGATGTTCCTGAAAGCTTTTGTGTAAACGGGTATTTAATTCAATGGCAGATTCCAGATCATGGCCAAAGGGCTTTTCAATAATAATTCGCCGCCATTGTCCTTCTGCTTCTTCGTTTAGTCCGGACCTGGCCAGTTCACTTGCTATAATGCCGAAAAAACTGGGTGGGGTAGCCAGATAAAACAGATAATTACCCGGTGTGCCCTGTTCATGATCAACCTGTTTTAACAGGGTTTTTAGCTTCTGGTAACTATCAGGATCACGAAAATCCCCAGGCATATAATAAATTTTTTCAACATTTTCATCCCAGAGCTGCTGTTTAAAACCATTACCCACAAACGATGAAATGTCACTTGCCAGGGACTGTCGATAACTTTTACTGTCCATTGCGACTCGGTCGAAACCTACCATGGCAATTTGGTCAGGCAGTAGATTCTGCAGTTCAAGATTAAATAGCGCTGGAATAAGCTTTCGTTTAGTCAGGTCTCCCGCAGCCCCAAAAATAACAACAACAGTTGGAGAGGCAATTGAAGATGATGAAGATAAAGGTCTCATTTAGTGTCCCGGTGGTTTGGTTGATGAATATTACTCATGCTTAATGCCAATTTACAACACGAAGAAAAAAAGAATATCATATATTTGTGATGTTTATTACATTTATTGACATATATCAATATTAGTATACATAATAAATTATTGGGAGAAACATCATGCAAATCAGACAATTTTTTGATCCACAAAGCAGCACCTATACCTATTTGCTATGGGATGTTAAATCAGGTGAAGCCGCATTAATAGATTCAGTTAAAGAGCAGGTTGACAGAGATTCCCAGATAATTCGTGAACTCAATCTTAATCTGCGTTATTTACTGGAAACTCATATTCATGCCGATCATATTACCGGAGCAGGTGAGTTAAGAAAGCGTTTTAATGCCAGGGTTATGGTTCATAAAAACAGTGGCAGTCAGTGTGCTGATCAACTCCTTGACGATGAAGATACAATTATGTTGGGAAGTGAAAAGATTAAAGTTCTTTACACTCCGGGGCATACCAATACGGATATCAGTTATTTAATTGATGGCATAGTGTTTACAGGTGATACCTTACTGATCCGAGGCAGTGGTCGTACTGACTTTCAATCGGGCAATGCCGGTGAAGCCTATGATTCCATTACTGGAAAATTATTCACTTTACCCGATTCCACAGTCGTTTATCCCGGTCATGATTATGAAGGTCGAACCATGTCAACGATCTGGGAAGAAAAAAAATATAATCCACGACTGGGTAATGGCAAAAGTCGGGAAGAATATATTAATATTATGGAAGGTATGGATTTACCAAAACCTAAAATGATTGAAAAAGCGGTTCCTGGTAATATGGAGTGTGGATTGTCTAAAGATTAATGTGACGTGGGCAGGATGCCCACGTTACTGACTGAGCGGTTAAAAAAGCGCTGTATTAAAATTTTTATTAAGACAAACTGTCTTTTTTTATTTGTGCAAGAGCTGTTTCAATAGCTTCAAAAATTACCCGGTCTGATTTTATGTCATCATTTTCAGGAATATCCCAGTCCATGGCTTTACGGTATTTTTCAATTAACTGTTTAACATCATCTATGATTTCATCTTTATAACGGTTTATTTCTATATGCTGCATATCAGTCATTATTGTTAAATCTCCCAAATTTATTGTTTAGAATGTAAAAATTAGTGCTTTATAAGTGAATGATTATTATAAAGTATATTTCTGATGCAGTTCTGGAATTTTTACATTGTAGTTATGTAGCTTTTTAGCAAACACATGCATACTTTTTTCTTCCCCGTGTACCAGGAATGTGGTTGTCGGATTACCCGTCTGGCTGTGCCATTGCAGTAATTCAGCCTGATCCGCATGGGCAGAAAAACCACCGATTGTATACACATCGGCTTTTACCGGGATCACTTCACCAAAGATTTTAACCGTATCAGCTCCATCAACAATACGCCGTGCCAGTGTGCCCTGAGCGGCATAACCAACAAATACAATGCTATTATGTTTATTCCACAAATTATGTTTAAGATGATGACGAATTCTGCCGCCGGTACACATACCGGAACCGGCCATAATAACGGCCCCGCTCTCTACCATATTAATAGCCATGGATTCAGAGGTTTCACGGGTAAAATGCAGACCGGGTATGTAAAAGGGATCATTTCCCTTATCAAATATTTTCATGGTGTCTGCATCATAACATTCAGGATGTCTTCTGAAAATTTCAGTGGCGGAAATAGCCATGGGGGAATCAAGAAATACCGTCGTATAGTGCTGAATTTTTTTTGCATAAACTCCCTCTCTTAAGTAATAGAGAATTTCCTGGGCACGCTCCAGAGCAAAGGTGGGAATGATCACATTACCACCACGACCTACGGTAGTATTAATAATCTCATAAAGTTCACTAATGGAAGGTTCCAGCTGTTTGTGCAATCGATCACCATAGGTGGTTTCCATTACAACCGTATCAACTTCGGGCGGCTTGGCAGGATTACGTAAAATGGCCCGATTGCTATAACCCAGATCACCCGAAAATAACAGACGATGCTCCTGATCACCCTCTTTAAGCTCTAAAAATATACTGGCCGAACCCAGGATATGACCAGCGTCCAGGAATGTTGCACGAATACCCGGCGCAATTTCTAAAGGTTCATTATACGCAGCCCTTCGCTTAAAAAATTCCAGACTGTTTAAGGCATCCAGTGTTGTATATAAAGGCTCTATTTCATTTGCATTTTTATGGTTATGGTTGCTGCCGTGACGACGTTTGGCCTTGCGCTGCTGGTAACGGGCTTCTTCTTCCTGCAAACCGGCCGCATCAAGCATGACTAGGCGGGCTAATTCTACCGATGCCGGGGTGGTGATCACTTCACCGGTAAATCCGCGTTTCACAAGCAGCGGGATCCGTCCACAATGATCCAGGTGAGCATGGGTCAGTAAAATAAAATCGATGGATTCCGGCTCAAAGCCAAAGGCATCGAAGTTTTCTTCCGCCAGTTCCCTGCCGCCCTGAAACATGCCGCAGTCAATAAGGATCCGCTTGCCTGCACATTCAAGTAAATGACAGGAGCCGGTAACGTTTTCTGCAGCACCATGAAAAGAAATATGCATTGATAATGTCCTTAGTATTTTTATGTTAGTTGTTGTTTTCCATATCAGAAGTATAGTTGCCTGTACGAGCCAGACTATTAAGTCTCGCTCGTTCAAATAGAGCAGCCTGTGTTTTGTCTCCATTCTCTGCTTTACCCTGCCATGCCTTTAAGGCAGGTTGCTGTAAGGCACGGCCATAGGAAAAAGATAATTCCCAGGGCTGTGGTCCAAGTTGATTGATGGCATTTAGATTAGCTGTAGCTTCTTCCGGTGTCTGCCCGCCAGAAAGGAAGTTAATACTGGGTACAGCCGCTGGTACTGTACGGCGCAATACTTTAACAGTTTCTTCTGCGACTCGTTCAGGTGATTCTTTATGTGCGAAGTTTTTGCCGGCAACCATCATATTGGGTTTTAAAATAGTATGTTCCAGAACCACATGATGGCGTTGCAGGGCATGATACAGTTCATGAAAAACAAATTCGCTGACTTCAGAGCAACGTTCAATGGTATGATCACCGTCTATCAGAACTTCCGGTTCGACAATAGGCACCACACCCATGGATTGACAGATGGCGGCATAACGGGCCAGTACTTCTGAATTAGCAATAACAGCCTGATGAGTCGGTGTACGGTCTGAAATATGATAAACATTTCGCCACTTGGCAAAACGGGCACCCTGTGTTTTATATTGTTCCAGTCGTTGTGCCAGTCCATCCAGTCCCTGAGTAATTTCTTCACCGGGTGCATTGGCTAAAGGTAGCTTACCTTTATCTACTTTAATACCGGGAACAATGCCCTGCTGAACACAAACTTCAGGTAAAGACACGCCATCATCAGATTTCTGAGCCAGGGTTTCTTCAAATAAGATCACCCCGCAGATAAACTTTCCCAGGTCAGGTGTACTTAGAATCAGACTTCGATAGGCTCTGCGGTTTTCTTCAGTGGATTCAACATTTATGGATTTAAAACGTTTGGCAATGGTGGGACTGCTTTCATCGGCAGCAAGAATACCCCGCGTGCTGTCGATCATATCTTCAATGGTCTGCTGAAGTTCAGTTTGGATGGACATTGTTGCACTCCTGTTTGAAAGAATGGAACTGGAAAAATCAGGGCAATAGATATGAAGCTTTATTTACTGATAGTATTAGTATAAAACTAAAGTAATCAGTTATGCCATGATACTTATCAAGTATGAAATTAAAAATAATTTTTACTTGCTATTTGCTTGTTAACGATGGCGTTACTATAACTATTATTTATTTAACTTTTTTCAACGTCCAGTACATGCAGTGTGGTTTTAATGACCGTGTCTGGATTAAGGCTGATAGAATCAATACCAATATCAACCAGATACTCGGCCATTTCAGGATAATCGGATGGAGCCTGGCCGCACAGACCGGAATGTCTCTGATTGCGTCTGGCACCCTCAACCGCCAGCCTTATCATTTCCTTAACACCGTTATCACGTTCATCAAAATCAAAAGCAACAATATCAGAATCCCGATCCACACCCAATGTTAGCTGGGTTAGATCATTAGAGCCAATAGAAAAACCGTCAAACAACTGAGCAAAGGCATCAATCTGGATAACATTATTCGGTATTTCACACATAACATAGATTTCAAGGCCGTTTTCACCGCGTTTTAAACCATGAGAAGCCATAACTTCAAGTACCTGTTCACCTTCCTTAACTCGTCGGCAGAACGGGATCATCAGCCTGACATTGTCCAGCCCCATAATATCCCTGACTCGTTTCATGGCTGCACATTCCAGAGCAAAGCCTTCCGCATAATCAGGATGGTAATAGCGGGAAGCACCTCGAAACCCGAGCATAGGATTATCTTCTTCAGGTTCAAACCAGCGTCCGCCTAATAAGGAAGCGTATTCATTGGTTTTAAAATCAGACATACGGACAATAACCGGTTTAGGGTAAAAAGCCGCGGCAATAGTACCTACCCCTTCAGACAGCCGTTCAACAAAAAAATCGGCTGGATTATCATAACCTTTAGTCAGTAGTTCTATCTGTTTTCGTTCTTCATCATCCTGAACTTTTTCCGGATGAATAAGGGCCATAGGATGGGCTTTGATTTCATCATTAATAATAAATTCCATCCGGGCCAGTCCGACACCGTCATTAGGCAGAAAACTGCTTTTAAATGCCAGATCAGGATTACCCAGAATAAGCATGATTTTAGTTGCAGGTCTCTGAATATTTTTAAGATCAGTCACTTCAACATCATAGGGCAGTTCACCCTGATAGACTCGGCCTTCATCACCTTCCGCACAGGAAACGGTGATCATTTCACCATCGTTAATAATTTCTGTAGCGTCATCGGCCCCGACCACTGCAGGTATACCCAGTTCCCTGGCCACAATGGCAGCATGACAGGTGCGCCCTCCCCGGTTTGTGACAATAGCGGCAGCAATTTTCAGAACAGGCCCCCAGTCCGGGGTAGTCATATCAGCAATAAGAATTTCTCCGGGTTGAAATTCAGCAAGGTGATGGACATCAGAAATAATTCGTGCCCGGCCAGTTGCTATCTTGCTGCCGACAGAACGTCCGGAAACCAGCAGCGGCCCTTTACCCTTAAGCCGGTATTCTTCCAGGCTGCTGCCTGTTTTCTGGGAAGCCACCGTTTCAGGCCTGGCCTGAACCAGATAGAGCTTGCCGTCCACTCCATCCCGAGCCCATTCCATATCCATCGGTCTGGACTGACCCGCCTCCCGGGTATAATGGTTTTCTATTTTAATGGCATATTCAGCCAGTGTGAGTACGTCTTCATCACTGATACAGAAACGCTCCTGATCCGCTTTTGGGGTAGGAATATTGCGTGTGGTCTGGGCACTTCGAGCATGGGCATAAACCATCTTTATTTTCTTTTCACCCAGATTACGTCTTAATACTGCCCTGTAGCCCCTGTTTAAGCCGGTTTTATGTACGTAAAATTCATCTGGATCAACGGCGCCCTGTACAACATTTTCACCCAGGCCATAGGAACCGGTAATAAATACCACATCTCGAAATCCGGATTCAGTATCCAGGCTAAACATTACCCCGCTGGCATCCAGATCCGAGCGTACCATTTTCATAATACCAATGGACAGGGCGACTTTAAAATGATCAAACCCCTTATCAATACGATAGGCAATAGCACGTTCAGTAAATAAGGAGGCAAAACAACGGCGACAGGCATCAATAAGCATTTCATCGCCTTTGATATGCAGATAGGTATCATGCTGGCCGGCGAAACTGGCGGTAGGTAGATCTTCAGCGGTTGCAGAACTGCGTACCGCGAGGGTCAGATCATTTCCATATTCTTCAATTAAAGCATGATAGGCCTGTAGAACCTGCTCACGTAAGGTTTCTGAAAAACCAATACCATAAACCAGTTCTCTGGCTTTATGAGCACGTTCGGCCAGATCATCCACATCAGACTTATCAACATCGTCTAACAGCTTATGCAGTTGCGGCCAGGCATCGGCCTGATCCAGCATATCCCGGTAGGCCTGTGCAGTAACGGCAAAGCCATTGGGAACATTGACCCCTTCCGGAGTAAGACTGCGATACATTTCTCCCAGTGATGCATTTTTACCGCCGACCAACGGCACATCATTAATACCCAGATCCTTAAACCATTTAATATAGGTCACTGTTTGTGTCGTCATAATAATTATCTCCAGGTAATAATTTATAGACCGGAATATTGCTATTTAGTTCTGACATAACGGACAGATTTTACACTATACAGACTTAATCATACTTTATTGCAAGACCAAGCATAATTAATGTTAAACCGTCAAACAACAGGCTGATACCAACTATAATGCCAAGATAAACAGGAGAAGTTACAGGCCAGCCCGTGAGCAGTAATATGGCCAGTAATAATGAAATCATGGCATTGATAATTAACCAGAACCAGCCGGACATGGGCCGACGCTGTAATGCCAGAGCAAAGCTGCCAAAGGCATCAATAAACAGGTAAAAGGCAATCATCAGGGTTATTGCAGCGATTCCGGTTACAGGATAGACCAGCAATAAAAGTCCACCCGCTATAAGGATGAGAGGTTTAAGCCAGTTATTAAAGCCCCTATGCCACTGGTAGGTATACCAGGCCCATAAGATACCCCCTGACAACATCAGCCAGCCAAGAAATATTTCAATGGCCATTGATAACAGGTTCGGCAGAAAAATACCCACACCACCCAGCACTATCAGTAGTCCGCCTATGGTAAAAAAAGATTTGCGTGTGGATTTAAGTAAATCAATGTTGCTGTTGAGCAGATCTGCCATGGTTTATTTCCTCATAGGGACAAACAGGTACAGGAGTCCAGTTAAAGTTTTTTTAAAAGGTCTAAATAATATTGAATTAATAATTAATAATATGGTCAATTAATATTATTAACCATGTTAATGTTTATTTAAATCAATTTTGTTTAATTTTAATGTTTTAAATAGTACCATTCTATTAACCTGTTTGCCGACCACTTTTTAAAAGGTACAAGTAATGATTTTTGGAATCCTGATACTCTGGTTATTCAGTACCATCGGCTTGCTTATTATTACTGCAATTGTACCGGGTATCCGGGTTCGTTCTGCCGGTGACCTGTTTCTGGCTTCTCTTATCCTTGGCCTGATGAATGCCTTTATCCGTCCCCTGCTGTGGTTTCTGACCTGGCCGTTAACCGTACTTTCCTTTGGACTATTTGCGCTTTTTGTTAATGCCTTTATGATTCAGCTGACATCTATGATTGTACCTGGCTTTGAAGTGGATAATTTTGCCAGCGCCCTGCTGGCAACGGTTATTATGATATTGCTGGTTATTAGCGGTTTTATTTTTATTCAGTGGTTTTTATTTGACAGCGTATTCTGGCTGCAGATGAACAATATGCATCCGGGGTTTCAAATGTAAATCCCGATGTTTTAAATTTCAGCTATCTGATCTTTAACAAATTAAATTTCCGGTGAACTATTATGGACAATATCGATTCAACACAGAACCCTTTATCAGATAATGAGGTTCAGAATATTCATGCCTGGTGGCGTGCTGCTAATTATTTATCTGCCGGGCAGATATTTCTTATGGACAACCCGCTACTTGAGAAACCGCTTAAAGCTGAGCATATCAAACCTCGTTGTCTGGGGCACTGGGGAACCACGCCGGGGCTGAATCTTATTTATGCTCATGTTAACCGTATTATAAAACGTGAATCATTAAGTACTATTTTTATTACCGGGCCTGGTCATGGCGGTCCGGCACTGGTTGCCAGTACCTGGCTGGAAAGCAGCTATAGTGAGATTTATCCTGAAGTATCTCAGGATCGAACCGGAATGAAAAAACTTTTTAAGCAGTTTTCATTTCCCGGAGGTGTCCCCAGCCACTGTGCTCCGGAAACTCCCGGTTCTATAAATGAAGGCGGTGAATTAGGTTATTCTCTGTCGCATGCTTTTGGTGCGGTCTTTGACAATCCTGATCTGCTTGCAGTCTGTGTGGTCGGTGATGGCGAAGCGGAAACCGGCCCCCTGGCCACCTCCTGGCATAGTAATAAATTTCTCAATCCTGCACAGGACGGAGCGGTTTTACCCATCCTGCATCTTAACGGTTATAAAATTGCTAATCCTACGGTACTTGCTCGCATTGATACCAAAGATTTAATGCATTTATTTGAAGGTTATGGTTATCAGCCCTGTCTGGTTGAATGTGAAGATCCGGAACAAATACATCAGTTAATGGCCTCTGCCATGGATACAGTCATTGCTCAAATTAAAACTATCCAGAAAAATGCCAGGGAAAATGCTGATACCAGACTGCCTCGCTGGCCCATGATTATTCTCAAAACCCCAAAAGGCTGGACCGGCCCAAAAGAAATTGATGGTTTAAAAGTTGAAGGCTACTGGCGTGCACATCAGGTTCCCATACCCAATGTCCGACAACCGGAACATATTAAAATCCTGGAAAGCTGGATGAAAAGCTATAGGCCGGAAGAACTTTTTGATGCTGACGGCCGTCCTTTAGCCTATATCAGAGACCTGGCACCGGAAGGTACACTTCGCATGGGTGCCAATCCCCATGCCAATGGCGGTTTGTTATTGAAACCCCTGCACTTGCCTGAATATGGTAATTATTGTCTGGATATTCAACAGCCCGGCACAAGCTATGGTGAGGCAACCCGGCATATGGGTGAATATTTTCGCGATATCATGACCTTAAATGCCAAAGAATCCAATTTCAGAGTAATGGGACCTGATGAAACAGCATCCAACCGCTTATCCGCACTGTTTGAAGTCACCAACCGTGCCTGGACTGCAGAACAGTTCAGCTATGACGATCATCTTGCAGTGGATGGACGGGTTATGGAAATTCTTTCTGAGCATACCTGTCAGGGCTGGCTGGAAGGCTATCTGCTGACTGGGCGACACGGCTTTTTTTCCTGCTATGAAGCCTTTATCCATATTGTTGACTCAATGTTTAATCAGCATGCCAAGTGGTTAAAGGTCTGTAATGAAATTGCCTGGCGTGCAGATATTGCCTCTCTGAATATACTCTTAACTTCACATGTCTGGCGCCAGGACCATAATGGTTTTTCTCACCAGGATCCCGGTTTTATTGATCACGTTGTTAATAAAAAATCTGATATCGTGCGCATTTATCTGCCGCCTGATACCAATACCCTGTTATATGTTACTCATAAATGCCTTAATTCAAAAAACCTGGTGAATATTATTATCGCCGGTAAACAACCTGAATTGCAGTGGTTGAATAAAGAACAGGCTGTTAAGCATTGCTCAGCAGGTATCGGGATCTGGGAATGGGCCAGTAATGACCAGGATTCTAAGCCGGATGTGATTTTGGCCTGCAGTGGAGATGTTCCTACGCTGGAAACAATGGCAGCTGTTGATTTACTGCACCAGTATGCACCGGAAATTAAGATCCGGGTAATTAATGTCGTGGATCTAATGACCCTGCAGCCGCATGAAGAACATCCCCATGGTCTGACTAATTCAGATTTTAATGCCCTGTTTGAAACAGACATTCCTGTAATTTTTGCTTTTCATGGCTATCCATGGTTAATACACCGACTGACCTATCGGCGTGAATTCAGTCATAATCTTCATGTCAGAGGGTATATAGAAGAAGGTACAACCACAACACCATTTGATATGGTGGTGCGTAATAAACTGGATCGTTTTCACCTGGTAATAGATGTGGCTGACCGGGTTGACTCATTAAAGGATCGAGCCGGCCATATTCATCAGGCAATGAATGACAAACTTATTGAACACCAGGAATATATAATAAGCCATGGAGAGGATATGCCTGAAATAAAAAACTGGATCTGGCCAACTTATAATAATCAGGAGTAGTTTATGAACACCCTGCCTTATGAACTGCGCCCGGATCTGCCTGCACAGTTAAATGATTTACGGCGCCTGGCTCTGGATATCCGCTGGTCATGGAGTCATGTGGCCGATCAGCTCTGGTCCTGTATCGATAATAAACTATGGCAGCAAACGCATAATCCGTGGATGATTATGCAGACCGTCAGTATAAAACGACTTAATGAGCTTGCACAGGACGAACATTTTAACCAGCTGTTAAAGCAACTGCACGACGAACAGAATTTTGCATTAAACCGTGAAACATGGTTTAGCCAGAAATATCCCCAAAGTCATCTTAAGCTAATTGCGTACTTTTGCATGGAATATGGTCTCAGTGAAGCACTTCCCCTGTATTCCGGTGGTCTGGGTGTACTGGCTGGTGATCATCTGAAAACCTCTAACGATCTGGGTATTCCCCTGGTGGCTGTCGGCCTGTTGTATCAGCAGGGTTATTTTCGCCAGACTATTAATCGCCAGGGAGAACAGAGAGAATTTTATCCCTTTAATGATCCGAGCCAGATGCCGGTAACACCGGTGCGAGATGAAAACGGTGAATGGCTTAACATCAGTATTCAGTTTCCCGGTCGACTTCTTCGCCTTCGTACCTGGCAGGTACAGATTGGGCGTATTACTCTTTATTTACTTGATAGTAATGATCCACTTAATAATCCTGCCGACCGGGGGATCACCAGTGAACTATACGGTGGTGATACCGAATTACGTTTAAAACAGGAAATGGTATTAGGTATTGGCGGTTACAGCCTGTTAAATCAACTGGGTCTGCAGCCAGACGTCTGTCATCTAAATGAAGGCCATGCCGCCTTCGCTATTCTTGAACGTGCCAGGTTGTTCATGCAGGAACAGGAGGTGAATTTCAGTACCGCCCTGGTGGCAACCCGTGCCGGCAATCTTTTTACAACCCATACGCCTGTTGAAGCCGGTTTTGACCGTTTTGATAATACACTCGTCCAGTATTATTTATCCCCCTGGGCAGAACATTGCGGTATTGATTTATCCGAGATACTGGCACTTGGTAAGTCCCGCACAAACTCTCATGAAGCCTTTAATATGGCCTGGCTGGCTATTCACGGCAGCATAGCCGTAAATGGCGTAAGTAAATTACACGGCAAGGTCAGCCGGTCACTTTTTCAGAGTCTGTTTCCACGCTGGCCCGCCGCTGAAGTTCCAGTGGGACATATTACTAACGGTGTTCATATCCCCAGCTGGGATTCAGCCAAATCGGATCAGCTGTGGACGGATGTTTGCGGTAAAGAACGCTGGCGAGAGGAACTGCAGGCTTTACGGGCATCCATTATGGAACTCCCCGATGACAGGCTCTGGGAAATGCGTCTGAAAAATCGACTTAACTTAATCCAGTGGATCCGGCAGCGTCAACCGGAACATCAGGCCATTTATGAATATGATGGTGATGTGCTTGATCCCAATGTGCTTACCCTGGGATTTGCCCGCCGCTTTGCCACCTACAAGCGTCCTAATCTTCTATTACATGATCCTGACCGTCTTGCTCACCTGTTGACCCGATTTGATCAACCCGTTCAGATTGTTATTGCCGGTAAGGCTCATCCCAAAGATTTTATGGGGCAGGCCCTGATTCAGCAATGGATCCGTTTTATCCAGGACTATAAACTGGGCAAACATCTGGTTTTTCTGGTGGACTATGATTTACTGATTGCAGAACAACTGGTTGCTGGTGTCGACTTATGGCTTAACACCCCCCGACGCCCCTGGGAAGCCAGTGGTACCAGCGGCATGAAAGTCCTTGTTAACGGCGGCTTAAATTTCGCTGAACTGGATGGCTGGTGGGCTGAAGCATATAACGAAAATGTCGGCTGGGCGCTGGGTGACGGTCAGGAACATGACAGCGATCCGGCCTGGGATGCCCATGAGGCTGAAATACTTTATGATACCCTGGAGCAGAAAATAATCCCGGCTTTTTATCAACGTAATCAGCAGGGTATTCCAGAACAATGGTTAAAATTAATGCGTCATAGTATGGCTGAACTGACCCCCCGCTTTTCTACCAATCGAATGCTGCGTGAATATACAGAAAATTATTACCTGCCGCTGGCCAAACAATGGTATCAGCGCTGTGATAATAAGGGACAACAGGCCAGAGTAATTTATGACTGGCATAGACAAATCCAGCAATACTGGTCTGCTATTCATTTCAGTAACCTGGAAATCCTGCAGAACCCTCAGAATCTTGAATTTAAGGTACAGTTATACCTGGGAGAGCTCAATCCTGAATTTATAACAGTAGAGCTGTATGCTGAGGCAGCAGAGCAGGAAGAACCTGAACGACATACTCTGCAACGTATGGAAATGCTTATTGGTGCAGTTAACAGTTATCTTTATATGCTTGAAATACCGGCACATCGTCCTGTGAATGACTATACCCTGAGAGTTATTCCATATCATCCTGACGTTGAGGTGCCACTGGAATGCAATCTTATCCTGTGGCAACATTAAAAACTGATACCATAAAAGGATAACGATTTTGTCATTAACACAGAACAGTCAGGTTAAGTCAGAAACATTAAACACTCAAGTCAGGGAAGTGGATAGAAACAG
>Ga0256832_1000495_pt1 | contig 25549 bp, 15 predicted proteins | sample 134614metaG_FD_190534 | JGI IMG/M metagenome (GOLD analysis project Ga0256832, IMG submission 190534) | Hydrothermal vent microbial communities from Lau Basin, Pacific Ocean - 134-614 | ecosystem: Environmental > Aquatic > Marine > Hydrothermal vents | place: Pacific Ocean: Lau Basin | collected... | reverse complement strand
AAGAAATGTTTAAAACAAAAATGCTGGATAATACGAAAAAAGATTGGTTGAAACTTTATATCGAAAGGTACAATTTTGGAGAAAGCAGAGAAAAGCATTTATTAGTCACACAATTCATAAATGCACTGATTATTGAAAAGGTGCAGAATGAGAAAGGCGATGCAGGGATTATACAATTGTTAAATACAGGTAGTTTCAGAAGAAACAAAGAACAATTCTTTAATAATTTGGATAAAATTACCGGAATAAATGAAGATAATTTTAATGAAAAAGTGAGTGCATTAGTAAAAAATGAATATGGCAAGAAATAATACGGGTTAAGCTAAAGATTTATAATAACAAGCCCAAACAAAAGGAGCTTTCCAGATATGAAAAGCTCCTTTATTTCAAATCCCCAATAAAAATAAGATTGTATTTTACTGTACAATTTTATCTTTTATTTGGATCAATAGCAATACCATATGCCTCTATTCCTTCAATTAGATATTCTACCTCGCCTGTACCGTCTAATTTATATTTTTTGATTCCATTTTTTTGCAAAGGATTTGCTTCTATGTCTGCATCAGCCGGTCCTCTATAAGCCCAATATACATATCCTGTTTCATAATCCAAAGCGATTCCTGTTATTGCTACTTGCTCATTACCTCCTCCTTCGGAATCAAATGGAGAATCATCAATCAAAGTTACATCACTTCCGTCAAGATTACACACATAAATTCCCGGATTTACTTTATTTGAAGAGAAATAAATCTTCTGATTTACACCATCAATCACAAAGGATCTAACTGTATATTCAAACAAAATAGCTGCTTCTCCAGGATCACTTGGTAATTTATCAGTTACTCCGATATCATTATCGCTAAAAATATACATACCCTTGTGATTTGAATTTTTTGCCCAGTAATACAAGCCTTTGTACTTTGTAAATGTTCCATTCAATGCACCCCATCCATAAGATGGTCCACCATCAATTTCATTTCTATAAGCACTATAATATGCTAATTCATTATTCTTAACCAAATGTGGAAAAGCATCAGGATTAGCATCATTACCTGCATCTCCCCACTCTGCATTTTCTAATGAAGTAGGAATAGCTGTAACATCATTTCTTCTATCAGTAAAATAAATTGTATCGTTAACTACTGATCCAAAATAGCAATCATCATAAGGTGCTAGGCCAAAAGTCAAATGAGTTTTATACTCTGATCCATCATTTCCCATTGAAAAAATCTTTCCGGGAGTAGTTTCATTATCAGCTGAATACTTAATTATCTCACCAGCATCAAGAACATATAGTCTATCCCCTGAGTAATTTAAAGTCAAAGGGTGAGAACCTGATTCAACACCAAGATCTATCATCTGAGAATTACCTTCTTTATAAAGTTTTTTAGAGTAAATATCACCTCCCTTCTCTGCAATAAACAGAGTAGTCGCTAACTGATCTTTTACTTCAACCGTTCCATTCATTGTATAACTAAGACCGCCTAAAGTTGCTGTAACCGTAACGTTCTCTGACGGGTTTGGTTTGATAAACCTAAGCTTTACAGACTCTTTTGTCGCTTCTCCATTATCATCAAGATCTTCACTTAAAACATTATTTGCATCAAACGACCATTTATATTCTACTGTGGCATTGTCAGGATTGTAAATAGTCGCAGTAAATGTAATTTCTTTACCTGCTTCAATAGGATTTGGAGTATATGAGATTTCAGGTAATGCATCTCCGACTTCAATTTCTTTCGAATAAGTTTGGTCTGCCTTATTATCAACTTTCAGTACCACAGTATATTTACCGGATTTTGTATAGATATGAGTAGGATTCTTATCCGCAGAATTTGTTCCATCTCCAAAATCCCAAGCAAAAGCAGCTCCTCCATCTGAGGAGTTTGTAAATGCAACCAAGTCTCCTGCAACAGGATTTTCAGGTGAATATTTAAACCCAACTTTAATAGGTTCAGGTTCCGGCTCATCTTTTTTACATGATGATACCATCAAAATGGTTGCTAATAACATTAGCGTAAGTAATTTTAGTTTTTTCATAATAATTGTTGTTTATGTTAAAAAATGTTAATAATCATCTTTATTATTTTACCTTAAAACTTCTATAAGAAGACTCATTTTCTTCATCAAATCCATTTGTGATTTTAAAGCTTAAGTAAATTTTGTATGTTTCTGTCTTTTTGTATTTATTTCCTATCAAATTTTTTAATCCTATCTGTGATAATGCAGCAAAGGCAGCATTATATCCCTCACTTGTCATACCATTTGTATCATACCAGCTATTGAATGTTTCATTATCCACAGTTGCATTATTATCAACAACTATATTTTTGAGCACGGATTTATTGATTATTAGAGAATAGTAAAACAACTTTATGGTTTCACCGGAAAATAATTGTGCAAAAGACTCTATACTTGTATTGTTCTGTTTGTAAGTTTTCTTTGCAAAAGTTCCATCTACAAGATATTTTGTTTTGAATACATAAGCATTTTTATCAGGAGTCCAATCTGTAAAATCAAAATCATATTCTTTATACATTTGTTTATCTCTATACAAAGTGTCAAATGAATTTTTGTATGTGTAATCAACATTTTTAAGTTCAATTTCAAAATCTTCCGTTAGATAAACCTTATCCCAAAGACTTTGGCTACGGATTTCATCTCCTACTGTCCAATATTCAATTTCACATTGTATTTCAGAGTTTGCATCAGCTACAGGATCTATCGGTAAAAAATAAACATTAGGTGCTTGCTTACCCAATGTGCTCAAATCTCTCAAAGGATCATTGGTCTCACAAGATGAGAATAAAAGAGCAAAGACCGGTAAGATTAAAATAATAATTTTTTTCATTTTATTTTTTTTATTTTGCCCAAAACATTGGTTTTTTCAACCATTCAGGATTTTGATATGCTCCTAATCTCTCAAGTTCAGGTTTATTATATATTTCTTCCGTTTCGGTATCATAAGGTAATCTTTCTATCCATTCTTTTGGATTACTTCTATCCCAATAATAGGCTGAATACTTTGGCTTTTTCAGACCGGGATAAATTTGGTCGCTATAATCGTATCTTCTCATATCTGTCCATATCTCTCCCTGCAACCAAAGAGCGATATATTTTTGCATCAAAATATCAGATAAAGACAATTCATTATCATTTTGTGGAACAGTGCTTCCTGACAAAAAATCAGAAATAGCACCGGCTTCAACCCCTGCTCTATTCATATTTGCCGTGATACCGTCTCTAAATGCAGTAAAAGCACCGTTTTTATCCCCTGACAAATATTTGCTCTCCGCCAATATAAAATACAATTCTTCTTCGGTAAAGAAATACATTGGAGCCAAATCATCAGTAACATATGAACCGTATAAATCAGGGTAATCATTTTGAGATAATGTGGCAGCTTTACCCTCGGATGGATAAACATACAGATAGTCCCCATTTGCATTAGGTTTCATCAATAAAGCTTGTCTTGGATCGGTGATAGTTTTATTCTCTTCATCGTATTTCAATGCCTCTATCAACATAAAATGGGATGGTGCACTCTTATCCAAAATATTGGATCTATAATCCCAACTCGGTTTTGATTTTGAAGCTCCCCATTGATTCAGTTGCAAAGAAGAACCGTCTCCTCCCTTGTATTCAAATTTTGCATCCGTCCAATTAGCAAGGGCTTTTTCCGCATTCTGTATGATATTCTCGTACTCTGTATTTACGTTTGGTGTAAGGTGAAGTTGCAACCTCGCTTTAATTGCATACGCGAAACTAATCCATTTGCTTATATCTCCTCCGTATAAATTATCTTCTTTTGAAGTCATTTTTCTGCAGGTTGACAAATCGGTTTTATCAAGTATATCGATGGCTTCATCCAATAGTTTTGATACTTCTGAATAAATAAATTCCTGTGAATCGTATTTTGGTGCAGGATTACCGTGAAGAGCTTCTGTAAATGGCATATCACCAAACATATCAGTTGTATTCAAAGTACTAAATGCATACATGATTTTTGCCACCCCAATATAATTTGTTGAACTCTCCCTTTCTGCTGACTGTATCACATGAAGCGCATTAATCGATACATCGTGATAATGTCTCCTCCATTGTGGAATTCTATGTGCAGTCAAGTAGTCCCATCTGTCTTTTTCTCTATGATACCCTGATAATGTTGCTAATTGTTGAGTGAAATAAGCATCTGTTTCACCGTGGTCATAGATACTTGTAGCCATATTGGCTATAACCGGTGGCAATAAAAAATCAGGAGTACTGGTATATGGACTATCAAGGTCTTCGTTTACGTCCAAATATTTATCACAGGAAATAAAACCGGAAATAACGAATAATAGTATTAATGTCTTTTTTATCATTAGAAAGAAGATTTTAAAGTGAGTTCAATGCCTCGTGTTGCAGGGACATTGAAATAATCAAGACCGGCAGTACCCGTACCTCCAAGACCTGAACCATAATAATTGGTTTCGGGATCTCCTCCTGAATACTTAGTCCATAAAAACAAATTTCTACCTGATACGGAAATATTCAAGTTTTTCAACCCCAACTTTCCGGCCAAAAACTTTGGTAAATCATAATTCAATGAAATATATCTCAATCTGGTCCATGAAGCATCTTCGACAAAATTTTCACCGGCGTGTAAATAGTTTGCATTATAAAACGATTGATCTAAAATTACTTTTTTATCATTTTTCTCAAAATTTCCATCTCCTGTTTCAACTACACCATAGAATACCGTGGATTGATTTCTGTGTTCCTCCAAAGAACCATCAGTTCCTCTCGAAAGCATAAAGGCTTTTGTAAGATTCAGTACATCCCCACCAATCCTAAAATCAAACATAAAAGAGAGTGAAAAGGCCTTATACGATATATCATTTGTCAGACCAATGATGTAATCAGGTTCTCTATTGCCGATAAATACACTTTGGTTATCAACTTTTATCATACCATCTTTGTCAAATACATAATTTCCCTTATCATCTTTTACATATGTACCAATTCTAGGGTAACCATATTCATCCAAGACCAGCTCTCCTTTGTTATTTCTTAGATATTTTGTTCCTTCAATAGCCATCAATGGGTGACCTAATACCGAACTTGGTCTTGCTTCATTCAACAATTGACCATAAGTAACGGGATATTTAGACACAAAACTAGGCAGCTCTTTGAGTTTGGATATATTTCTGGATATATTTGAACTGATTTCCCAATTGAAATTTGTTTTGTCAAATATTTTTTGACTTAATATCAGCTCAATGCCTTTATTCTCAATAGAGCCGCTATTAAATACTAAAATAATCCAGCCGGAAGCAGGTGATATTCTGGATTGGATAATCTGATCAATAGATTTCATACTATAATAGGTGAAGTCAATCCTTGTTTTCCCCTTAAAAAACCTTAGATCCGTTCCTACCTCCCACGATTCTGTTGTCTCCGGTTTTAAATTTGGATTTCCTGCATAATAATCATATTTGAATCCACCACCGATTGTTTGAGTGGATTTCAGTACAGCTGTCAATCGATGAGGTGGTGCATCTTTACCTACTTGCGCCCAATTTGCTCTAAGTTTACCATAACTCAAAATATTATCAGAGGGTAAAAATTTAGATAAATCAACACCTAAACTGACAGAGGGGTAAAAAAATGAATTATTTGATTTTGGCAGTGTTGAAGACCAATCGTTTCTTCCGGTCACTCCAAAGAAAATCGTACTTCTATAATCAAATTTCACATCAGCAAAAACTCCTACAAGTCTTTTTCTGGTCAAATATTGAGTAGCATTTATATATTGAAGATTATTTATATTGTCAAGATCAGGATTTCTATATTTACTTCCATTTATGATTGTTAATTTGCTTTTGGTATCTTTAATATCATTACCTATGAGAGCAGAAAGATTAAATCCACCACCTAATTTTTTGTCATATGTCAATAAAAATGTGGAATTGGTTTTAATAAAACTTCTGTCTTTTTCTACTATAATCCCCTTATATCTTTTAGCGCTTCCTGCACTTTCGGGGCTGGTTATACTTTTATAAAATTGATTTGTGATATCTGTACCGATTCTATATACCGCTTTGAGATTGTCTGTAATTGCGTAATTGATAGAACCCATTGTCAATGTATGATTAACATCATCAGTATTAGGGTTATTTTCAGACATCCAATACGGGTTTTCGGGATTATTCCATTCGTCTCCTTCCGCTCTGGGAATTAGCCAATTCTTAGAACCATCAGGATTATAGTATTTGGACATATCATTATTGATGGGCCAATTGTAAACATTATACATCCTTCCAAGGCCACCTCTTCTATTATGAGATCTGATTAAATTGGAAGATAAGTTCAAGGATATTTTACTGTTTAATTTAGCTTTTCCTTTGAGTAAGACACCATATCTTCTATAGTTCTCTCCCGGAAATATCCCTTCTTGTGTGAGGTAATTTGTCGAGATATATACATTTGCTTTTTCGCTTCCCGTAGAAACTGACAAATCATACTTTTGTTTTAATCCGGTTTTTAAAAAATTACCTATATTGTCATATTTTTTATCATTTTTAGAAAATAAGGGACCCCATGATGAACGGGATTCAGGGTCATAAATTCCACGAAATCCTTGCTTATATTCTGTTTGTCTCTTAGGTAATCTTACCGCATCTTCTGCTCCAAAACTAGCTGAAAAATCTATATTAGTAACACCTGCTTTTCCAGATTTTGTAGTGATGATTATAGCTCCATTCGCTGCTTCAAGACCATACAATGCTGCTGCTGTCGGTCCTTTAAGGACAGTCACAGACTCAATATCTGATGAATTGATGTCCATAGCTCTATTTCCCCCATTGAAAGAAGCAGAATTATCAATCGGTATTCCATCAACTACAAAAAGTGGTTGATTATCTACCGCATCGCTAACAGAATTGGCACCTCTAATAAGTATTTGACTACTTGCACCCGGTGTACCACTTGAGTTTGTTACAAAAACCCCCGCTATTTTACCGTTAAGTGAATTGACTATGTTTTCTTGTTTTGAGTTGGAAATATCCTCACTTTTAATTTCCTGTATAGCATAATTCAATACTTTTTTATCTTTTTTTAATCCTAATGCGGTAATAACCACTTCATTTAGCTGCTCATCTTTGGTTTCAAGGGCTACATCTATTGTTTTTCTACCTGCAACTTCTATTTCAATATCCTTGTAACCGAGGTAAGAAAACTTGAGGATTGTATTTGTATTATTACCAACATCAATAGAATAATTTCCATTAAAATCCGAAAGGACTCCCTTGTTTGTACCTTTAATTATTACAGATGCTCCGATAATTGTCTCACCATCAGCAGCGTCAGTAATAACTCCTGAAACAATATGTGATTGACCAAATATAAATAGTGAAGTTAAAGAAAATAATGTAGATAATAGTAGTGTTTTTGTTTGTATCATCTCATGTTAGTTTTTAATGTCAAAACAGATTATGACATTAGGCAAATATACAAAAAGCTTTTAAAATATTACTTAACTCTAAGTAAAAATTTTTTAAAATAGAATTTATTTGGTGCAATTATTTGTATTGATTAAAAAAAAGGGAATTGTAAAAACTATTTTATAACAATTCAATTTCAAAACGTTACTATTCAAAAAACATAGCTAAATGTACTACAAAATCTTCAATTAATTGTTAACTTCGTACTTGAGTAGATACATAAAGATTAATGATTATAAAAAGTATTGTAATATTATTATTGGGAGTACTCCAACTTACTGTTGGTGCAGCTCAAGATAATTATTTGATGTTTTTAAATGAAGAGACAGATGCTGCTATCGGAAGAATCAAAGTTTTGGAAAATGCAAAAAAGGAGTTGTATATTTCCTATTATATTTTTAGTGATGATGCTACAGGATTGGTAGCCATCGATTTATTGCTTCAAAAAAAAGAACAAAATCCGGAAATTGATATCAAATTGCTAATAGATGCACAAGGAAACGATGTTGATAAAAGTTTATTATTTTATTTAGAACAACACGGTATTGAAATTAAGGTTTTTCATCCCTTACCAAAATTATTTGTGCCGTTAGAAAAAATAAGTATAAAGAATTATTTTGAAGCATGGAATAATTTGAATTACCGGATGCACGATAAATTGATAGTTGGAGATAGCAGGGAAGTAATAACCGGTGGAAGAAATATAGAAAATACTTATTTCAACTTGGCTAAAAAATCCTTTCACGATAGAGATTGTTATTTTTATTCTGAAACTTTGGGGAAAAAAGTTAGAGATTATTTTTTAAATCTTTGGAACAGCAAACATGTAAAACCCTTGATATACAGAAAATATTACAAAAAGGGTAAACACTATGAAAAACAAATAAATAAACTTAAAAATATAAGGAAATATATTCTTTTTAATAAAGCTAAGTATGAAAAAAATTCTTCGAAGTTTGATATTATCAAAACCGGTTATCCATTCAAAAAGCTTATTTTTCTTAATTCATATAATAAAATAACGGAAAAATTTGATCCTGACTATTTAAGTACGTCATTATTTAATTTATCACTTAAAATAAAAGAATCCTTTTTTATAGAAACACCGTATTTGGTTCCCACCAAAAGATTGTTTAAATTATTAACATATTTGAATAAAAAAAATATTAAGATGGAGTTTTTAACCAATTCCTTTTGTTCTTCAGATGCAATTCCGGTAGTAGCAGCTTATGATAGCGAGAAAGAAGAAATATTTGAAAGAAATGTGATATTATATGAGTATAAGGGGCCTAAATACCTTCATGCCAAATCAGCTGTTTTTGATGATAAAATTTCCTTGATTGGAACATACAATATGGATCCCAGATCTGCATATCTAAATACTGAATTAGTTTTTATTATTGAAGACGAAAACATTGCAGGTATTTTAAAATCAAATATTTTAAAAGATAAAATAAATAGTATAAAAGTTGAAAGAAATGCCGATAGCCCTCGGGGTTACTATAATTGTGATAAAGACCAAAAAAGCATGATGGGATACATTTTATTTAAAGTATTGACATTATTCCCTTTTCTATATTACCAGATTTGATGCCCGGTAACAATAATAATTATTTAAAACAACTTGTTTTCAGTGACGAATAGGCTTTAAGGGATTTGGAGATTGGTGGTAATCCCCAGATCCCCTAAGGCTTTTGTTCCGTATAAACCCGTATTATCCACGGATATTTTAAAGTCTCACTGAATTGTGCAGGTTAAAAAACTTTTACAATCTCTTTTTTCATAGTTTCCAAATTGGCTATTCTACCAAAATCTTTCATTTTTTCTTTGAAGGATTCCTCTTCCATCTTTTTTGAGAAAACCAATCTTTTTTCATCATTTTCCCACCTGAGAATACAATGAATTCTTCCATCTTCTCCCACTCCTGAGTATCTGGATATAAATCCGTCTTCTTGCTTTAAACTCTCGGTTATACCCGCAGAGATTTTTTTCCATTCACCTAAAAAACTTTGGTCATTTAGTTCAAAACTTGCTAAAACAATTACATTTCCCATAACAAATACTTTTTTTTAGTTTAATAATAAGAGCTATTACATCAATTAAAAAATAAATATTCCTTGCATGATGCACTATTGTTTTATTCCAAAAGCGCTCTTTAAATAATTTCGATGCAAAATTAGGTCTATTATTGTCAGCCTTATGTCAGGGGTGGGTTTTATTTTTAATTTTTTTCTTAAAATATTCCATTAATACAAATTTCCTGTCTTCAAATTTCTCATTCAAAAGTACAATAGTCTTAATCATATCAAGTCTAAACTCTCTAAAGTCATTCCTCAATCTGCAAAATGATATTAGTATCCAGTTTTCTCTCGAATGATATATAGCATATGGTTCAATAAGTCTTTCTGTAATTTCAGCCTTACTAATCGACTGATATGTAATTTTCAAAAGATTTTGATTTGTGATTGCTGTTTGAATCAATGATAGATTGTCACTTGTCGTTTCTCTTTTGAAATTACTGAAAAATGCTATGCGTTCTGATAGCAACGTCGTTTTGTCCTTGTTGGAATACTTCATTACAGCTTTTATTTTGGCAATAGCATTGCAATGATTTTCAATTAAGGACTTATCCTTGTTTTTTGAAATCAATTCAGCCGCAGTGATTAAAGCATTAGCTTCTTGCTCCGTAAACATAACCGGGGGCAGTCTGTACCCCTCTACCAAAGAATATCCTTTACCTTCAATAGTATAAATCGGAATACCTGAATTTTTCAATGTCTCTATATCACGATACACGGTTCGTATGGATATATCGAATCTTTTTGCGACATCTCTTGCAACTAAAAGCCGGTTAGATTGCAGTTGGGTTATTATCGATGTCAATCTTGAGAGTCTTGATTTCTCCTTTTTTGCCATATATAGTGATTCTGAATGAAAAAAGACTGCCTTATTGAAGACAGTCCTTTTTTATTTAATAGCTTCATGAAAACAGGCAATTTTTGTCCCAACTATATTAAAATAGTCGGGACAAAATTTGATGTGCTTTCTTGCAGGCACTTTAATATCTGAAAAAATTACTTCTTCAATAAATCCCTGATTTCTTTTAATAAATCATTGTCTGACGGTCCTGCAGGTGCCGGTTCTTCAACAGGCTTCTTGGTTTTATTATATGCTTTAACTATCATAAACATCACAAACCCCACAATAAATAAATTGATGATTGTATTTATCCATTTACCGTATCTAATCGCATTTTCAGGAGTGACCACTTTACCGTCTGCTCCCACCACAGCAGGATCTAAAACATATTTCATAGACGCAAAGTCCAATCCTCCCGCGAAATGTCCTACAATAGGCATTACAACATCATTTACAAATCCGTTGACAACAAGACCGATTGCACCAGCCATAATCACGGCTATAGCAAAATCGATAACATTACCGGTCATAATAAAATTCTTAAATTCTTTCCACATAGTAATTAATTTTTTTGAATTAGTTAATAAAAAACTCTACAATATCCATGAGAATCAGATTTGAATTATTTATATAAAAAAAACATGAATCTAAAACTCATTAGAAAGCAAATGTATAAAAATTAAAAATAAATACATATGTGTATTATTAATTTTAACATAAAATAATAATAATATTCTGCTTTTGACCGGTTTTGTGTTAATAAATTCCAATTATTAAAGGTTTTTTTGTCCATTATCCTTTAGCACCCATCCCCGGCCCTTCCCTCACGAAGGGAAGGGAGAGTGAATACAATTGCTTGTAATGGCTAAAGTAGATTAGTCTTTTAGGATAAAAAGTGGAGCTTTTGTGGTTTACCCTGTGAAATCAACGGAGTATTTCACTGGGGGTTGCATCTTCCTCCCTTGTAAGGGAGGATTGAGGTGGGTTCTAATGGGTATAAAAATTAATTCTAAAAATTTTACCGCCTTCACACACCTTTTTTACATTTTTATACGTCTTAATATCAAACAAACTCTTATCATATCATGCATAAATCAGTTTTTTCGCTTTTAGTTTTATTTTTTCTTACGTCTTTTGCGTGTAATACCGGCAAAACTACCAATATGGCAACTAAACACTCCAATTATAATTACAATTCCGCTTGGCACAAAGTGGATTCTCTAGAAAGGAAAGGTCTTTACAAATCAGCTATAAAAATCGTTGAGGAAATATACAAGTATGCTGATGAAGATAAAGAAGGAGGGCAAAAAATAAAGGCTCTGTTTTATAAAGGAAAGTATTCCAGTTTTCTTGCTGAAGATAACCTGGAAAGTTTTGAGAAAGTATTGCGTAAGGAGATAATTAAGGCAAGTTTTCCGGATAAACAGGTTTTTCAATCTATTCTTGGAGAATTTTATGATAAATATCTGAATGCTTCTTTGTGGAGAATACGCAAAATTACAGAAAGTAATGACACTACAAATGATGATATACAAACCTGGTCAATCTCGAGATTTATCAAAGAGTCTAATAAATTGTTTAACGAATCAATTTCCGATTCCGGCTTAAAGGATGTTTCTTATAAAAAATACAAGGAAATATTTACAGACCCTAAAAACACTGAGAAAATGCGTGATAACCTTTATGAAATTTTGGCTTATCGCGCTTTGGAACATTTTAAAAATGACAGAAATTATCTTCCAAAAACCAAACAGTCATTTATAATAAACAATAGTGAATATTTTGCAAAACCAGCTGTTTTTACGCAAATAGAATTAAAAAATACCGATAAAAATGATTCTAAATTTAAAACTCTAAGTCTATTTCAGGAATTGGAAAAATACAATCTTCAGACTAAAGATTATGAAGAGTTGATAGATATCGCTCTTAAAAGATTGGATTTTGTGTCAGGTCAATATAAAAAATCAGACAAACAGACTCTCTATCTAAAGACTCTTGATGATTTGATTGAGGAATACTCAGGTACAAAATCAGTGGCAGAAGTGATGTACAAAAAGGCTGTATTATACAAAAATATGGGTGAAAATAGCGACAAAAACCCTGACTCCAAATGGAAAATAAAAGAAGCCAGAGAAATTTGTCTAAATGTAATTAAGAACCACAGCGAAACATTTGGCGCTTCCCTTTGCGCACAATTATTGGATCAGATAGAAAAAAAACAATTGACTGTTAATATTGAAAAAGTAAATCTTCCTGATGAAAATATATTGGTCAATATCGGATTCAAAAATCTTGATAAGCTATACTTCAGATTGATTAAAATAAATCAAGAACAAATTGAGAAATACAATAAAAATGATGATAAGGTAAGTTTCTTAAAACAATTGCCAAGCTTGAAATCTTGGGATGTCAATTTGCCAAATGATGGAGATTATAGACAGCATACTGTAGAAACAGGAATTGCACCTCTTTCAATTGGTACTTATGCATTGTTATCTTCAACAAACAATAGTTTTACTAAAAATGATGATATTCTAGCTTATCAATTTATACATATATCACGATTGGCTTTTTGGAATAAAACTATTAAAAATGAAAACTATATTTTTGTAGTTGACCGCGAAACAGGAAAAGCAATAGAAAACGCAAATGTCGCATTGAGCTATATGGAATGGGATAGGAGATACAGAGAACGAAGAAAAGTGCAGTTTCTATCCGCTAAAACAAATTCAAAAGGATATATCAAGTATAAATCTAATGATAGACACGGTGCATATGATGTTATTGTCTCTAAAGGAAAAGATGTATTGAATCTGGAAGAGAATGTATATTCACAAAGGTACTATCACGAGCGAAGCTTTAATAAAATTTTATTCTTTACCGATCGTGCTATTTATCGTCCGGGTCAAACCGTCTATTACAAGGGGCTGTATATTCATAATGATAAGGACAGAATCCCTTCTATCAAAGCAAATAAGCGAGGAATTAAGTTGGAATTCAAAGATGCAAATTGGCAAAAAATCGGTGATGCAAGGGTTTCAACCAATGAATTTGGTACATTCAATGGTAGTTTTGTTATCCCCCAATCGGGATTGACAGGAAATATGAGAATACAAGAACAAACTACCGGAAGTATGATTTCATTTAGAGTTGAAGAGTATAAAAGACCAAAATTTGAAGTGTTCTTTGAGGATTATAAAGGAGACTACAAACTCGGAGATAAAATAAAGATAAAAGGTATTGCAAAATCTTTTTCAGGTTTTCCTTTGCAAAATGCTACTGTGGTATTTTCCGTAAAAAGGACTGTATTTTACCCTTATTTTTGGAGATATTTCACTACTCAAAGTATGATTGAAATTGCTCATGGTGAAACAAAATCTGACGATAATGGAAATTTCACCATTCCCGTAGAACTATTTGCTGATGATATTGACTTGAATTCCGGACTTCCCAATTTCAAATATCAAGTCAAAGCCGATGTGATAGATATGACGGGAGAAACCCATTCGGCAGTAAAATACATCAATGCCGGCGTAAACAATGTAAATATTTCTATGAATGTCAATTCAATGACAAAAACTGATAAACCGGTTGAAATAGAGATAAATTCCACAAATCACAGCGGACAAAAAGTAAATGCAAAAGGTACAATTACCATTTTCAAACTGGTAGAACCTTCTGTGTTCTACAAATCAAGGTTTTGGTCTAAACCCGATACTTTCATCTATAGCAAAGCAGAATTTCAAAAAGAATTCCCATATTTTGCCTACAAGAATGAAGATGAGCCAAAATATTGGAGTGTAGAGAAAACAGTAAAAACAATTGATTTTGATACCGGAAACAAAGAAAAATATACAGTCGATTTGCCCGTTGGAGAATACAAAATCGTTTTGAATTTTGACGATCCTAGCGGAAAAAATATAAAGTTAGAACAATTCTCATCTGTGTATTCTTCCGCTAAAAACCCAGTAAAAACTATCTTATTGACAGAAACGGACAAAGAGAAGTATATCCCTACAACAAGTGCGAAAATAAGATGGCAATCGGCGATCAAAAACCTAAATGTGTATTATAATCTTTGGAAAGGGAATTCTGATTTATTTGGAAAAAATTGGTTGAATCTAAGCAATTCAAAAGCCATTACAATCAAAATATTGGATGAGCATAAAGGAGGAATCGTTGTGGAGAATACTTTTGTTTACAACAACAGGTTTTACAATGAAACAAAAACCATTAATGTCCCTTGGGAAGACAAAGAACTTAAATTTGAGTACTTGAGTTTTAGAAGCAAATTGTATCCCGGTCAAGATGAAGAATGGAAAATCAAGATAAGCGGTAAAAACGGGGATAAAGTTCTTGGTGAGATACTAACAAATATGTACGATGCTTCTTTGGATAAAATATATAAACAAGATTGGCAGAAGAGTATTAACTATCCTGTGGTAGATTACAATTATACCAATTCATACGGATTCAATACCTCCAATGCACGATATTTGTATATTAGAGATTGGAGAGATCACCATACCGATAGATATCAAAAGATATATAGAAGACTCAACTGGTTTGGTTTCCATGTGAGTAGCAATTACGGTATAGATATGTATATTGCGGATGGTGTATCGATGAGATCAGAAGTGAAAATGTCTAAAAAAATGAATATGAGTGCTGCACCAAGTGCTGTTTCTTTAGAATCCGTTGAAATACGAGATGGAGCTACTCCAAACTATTATGATCCTGAAGGTGTAACGTCTAATGATTCGACGGAATCAGATAAATCGCAAGATAGTCAAGAAGAAGTACAACTCAGAACAAATCTAAATGAGACGGTATTCTTTTTTCCTGATATTATCACGGATAAAGATGGTAATTTCATTCTTAAATTCAAGATGAATGACGCTCTTACAAAATGGAAATTGAGGATGTTTGCCCATACCAAAGACCTTAAATTCGGGTATAGTGAGAAAGAAATCATCACTCAAAAAGAATTGATGATTACTCCAAACAATCCGAGATTTGTAAGAGAGGGAGATGAATTGACATTCAAAGCCAAAATCGATAATCTTACGGACAAATCACTTGACGGGACTGTTTGGGTAGAATTGTATGATGCAGAAAATATGAAGCCATTGGAAACAATATTTTTGAAAGGAGAGAAAATCAAAAGTTTTTCAACTGATCCAAAAGGCTCTGCTCTTGTCAGCTGGAAACTCAAATTTCCAAAAAATGTAAGCAATTTGCTTATATATAGATTTTATGCAAAAGCCGGTGATTTTAGCGATGCCGAAGAGGGTATTTTACCTGTTTTAACCAATCAAAAACTTGTCACCGAGACAATGCCTCTTTGGGTAAAAGGACGTGAAACAAAAACATTCACCTTCAAAAGTCTGGCAAATTCTACGGGAAAAGACCTGAAAAATATAAACTTTACAATTGAGGCTACATCACATCCCATTTGGTTAGCGATACAGTCTCTTCCATATCTTGATAATGTAAGTTGCGAAAATTCAATTAGCTATACCAATGCTCTTTTTTCCAATCTACTTGCCAAAAAGATTACAGATGACAATCCAAAAATCAAAAGGATTTTTGATAAATGGAGTAAGGCAAAAACAAATGCTGATAAAGATGCATTGTTGAGCAATCTTAGTAAAAATCATGAATTGAAAAATATATTGTTGGAGGAAACCCCTTGGGTGCTTGATGCTATTGATGAAGAACAGCAAAAACGCAATATCGCCTTGTTATTTGACCTCAATCAAGTAAGAAATAACAAAAATGCTTTTATCAGAAAACTAAAGGGGATACAAAACTCCGATGGTGGATTTCCTTGGTTTGTTCGTGGCAAAAGCAGTAGATACATCACCCAATATATCATCGAGACTTTTGGTAGAATGAAGAAACTCCGGCTGATAAATGGTGAAAGAGAATTAGATAGAATACTCAATGACGCAATTGATTTTGTCAATAGAGATGTTGTTAAAGATTATAAGAAAATGTTGGAATTGGCAGCCGAAGGTAAAATTGATTTGGAAAAAAATCACCTCGGTTCATTGATGATTCACTATATGTATGCTATTCAGTTTTATTCCGATTACAGGATGAATGAAGATTTGCAAAAAGCATACGATTATTACTTTGGACAAGCTAAAAAATATTGGCTGGACAGACCTCTTTACCTAAAAGGAATGTTAGCACTGGTATTGCACAGAGGAGATGAAACTTCAATAGCAAAAGAAGTATTGAGAGCAGCAGAAGAGCAGTCTATTACCGATGAAGAATTGGGCATGTATTGGAAGTCATATCACGGTTATCACTGGTGGCAAATGCCGATAGAAACACAGGCTTTGATGATAGAGGCTTTTGATGAAGTAAATAACGATATGGAAATAGTCAATCAGCTCAAGATTTGGTTATTGAAGAATAAGCAAACCAATAGATGGAAAACAGATAAGGCTACCGTTTCAGCTATTTATTCATTGCTTTTTGACCAAGGAGGTACGATTAGTGAAACAGGATTGGTTAAAATATATGTTGCGGATGAAGATATTACCAAGGATTTAGCCAAAGACGATATCCAATCGGGTACGGGTTATTACAAGAAAAAATGGGCGGGAAATACAATTACTCCGTCAATGTCTGACATCAAAATAGAAAACCCGAATAAAGACATTGCTTGGGGGGCAGTTTACTGGCAATACCTACAGGATTTGGATAAAATAGAAAGCTTTGAAGACACACCTTTGAAAATCAAAAGAGAATTGTACCTGGTAAAAAATACGGACAAGGGTGAAAAAATGACTGAAATAAATAAAGGAGATGCCCTCAATCCCGGTGACCTTATAAGGGTGAAAATACGGCTTCAAGTGGATAGGGAAATGGAATTTGTACATCTTTCTGATCAGAGAGCGGCTACTTTTGAGCCTTTGGAGCAAATAAGTGGATATCATTGGCAAGGAGGATTGGGCTATTATCAAAATCCAAGGGATACCAAAATGAATTTCTTTATTGACTTTTTGCCGAGAGGTGTTTTTGTACTCGAATATTCGCTTAGAGCTACTCAATCAGGGGTTTTCTCCAATGGAATAGCAGAATTGCAAAGCTATTATGCACCTGAATTTAGTAGTCATAGTGAAGGTTTGAGGGTGAAGGTGAAATAAATTATCACTTGGTGGAAACCTTTAGGTTTCAAAAGATTTGATGGAAAATTATTTGAGGAAATCAATACAGTTCCATTTTTTTTTCATCACTCTAATTTTTTTCGAAACATTTTTTACAATAATTATGTTTTACCTTAGTATGTTTAACCCACATTATTCACGGGTTTTAGTAGTGAGGGTTCAAAATACTAATAGTAAAGTGAAAAGCAAGAAGTTTTTGCCGGGTTATTGGACGCCCATTTTTGAAGCATAAAATTTTTTTAAGAATTGCCTTTAATTGCAGGTAGCTTGAGCTCGTAATAGAAATACTTGTGAATAATGCGGGTTAAATAAAGTGTTTGTGTGAAAACATTTACTTAAATATATAAATACTAATACTAAAAGAGATGGAAATTAATTTGGAAAGAGGATATTTGGAAAAAAACAAAAAACCCTTTGTGATCGCAGGTCCTTGTGCAGGAGAAACAGAAGAACAACTAATGGAAACAACAATTGCTTTGGCAAAAACAGCTAAAGTCGATATGCTTCGTGCGGGTATTTGGAAACCCAGGACAAGACCCGGAACATTTGAAGGAATAGGTGCAGAAGGCTTGAAATGGATGGTTCAAGCCAGAAAAGAAACCGGTTTGCCTGTCACAGTAGAAGTAGCAAACACAAATCACATCGAACACGCTTTAAAACACGATATAGATGTTCTTTGGATTGGGGCTAAAACCGCCGTAAATCCCTTTTCGATGCAAGAAATTGCAGATGCACTTAAAGGTACTGATGCTAAGGTATTGGTGAAAAACCCGATAAACCCCTCTCTTGCATTGTGGCTTGGTGCTATAGAACGATTGGAAAATGTCGGTGTGAATGTTCTTGGTGTAATACACAGGGGATTTAGTGATTTTGGCAATAAAAAATATAGAAATAATCCTACTTGGCAGATTCCTATTGAGTTGATGTTAAAAAGACCGGATTTGGCGATAATCAATGATCCAAGTCACATTTGCGGTAATAGACATTTGTTGAGTTCTGTTGCTCAAAAAGCAATGGATCTTAATTTTGATGGAATAATGATAGAGGTTCACCGCGATCCGGATAATGCTTGGAGCGATGCAATGCAGCAAATCACGCCATCGGCTTTTGATGAATTAATAGGCGGGTTAATAATACGTAATGAAAAAGGAATTGGTCAAAATGCACCGGAAGAACTTGAAGAAAACAGAAGAAAAATAGACAATATTGATGAAGAATTAATCAATATCTTGGGAAAAAGAATGGATATAGTGAGAAAAATAGGTGAGTACAAAAAAGCCAATAACACTTCGGTTTTTCAAAAATCAAGATGGAAAGAAATCGTGGATCAAAGGATTGAATTAGGAGAATCACTGGACTTGAGTTCAGGTTTTATCCAAAAAATACTCAAAGCTATTCACGATGAGAGTATCAATATCCAAGAAGGGATATTGAATAAAAAGTGATATTCACAAACATAAAAAATCTTGGGATATCAGCATAAAGCCTTTAGATCACAGAGCTTTCAATGCTTTTAATGCTTCTTCTATATGTTTTTCCGCTTTTTTCATGCTGTTAAAAATATACACGATTGTGCCTTTTTTATCTACAACATATGTCACTCTACCGGCAATCATTCCTAAATATTTGGGTACACCAAACATTTTTCTAACATCTTTATCAGTATCTGCTAACAGGGTAAAAGGTAAATTGTATTTTTTGGCAAATTCTTTATGAGATTTCACATCATCGCTGCTTATTCCTATTACTTTAGCATCTAAATTTTTAAAAGTTTCAAATTCATCTCTGAAAGAACAAGCTTCTTTAGTACAACCCGGTGTGTCATCTTTGGGATAAAAATAGATTACTATTGCTTGCTTACCAAGTATTGAATCTATCGAAAAAATATTATTGTTTTGGTCTTTGAGTGTGAAACTTGGGATTTTATCCCCAACTTTAAGTTTTGAGGATTGTGCATTCGTTTTTGCTATTAAAACGGCTCCAAAAACAATCATTAAAGCAAATAGATATTTCATTGTTATGTAAATTTATTGATTAAAACAAAAAGCTGTGCCACTTAATATAACACTCAAAGTGATTATATGTTTGAAAATGGGAGTTATCATTTCTAAACCCCATAAAGCCAAGATATGAATAATCAGTGCAAAAAAATATTTCATTGTTATGTTATCAATTAAAATTGTATTCTATATCCACCATATGGGAAAAGCCCAATTTGGTTTGTATCTTGAATCTTTTCGGTTCTTTCATTATAATTTCTTGTTAATGTATTTTCATTGTTGAAGATATTATCAACAGCTATAAAAAGAAAGTGAGTTACTCTCTTTTTGTTTATTCTATATGAAATTTTAAAATCTGTTTTTTGAAAATTATTAAACCTTGATTTATATGCATTTTCAAAATCTCTAACTTCTTCTCCGGCTTCTATTGATTTTTCTAAATCGATGGGAATATATCTTTTACCTCCGGATACAGTTGTTTTAAAATCAAAAATCAAAGCATTAGATTTGCCGGTCTTTATTTCATATCCAAATAAAACATTTCCCACAAACCCCAGACTAAACGGAGAATAATATTCATGATCTGTTCCTCCTTTAAATTTACTTTCAAATATTGATGCGGTTATTAAAAAATAATAATTATTACTATAAAATTTTTCAAAAGTTAATTCTAATCCATAATTATTTCCAGTTCCGGTGTTTTTTAGGCTGTCCGGTATCCAAAAGGAGAATTCTGCCCCCTGTGTCACTGTAGAATAAAAGGGATATTTTTTTGAAACAGGAATATTAAACAATTTTTGATAATACATTTCTGCTTTTATCCTAAAATTGCGCTCAAATGATTGATCATATCCTATAACGAAATGATGACTTCGACTAAAATCTAAATCTTTATTTGTTTGTTGAACGATTCCCATGGATGAAATATAATTTCGAGCATAATATATCAATGGCAACATTTGACTGTGCAAGCCATAACCTAAAGCAAAAGTTTTATCTTTAGATATCTGATATTTTATTCCAATTCTTGGTTCAATTGCATAAGCTCCATTAAGTGTCAAGTATTGAAAATGAATGCCGGTATTGATGGTTAATTCATTTGTTGGTCTATATTGCGAACTTGCGTAAGATTGTAATATCGAAGTATTGCCTTTTTCATCAAAATTGATATGATACAAAGTCGAATCCTTGTTATCCAATTCTTTTTGGTAAAAATCATAAACTTTTGGTTGATAAGAAATTCCTAACTTTATGAAATTTTTAGATGAGAATTTGTGATTTAATTCATATTTGAATGTGTAGTAATAATTATTTAGTTTTAGATTTTCTTTGAGTTTTGGTTTTTTATCCAAATAAACATATTCTCTCAATATACTTATTTTTGTAGCAGCCATCAAATAGCTAAATCTCCCATAGGTTTTATTATTAAAAATATAAGAATGGGTCAAACCGATGAATCCGGTATTTGAACCAAAAGTAATATCATCATTATCGGTAGATTCCCAATCTTCGGGACTTCTTTCACTATCTAAGATAGACAAGGTACTTGTTCCGCCAATACCGAATATGTTCAAATTACCATATTTTTTTGTAGGCAAATGTATTTTAAATGAAAAGTCTTGAAAGTTTGGAATTCCACTTGATTTGAAGTTTATCCCAATCTTTTTAGCCGGTTTCATCGATAATAGTCTATAGTTAATTAGATAGGAAGCCCGGCTATCCTTTGAAAATCCACCTTCTGATCCAAATTCCAATCCGTTAAGACCTGCTTGAAACACATATTCGCGTTTTTCACTATTTCCATTGCGCATTTTTAGATCAAAAACGGCTGAATTTTTATTACCATATTCAGCAGGGAAAGCACTTGTGATAAAATCAGAATTAGCTAAAAGATTATTGTTTAACATACTGAAAATTCCCCCACTTGTTCCAACAAAGCTAAAATGATTTGGATTTGGTATTTCAAGTCCTTCAAGTCTCCACAAAATTCCGGTAGGAGAATTGCCCCTAACAATTATGTCATTTCTCATATCACCACCTCCAACTACTCCGGCGTAATTGGAAGCCATACGTGCAGGATCAGCTCTGCTTCCGGCATAGCGCCCTGTTTCTTCAACTGAAAAAGTCCTTGCACTAATAGATGCCATTTTGTTTATAGCTTCATTCTTTTTATTTGCGGTTATCACCACTTCATTTAAGCTAAAAACATTTTCTTGAAGTTCAATATTTAGAAATACTTCTTTCCCTGAAGTAATCAGAATATTGTTTAAAATAGATTCATTGTATCCAACAAACTGTACAATGAATTCTTGACGACCAAGCTCAATACTATCAAATTTGAAATATCCGTCAATATCTGTAGTTGTTCCAATTATTGGGTTCGAATTCTTTAATATTATTGTAGCACCAATCAATGGTATTTTTGTTTGCTTGTCAACGACTACACCTCTTACGGTTTGTTTTAATGGTTGTGCCAAAACATTTAGAGATAAGAATATTATCAATAATAATGTGATTTGCTTTTTAGTATTACTTTTCATGATTTTGAATTGTTTTATTAAAAAATTTATAAATCAAAAGTAATCTATTATCAGCGAAAAAAAAGCTGATAGGGGTATGTGACAAACTTATGTGACAAACAGCAAGTTTTTGGGGTTAATAACAGGATTTTGTGATGAAATACAGGCTATTTTTCAAATTTTTGCATCTTTTCATTAAAATTCGAAATCAAATTTCTGGAGACAGGAATCTCCCCGGGAAATGACTGTAACTTTAATTTATACCCTTGGGCATTTCCATCTACATTAATTATTTTATTGATATTTACAAGATAAGATCTATGGGTTTTTACGATGTAGGAAAATGCAGATAATTTCGAAAGAAATTCTTTTATTGTTATTCTTTTTATCAATTTTCTGATGGAATTTTCTTCGGTGAAAAATATTTCGATATAATTTCCATCTGCTTTCACAAATAGTAGTTTTGAAACATCAAGATCAAAAATTTCATCTTTAACTTGGGTTTGAATAGTCACAAAACTAGTGATATCTTTTGTTGAATAATCTAATTTAAACTCTTTTGCTTTTTTGCTATTTTGATAAAATAAATAATTAAAGTTTAAAGGAACTATAATAAAAATAAAAAGTAAACCCTCCAGAAAAGTGTGTCCTATCTCCTCAAAAAAATAGTTTGATGACCAATTGTTAGGATTAAAATAAATAAAATCTCTGATCAAAAATTGCGCAATCCCGATAAATAATAATGTTGTTACAATAAACAATAATTCTTTTCCAACAGTCCACCTTTCTTCATTACTTGATTTGATATTTACAATTACAACAATAATAGCAAAAGCTAAAACAGCTACGGTTGCATGGATAATACAAATCCATACATATTCAAATTTGTGTTCACCTGAAACAAGATTAAATGGTTTGAATATGTAATTGAATATAAAAGTCAATATAAAAATAAGAAAACTAATAAAAAACAGAGACTTACCATTATAATAATATGGATATGGCTGAGATAAAAAATTCAAACTAATATTTTTCTTCATTTTATACTGCTTGTTTGACAAAATTATAATTTATCCCCAAGATTTTTATTATTTTCTTTAATTTTTGTCTTTTTGTCGACAAAATACCTTGTTTTATCTAAATACTGTCTAAAACCCTATACTGTGTTTTGCATAGTACTATAATTTATCATATCTTTGCATTATCAATTAAATTAATAAAAATTATGAAAGTAGAAAACACAAAGGCACAGATGAGAAAGGGGTTTTTGGAAATGATAACTCTACTTATAATTTCTGAGAAAGAATCATATCCTTCAGATATTATAAAAAAGTTGAAAGAAAACAAACTAATTGTAGTGGAGGGTACGATGTATCCACTATTAACACGGTTGAAAAATGCAGGATTTTTGAGTTATAATTGGAAGGAATCTTCTTCCGGACCTCCAAGAAAATACTATAGTTTGACTGAATCCGGTCAAGATTTTTTGGGAGAGTTAACCGAAACCTGGAACGGATTAAAAAATGCAGTAGAATCATTATCAAAAACAAAATAAAAAACAATAAAAATGAAAAAGATAGTTAATATAAATTTGGGAGGTTATCCATTTACAATAGATGTAGATGCTTATGAAAAAATGGAGTCCTACTTTAGTTCATTGGAAAAATATTTTTCAAATTACGAAAATCCACACGAAATCATATTTGATATTGAGATACGTATGGCGGAATTATTTAAAGAAAATGCAGGAACAAATGCAATACTTTCAAATCAAGATGTAGAAGAGGCAATCAAAGTATTGGGAACACCGGAAGATTTTTCAAAAGAAGATTTGGAAGAAAATGATATGGAAACCGAAAACCTTAATGACAAAACTCGGTATTATAAGAGAAGAAGTGAGTATAGGGTGGGCAAAAAAATATTTAGAGATCCGGAAAATAAAATAATCGGTGGAGTTTGTTCAGGTCTTGCAACTTATTTCGGGATTCCAGATCCTATTTGGATAAGATTATTATTTGTAGTATTGGTTATTTCCGGTATTAGTCCGGTTGTATATATAATTTTGATGCTGGTAATTCCCAAAGCGGTAACTGAAGCCGATAGAAAGGAGATGAGAGGAGAGCCTATCGATATTGACACGATTGCCAAATCAATAGAAGATGAAATAGGTAATATAACAGATCAATTTCAAGATTTTGCCTCTTCTTTTAAAAACAGGAGAAAAGACAGAAGGGCAAACAGACGCAGAAGAAGGAGATAATTTACTCATAGGATTTTTCAACACTATCCTTGATTTTGATAGTCGTAAATAATTCTGATGATTTCGTTTCCGTATTTTTTTAGTTTAGCTTCGCCTATACCTGTAATTTGCAGTAATTCCAGATTGTTTTTGGGTTTAAACCGGCATAATTCTTCCAGGGTTTTATTAGAGAGGATAATATATGCCGGTATATTATTTTTTCTTGCCAGCTCGATTCTCCATTTTTTGAATACATTGAGCAAGGTATTATCTACATCTTTTTTATCCGTAAATAGTTTTACAGGTTTTTTCTCTTTTGTTTTAGGCACAAAATCTACGATATCTACTTTTAATTTATTCTCCAGTACAAGTTTTGACAGGGGAGTCCATCTCAAATTGGAGCTATTGGTATAATCAATATTAATTATTCCCTGATTAATCATTTGGATAATATAATTTTTCCAATTTGCTCCGGAAATATTCCTGCCGACTCCAAAAGTCTTTATTTTGTCACAATTCTTTTGTTTAATCTCGGCTCTATAAGAGCCTTTTAGTACACCGATTAATAATTCTATTCCCAATTTTTCATTACATCTTTTAATTGCAGACAATGCCATCATAGCTTGAGTAGTTCCATCTTTTTTTATAGGAGGATTCAAGCAGTTATCACAGTGTCCGCATTTTTCGCTTCTATATTCACCAAAATAATTTAATATCAAATTGGTTCTGCAATCGGAGCTATTGCTATACTCCCACATTCTATCCAATTTTGCTCTTTGGACTTTTTTAAATACATCATTGGCTTCGCTCTCGTCTATAAATCTCTTCAATTTGATATAATCACCCCAACTGTAAAACATGATAGCTTCTGACTTTTCTCCATCTCTACCTGCCCGGCCGATTTCTTGATAATAGGCTTCAAGATTCTTAGGCATATTATAGTGAATCACAAATCTAATATTAGGTTTATCTATACCCATTCCAAAAGCTATTGTAGCACAAATAATCTTAACTTCATCATTTTGAAATTCTCTTTGGACTTTGCTTCTGGTTTGGGAATCAAGACCTGCGTGATAATACACCGCTTTATGCCCTGCACTAAGCAATTTTTTTGCTACATTTTCAGTATCTTTTCTGCTCAAGCAATATATTATGCCTGAAGCATCATAATAATTTCTTAATATCTTTTTTATTTTTTCTATTCTCT
>Ga0256832_1000494_pt1 | contig 25555 bp, 28 predicted proteins | sample 134614metaG_FD_190534 | JGI IMG/M metagenome (GOLD analysis project Ga0256832, IMG submission 190534) | Hydrothermal vent microbial communities from Lau Basin, Pacific Ocean - 134-614 | ecosystem: Environmental > Aquatic > Marine > Hydrothermal vents | place: Pacific Ocean: Lau Basin | collected... | reverse complement strand
CAGTCCTTATTTATCGTTTGGACGCTTACGACCTTTACACACTAATGCGGTTATTTTTGCATTTGGTGGATGTATCCTGATGGCAACCGCTTTTTACACGGTACAGCGTACCTGTGGTGTAAAACTCTGGAGTAACAAACTGGCATGGTTCACCTTCTGGGGCTGGAATCTGATTATTGTTGCTGCTGTTATCACTCTGCCTTTAGGTTTAACTCAGTCTAAAGAATACGCTGAACTGGAATGGCCGATTGACCTGGCGATTGCTGTAGTCTGGCTGTCGTACATGTTCAACTTCCTGATGACCATTGCAAACCGTAAAACCAAGCACATTTATGTGTCTAACTGGTTCTTTATGGGCATGATGATTATGATCACCATTCTGCACGTCGTTAACAGTGCCGCTATCCCTGTTGGTGCTTTCAAATCCTACTCTGTATACTCCGGTGTACAGGACGCCATGATTCAGTGGTGGTGGGGTCATAATGCGGTAGGTTTCTACCTGACTGCGGGCTTCCTGGGTATTATGTACTACTTCGTTCCAAAGCAGGCCAATCGTCCTGTGTTCTCTTATCGTTTATCTGTTATTCACTTCTGGGCGCTGATGTTCGGTTATGTCTGGCTGGGTGCTCACCACCTGCAGTACACTGCATTGCCTGACTGGACCGGTTCTTTAGGTGCTGCAGTTTCCATTGCTATGATTATTCCATCATGGGGTGGTGCGGTTAACGGTATGATGACTTTATCCGGTGCGTGGGATAAATTACGTAATGACTACGTATTACGCTTCCTGATTATGTCTCTGGCATTCTATGCCATGTCTACTTTTGAAGGCCCGATTATGTCCATTAAGACAGTAAACGCACTGTCTCACTACACTGACTGGACCATTGGTCATGTACACTCCGGTGCTCTGGGCTGGGTTGCCATGGTTGGTATCGGTGCTCTGTATCACATGATTCCAAAAGTTTTCCATACCCCAATGTATTCTCAGAAACTGATTAATATGCACTTCTGGACTGCAACGGTTGGTACCGTGGTTTACATTGTTGCCATGTGGGTATCTGGTATCATGCAGGGTCTGATGTGGCGTGCTTATGATGACTACGGTACTCTGGCCTATACTTTTGCAGAATCTGTAGAAGCTATGCATCCATACTACGCAATGCGTGCTATTGGTGGTGGTATCTTCTTACTGGGTGCAGTAATTATGCTGTATAACATTATTATGACTGTTCTGAAAGCCAAGAGCGAAGGCACAGTTAAAGCGGCACAAACTGCTGCTGTAACGGCATAAGGAGGAGTTGTAAAATGGCTTTTAATGATCCACAAGCAAATGAAAATGGCATGCAAAGCAAGGCCGAGAAAAATGTCTGGCTGTTAGCTTTCTTTACCTTTCTGGTGGTGTCTGTTGCAGGCATCGTAGAAATTGTACCGCTGTTCTATCTTGACAGCGCCATGCCTGCAAAAAATATCCCTGGTGTTGTCTGGAAAAGAGACGCCGGCCAGTCGCTGGATGACTGGAAAGAAGGTGACGGGGTTCGTCCTCTGAAGCCTCTTGAACTGGCGGGTCGTGACATTTACCAGCGTGAAGGCTGCTATCTGTGTCACTCTCAGATGGTACGTCCATTCCGTGATGAGAAAGAGCGCTATGGTCACTATTCACTGGCTTCCGAGTCAATGTATGACCATCCTTTCCAGTGGGGTTCAAAACGTACTGGACCTGATCTGGCTCGTCTGGGTGGTAAGTACTCTGATGAATGGCATGTACAGCACCTTAAGGCACCTCGTTCCGTGGTACCTGAGTCAGTAATGCCAAACTATCCATGGCTGCTGGAAAACACCGTGGATGGAGAGACTCTTAAAGCTCATATGCGTGGTTTAAGATCTGTGGGTGTTCCTTATACTGATGCGGATATTGAAAGCGCTTCTGCCATTACCGGTAAAACCGAAATGGAAGCAGTCGTTGCCTATCTGCAGCAACTTGGAACAATGGTTAAATTCCAGGAAGGGGTAGAATACCGTGAGTAATCCTTCTTCAGGCACGGGTGCCTATATAGAAGAAAATGCACAAGGTTATTTCCATACTGACTGGAGTGCAATGACTTCTCATGACTGGGCAGGGCTGTTAATCACAGTGGTTACCTTTGTCCTGATGGTCATTGCTTACTTCTACGTTTTTCGTCCAAAAAACAAGGATAAACTTGAGCAGCAGAAATACATGCTGATGGACGAAGAAACCACAAATACGGAGAAAAAATAATGTCGGAACATGAGCATAATCCCTTTCCCGATGAAGGGAATACCGGGCATATCTGGGATGATAATCTGAGAGAACTTGCGAACCCTGCACCAAACTGGTGGATGATGGCATTTTATGCCAGTATCGCATTTGTTATCGGTTATGGTCTTATTTATCCCATGATTCCATTATCAGACAGCTATACCAAAGGTTTAACCGGCTGGACTGCTATTGGTGAATACAAAGCGTCAACTGCAGAAGTGGAAGCTGTTCGTAAACCCTTTGAAGATAAAATCGCCAAAATGTCGGCCAAGGAAATTCTGGCAGATCCCGAGCTTTCTGCCTATGTAGAAGCTTCCGGTAAGGTTATTTTTGGTGATAACTGTGCGGCCTGTCATGGTGCCGGCGGTTCGGGTAACCCAGGTTTCCCGGTACTGGCGGATGATGACTGGCTGTATGGTGGAACCATTGAGCAGATCCAGACTACTATTACTAATGGTAGACAGGGTATGATGCCTAAAATGGGTGGTCAGCAGCTGACTGATGCAGAAATCGATAAACTGGCCAATGCCATTTACAATGGTACTGTAACTAAAGAGCCTCTGTACACCAGTAAAGGTTGTATGGGATGTCACGGTCCTGACGGTAAAGGTATGGCTGCACTGGGTTCTGCAAACCTGACCGATGGTATCTGGCGCTTCAGTGAGTCTGATCAATTGGCCTCTATTAAACACACTATTAAACATGGTGTTAATGATGCCAGTGATCCTGAAACCAGAAAACCAAAAATGCCAGCATTTAAAGATAAACTGTCTGAACAGGATATCAAGAAAATGGCGGTTTACGTTTATAAGTTTGGTGGCGGCAAGTAAGTTTTTAAGCTAACACCGTTTGTCGGTGTTCTGTTAAAGAGCTATATTGAGTATTAAGTGATATAGGTCAACAGGATACCGGCATAATAACGTTATGATTAAGCTTTATAAAATTAGTATGTTAGAAAATACTTTTGTAGCATGCTATCCTGGTTAATATAGGAGTGTTCTTATGAATGATGCTGTATTTTGGGGTTCTATAGCAGCCGTTGGTATTTGTGTTGTAATTATTGTTTATCTTGCTGTTATGGCAATAAAAAAAATCAATACAGATCACAGTGAAGATTGAAAGTTTTTAAAGCAAAAAAAAGAGAGGCTTGCCTCTCTTTTTTTTTGCCTTAATTCTTTAATAACAAATTTTTATGTCACAATTATATGTAACATAAGTTACTTATAATGTTCTTATTTGATCTATAATATAATAGTTAGCTTTTATTTTTTCAGTGTTTATCATTTTAGAGAAATAACCATTATGGCCGAAAAAAATATTCAGGAACAAACGATAGAAGAACTCTACGCTGAAGCCAATGAGCATAAGATTAATGTGGGTGATGTAAAGATTCACGCCAAGCGTATGAAGGGTAAATTCAGAAGCATAAAATGGCTGACTAATTCCATCTGGTTAATTCTTTTTTTCGGGCCTTATTTACGCTGGAATGGACATCAGGCCGTATTGCTGGATATTCCTAATCGTCAGTTTCACATTTTTAATATTACTCTGCTGCCGCAGGACTTATGGATGCTGTCATTCGTTCTGTTATTTTTTGCTATTCTGCTGGCGGTAGTCACGGCACTGGCCGGCCGGGTATGGTGCGGCTTTTTCTGTTTTCAGACGGTGTGGACCGATGTGTTTACCTGGATTGAAGACAAAATAGAAGGCGGGCCTGCTAAACGTCGCAAACTGGATAAGGCCCCCTGGGATGTGAAAAAAATCACCATGCGGGCCAAAAAGTATCTGCTCTGGTTATTAATTTCAGTGTTTACCGGCATTAGTTTTGTAGCCTGGTTTACTGATTCGTTCCAGCTCTGGAAAGATCTTTTTACCTTACAGGCTTCTTCCACGGTCTGGATCACGATTTTAATGTTCACCGTAGGTACTTTTTACCTGGCCGGATTTTTACGTGAGCAGACCTGTTTCTGGCTTTGCCCTTATGCCCGTATTCAGGCTGTAATGATTGATGACACCTCCATTGTACCCAGCTATGATGTACCACGGGGTGAAAAACGAGGTCGCCTGGTTAAAGGCAAACCGGTATCTGAAGATCAGGGGGACTGTGTTGACTGTAACCAGTGCGTCGCCGTCTGTCCTACCGGTGTAGATATTCGCGGTGGCCAACAGGAAGGCTGTATTATGTGCGGTTTGTGTCTGGATGCCTGTGATGCAGTAATGGACAAAATTGGCAAACCCAAAGGCCTGATAAAATACGCTTCCTGGGATGGTATACGCGGCAAGGAAGAAAAGCCGCTGTTTAAACGTCCCAGAGTCTGGCTGTATACCACTATTATGACGATCGCCCTGGCCGGTATTATATATGGCCTCAGTGGAATGGAGTCCATTGAACTAAAAGTTATTCATGCCAGACAACCCCTGTTTGTCCTGCAAAGTGACGGCACCATACAAAATCGTTACACATTGAAGGTATTAAATAAACTTCCTGCAGATATGGATGTCAAAGTAAGCGTAAAGGAACATGATTTAAAAGGTCTGATCATTAGTGGTGCAGACAAGCCCGTAAAAGCTCATCATGGTACCGTTACACCGGTTACCATTTTTGTGAGAGTACCTAAGAAAAATCTAACCGAACAATCGGTACCGCTTACCTTTGTGGTGGATGGTAAGGATGAGTCTGGTCAGGTTTATCATAGTGAACGGGAAAGTGTGTTTATCGGACCTAAACGATAAATTCAAACGTCAATTTGAGTATTCTCTTTAAGTGGGGAATAATAGTTAATTAAATTATGGGTGTTAATAGCAATTTGCTATTAACACCCTTTGTTTTTGTTTGTGGTGGTTATGAATACAGAAAAAGAAAATACAAAAAAGAAAAACTGGTATAAAAGTCCCTGGGTAATAGGCTGGCTGTTGCTGGTGGCAACGGTACTGGGCGTAAATATATACATGATTATGCAGTCTATGAATGAGTTTCCCGGACTGGTCGTGGATGACTTTTATGAACGCGGCCAGGATTATGAAGAGAACATCCATAAAAAACTGGATAATAATAACCTCTGGAAAACCAGTTTTGACTACCAGCAAATTCATCTGAATCAGCCGGCAGATATACGTTTTGTGATTACCGATCAACAGGGTAATACTGCGAATATAGAAAAAATGACCCTGTACCTGTATCGTCCCGCCAATGCTAAAAAAGATTTTTCCCTGCCTATGAAAGCAACGGAAAAAAATAATACCTGGCATACCAGTGTCACTTTTGACAGTAAGGGAAAGTGGGATATGCTGGTAAGTGTCATTATAGATGGTAAGGAAGCCAACTATGGTGAAAGTATTTTTGTTAATGACTGATAAAAAAATCAGATAAACTAAAGCCATAAAAATAGTGAGTCACTCCGAAACCTGCGATCATTGCCACCTGCCCCTGCCTGAAGGGGAAAAAATCACGGCAACTATAAATGATAAAGAAATGCAGTTTTGCTGCTATGCCTGCAGAACCGTATGTGAAACTATCTATGGTGCAGGTATGGAGGGCTTTTATCAGCGTACACCCGATAATGAAACGCTGCAACCGCCTCCGGAAATTGATTCTCAGCTGGAAGTGTATGATCTGGATGAAGTCCAGGGGGATTTTGTTGACAGTCTGGGTGATATACGGGAAATACATCTGCTGGTGGAAGGTATTCACTGTGCAGCCTGTGTCTGGTTAATTGAACGGCGACTGGCCATGGTTGACGGGGTTCTGGATGCCTATGTTAATCTCAGTGCCAAAAAACTAAAGGTTAAATGGGATAACCGGAAAATAAAGTTATCCCGCATACTGCAGATCCTCGGCCAGATTGGTTATGCGGCTGTGCCTTATGATCCGGAAGCGGCAGAAGGACAGATAAAAAAAGCCAATCGTCAGCTATTATTCCGCCTGGGATTCGCCGGCTTTGCGGCCATGAATCTGATGTGGATTTCCATTGCGCTTTATACCGGTGCTGATGAAGGTAAATTTAAAGAACTGTTTTACTGGCTGGGTTTCGGCCTGGCTACACCCACTTTAATCTATTCAGGCTATCCTTTTTTCCGGGGTGCAATTACCGGTCTGCTCAATCGTCACCTGACCATGGACCTGCCCATTGCTATCGGGGCGACCATTACCTATTTATATTCCTGCTATGTTGTGATCAGCGGCTCCGAAATTGCCCATGTGTATTTTGATACTGTCGTTAACTTTATTTTTGTTATTCTAACCGGTCGCTATCTTGAGGCCATGTCCAAACGCCTGGCAGTACAGTCCTCTCAAAGGCTGCTGGATCTGCAGCCTAAAATCTCTACCCTGATTGAGGGTGATGAAACAAAAATTGTACCCATTCGGGCCCTGAAAGAAGGTGACTGGGTACTGGTTAAAGCTGGAGAAAAAATTCCGGTGGACGGTGTCATCCTCAAAGGTGAAGGGATTATTGATGAGTCCATGCTGACCGGGGAATTTGTGCCGGTAGCCAAATTTAAAGGTGATTATGTTTCAGCAGGTACTACCAATAAAGACGGTGTACTGACCATTGAAGTGAAAAACACCCTGAAAAATACTGCCCTGGGTAAAATTATTCATCTGGTGGATGAAGCTCAGTCAACCAGGGCTCCGATTCAATGTACTGCGGATCGTATTATTCCCTGGTTTGTTTCTGTGACTCTGGTTCTGGCAACCTTAACCTTTTTCTTCTGGGTAAATAAGGACTTTGAACTGGCTTTAATGGCAGCCACTTCAGTGTTGATTATTACCTGCCCCTGTGCCTTTGGTCTGGCCACTCCTATGGCTATTGCTGTGGCCACAGGGGTCGGTGCGAGGATGGGGGTACTGGTAAAACATGGGGCGGTACTGGAGATATTATCTTCAATTAAAGATTTTATATTTGATAAAACCGGTACTCTGACTCAGGGCAAGATGCTGGTCAGTACCCTGTATGATATACCGTTGGATCAAAGCGGCAGGATAGAGCCCATTAATGTTGATGAAGAGCATATGGCACAACTGGATCAACGTCAGAAATCCATTCTGTCACTGGCCTGGTACCTGGAAAAACAGTCGGAACACATGATTGCCAGAGCCATAGTCAGTTTTGCTCAGCAATACGCTTTACAGCACTGGATTCGACAGACCCTTAAAAGCAGTGATGATGATCTGGAGCATATTAAGGTAATATCAGGTTCAGGAATACAGGCCAGTTACCAGAACAGACAGGTGGCCATCGGACATCTGAACTGGATAAAAGAGAAGGCTTCATTGTCATCGAACCTGGTCGCAAAACTTGAACAGGAAATGCAGCAATACCATGTCAGTGGCAGCAGTGTGGTTTATATCTGGGTTGAGGCACAGGCTTTAATGGCCTTTGTGGTGGAAGATAAATTACGTGAAGATGCACCTGGTATAATTAAAAAAATGCATGAACAGGGTTTTCATGTTACCTTGTTAAGTGGTGATAAACAGGAAGTGGCTCAATATATGGCGGATAAGCTGGGTATTGAGGAAGTGATTGCAGAAGTGATGCCGGATCAAAAAGATCAAGTCATTCAGCAAAAACAGCAACAGGGGCTGAAGGTGGCTATGGTTGGTGATGGCATCAATGATGCTCCGGCTCTGGTCAGAGCGGATGTAGGTATAGCCATGGGTTCGGGTACTGATGTTTCTATAGAAAGTGCGGATGTTATCCTGGTCAATGGAGAACTGGTAAAAATTCCGCTGGCAGCCGAATTATCCCGGGCAACACTGACAACTATTAAGCAGAATATCGGCATTTCTATTGTCTATAATATTATTATGGTGCCGCTGGCCATGGCCGCTATGATCACACCGCTGGTCGCAGCGATTTCCATGCCCTTAAGTTCTTTGCTGGTGATTGGTAATGCCGCCAGGTTGCGCTGGCGCTTTAAAAATAAATAACAGGAAATAATAAATGGATGTCATTTACGGTTTAATCCCCAGTATGATTATTATCGGTATTATCCTGGTGGTGATCCTGTTCTGGGCCATAAAATCAGGACAGTTTGATGATCTGGAAGGTGATGCTCACCGTATTCTCCTGGACGAAGATCTTGCGATGGATGAAAAAAACACGCACAATAATAAACAGCAGGAAAATTCAACTAGTCAGACAGACGGTCATACAGGCAGTCTGTCTGAAAAAATACCCGGAAAAAAGGAAAATCAAGGGTAAACCAGCATAGCAAAAATCATATTTGAATATTAATATATACTAAATTAAATTTTCATTTTAATATCAATAAAATGATACCGCAGGAGTGTTTTATGAATAAAATTACAAAATTGATGGTAGGTACCTCATTACTGGCAGCTTCCGTTGCCGCTTCGGCATGGAATTTTGGTGGGGATTCCTGGAGTTGGGGAAAAGATTATTCCTATAATAGTGGCCCGTACAGCAATAGCTGGGGAAGTGGCGGCCCATGGGGCAATAATAATCGCTGGGGTGGCAACCGCTGGGGCGGTAATGATGCACCCTGGAACTGGGGTGGCGGTAGAAATGGCTGGGGTGGAAACAGTGCACCCTGGAACTGGGGTAATGGTAGAAACGGTTGGGGCGGTAACAATACACCCTGGAACTGGGGTAATAATAACCGTCGCTATTATGGTGGTCCTGGTGCTTATGGTCCAGGTCCTGGTTATGCTGCACCAGGCCCTATGTATGGCCCAGGCCCTGGCAGTAACTTTGATCCGGCTGCAAACCCATACATTAACCCACCACCCGCTCCGGAAGCACCGGTTCTGGAACAGCCTGCTGCACCAGCAGCTCCGGCTACAGAAGCTGCACCTTCTCAAACTACTGTGACTCAATAGTCACTTTTCCTCTCATTCCCACGCTTCTGCGAGGGAATCGAGAAGTAAAACAATAAAAAAGGGAGCTAAATAGCTCCCTTTTTTATTCATTGGCTTTTTGCTTATTAAATTAAGCCGCCATAGTCATAGCAGACTTAAGTTTTTTCATTGCATTGTTTTCAAGCTGTCTGACCCGCTCAGCAGAAATATCATATTTACCGGCCAGATCCTGTAAAGTGAGCTTGTCGTCACTTAACCAGCGTTGTGAAACAATGTCACGGCTGCGGTCATCCAGGGTCGCCAGTGCAGTATGCAGTAATTCTGATTCCCTGTCCTTACTATCAGAAGTGATCAGAGACTGTTCTGGTGATGGTTCAGCAGACTCAAGATAGTTAGCAGGGATAACCGGAGTATTTTCGTTATCCTCTTCATCATAACCATCAAAAGCATTGTCCTGATAAGTCAGGCGTGCTTCCATCTGTAGAACATCTTTAGTCGTTACACCCAGTTCTCTGGCAACGGTATTGACTTCTTCATCAGAGAACCAGCCTAGACGTTTTTTCTTACGGCGCAGGTTAAAAAACAGTTTGCGCTGTGCCTTGGTAGTGGCAATTTTAACAATACGCCAGTTACGCAGAATGTATTCATGAATTTCTGCTTTAATCCAGTGTACGGCAAAAGAAACCAGACGTACCTTTCTGGCCGGATCAAAACGCTTAACTGCTTTCATCAGGCCGATATTGCCTTCCTGGATCAGATCACCCTGGGGTAAACCGTAACCGCGATAGCCGCGGGCAATATGCACGACAAAACGTAAATGAGACATAATCATACGTTGGGCTGCATCCAGATCACCTTCATCCCTGACTTTTTTTGCCAGTTCGACTTCTTCTTCAGCCGTTAGCATGGGGATCGAGTTAACAGCACTGATATAGCTATCAAGGCTACCGGTAGAGACCGCCAATGGTAGAGCTAAAGATTTATCTGTCATGTGTTTCTTCCTCGTTTAAAAATTTCCGTTAATCGTAAGAAGCCATTCTTTATAAATATTGTTAAAGTAACGCTGTCAAAATCAATTACGGAGCAAAGAGTGTTATATAACCAGCTCTTTGACAGGAATGACGTTTACTTAATAAAAGTATTATATTTAACCCATTCCTATGCACTGGTAATTTTAGCACTCTTTAGTATAGAGTGCTAATTTTAAAAAAAGTTCAATAAATGTCAAAATATTTTTAACTTTTTTCAGCCTGAATCAAGCATATCAGAAATTATTAACCAAGTAAAATAATCAGGTATTTTATTGCTAATATACCCTTGTTTTTTAAAGGTATTTGTCGAGTCGATTAATAGTTTTCAGGTGGAATATTAACGCCATTCTGGATTAACCAGCCCCGATCCAGCTGCCATTTTATCTGTCGTATATCAGGTTCATCCAGAATAGTTTGTTCAATTTCTGTCTGTACCCGTGCCAGTTGTTCCCGGGCCTGCTGGTAATCATCTGAAAGCATGCTCAGGCCTTTAACCTGTGGAAAAATCAGGCCAATCACCTTACCGCAGGGGACTTCAGTTGATATAGGGCTATTAATAGTGGCAATTCCCTGATTAATGCGCAATACTTTAAAATGATAAGGGAAGTTACGGATCTCAGCCCTGTTTTCAAGTTTCTGGTTCAGTTCCCGAACACGTGCTGGCTGATAGAAAAAAGCAAACATCAGGCCGACACAGATGGTTATTAGTACCAGTGCGTATATTTTAGTTCCCTTATTCATTCATAATTCCCGGTTTGCGTCAGCAATAGCTTATGACAGGCAGACACTAATATATTAAAACAATAAATAATGGATTTATGTGAGTTATATTACTGAGATGATTAAATAGAGGGTGTACAGTATTATTTTATTATTAGGGGAATATTATGGGAAATACACTCTGGTTCATTACTATACTTCAGGAAAAACCCTGGCTGGGATTCTTAATTGGCCTGTGTTTTATGGCAGTAATGTTCTTATCAAAGAATCTGATTGTTTATCTGTACGCAAAAAACTCAGAAAAGAAAGCAAAAGAGGCGTTGGCTGCTGAGTCAAAACTGGATATAGTGGAAGATTAGTAAACCCTCTCCAGACGGAGAGGGTCAGGATAGTCTGTTGTAGTTGTTTATTTTTTAACCAGATCAGCCAGACGGGAACTGATACGGCCTGCCCAGAAATCCAGAACAGGGGCCACATCAGACAGTTGAACCTTATCCGTTTCATCTACGGCTTTGTCTCCAGACTCCAGATCAATAGCCTCAGCCAGCAGTTTGCCGTTGACTGAATCTACTACTTTAACTTCTGAAACCACCCGCAGTCTCTTATCAGAAGCACCACTGGCTCTGGAAATACCAGTAACCGCTGCTGCAATGGGAATATACTGATAGGCTTTCATATCATCATAGCTGAGATACACACTGGTAATAGCTGCCTGTACTCTGAGAGTGCCGGGACCGGCCTGATCCACTACACTAAAATTCTGTGACAGTTTCTGTTTCAGCAGTGCCTGGTAACGGTCAGCTATTTTTACCAGCAGAGTCTGATCCACTTCATTGGTTGCATTGTCGGGAGTAATAATCAGCACCTTGTCCACTATTACATTGCTGTACTGAGACCAGTCAACGCCTGAAGCGACATAACTTTTAGCATTATCATTAGTGGCAGAATCAGTCAGTACGGAGTAATCACTTAAAAAACCGGAATATTTGTCTTCACTCACTGTATTTTGTGCACAACCACTTAGAAATGCACCGGCAATAAACAGTGCGGGTAAAAGTTTTTTCATTTTAGAGCCCTTTAGGAAGGTTAGGATATTCATTTATAGCAGTAATAATAAATTACTGTATCAAAAATAATAAAGCCGGGTCAACCGATCAGTGAAGATTGAGTTTTATATTATTTGGGTTCTATTTCTTTTAAATGTCTGCTTACTGCCATTCGTGCACCCAGCCAGCCCAGAATACAACCAGACAGCAGCAGGGCCAGACTGGTGTTAATGCCCATTAAGCCCAGGGAAAATAACTCGCTGTTATTGTATAGCGACGATAAATGGGTCAGTGGATTGCTGATCATAAGCAGGGACAGGTTGACCAGTAATATGGCTATCAGACTGCCGAACAGGCCGTACCAGAAACCGGTATAAAGAAACGGCCGGCGAATAAAACTATCGGTGGCACCAATCAGTTTCATCACCACAATTTCACTGCGCCGGTTTTCAATGGCCAGGCGAATGGTATTACCGATGATGAGTAATACGGCCAGCGCCAGTAATGCACCAATGATAAAAATCCCCCGCTGAGCAATATGAATTATGGCATACAGACGCTGCAGCCACTGAATATCCAGTTGAACCAGGTCAACTTCCGGCAGTTTTTTTAAATCGGCCAGCAGGCGGTTGATCGGTTCCGGCTCATTATGCGTCAGGCTGGGATAAACTATCAGTAAGTGAGGCAGGGGATTATCCTTTAATGCCTTAAGGGCATCGCCAAAACCGGAATTTTCCTGAAATTCCTTCAGGGCCTCAGCCCGATCAATATGTTTGACCTGGGCTATTTCAGGGTAGGCATTGAGTTTTTTCTGTAGCCGCTCAATGGCCTGAGTACTGACATCCTGTTTCATAAACAGTGATATCTGGTTAATGCTGTCAAAATCACCGCTGAGCTGTTTGGCGTGATCCAGTATGACATACAGGCCTGCAGGCAAAGCCAGTGCAATACCCAGAGCGGCAGCCGTGAGCAGGGTTGAGAAAGGTGTACGGCTGAGCAGTCCCAGGGAATAAAAAAACACCTGCAGATGACGGATAAAAAATTCTTTAAAGCGTGAAGAAAAGCTGGGACGCAGCTGTCTTAACTGAACCTGGTTTTCGGTGCCGCTGGATTGTCCCGCCATTAGTTTTCCTCCGCCGTCAGCAACTGACCATGCTCAAGGTGGACAATACGCTTATCCAGTTGATTAATCAGGGGAATATCATGGGTAGCAATTAATACTGTGACGCCCACCTGGTTAAAGGCCATAAACAGATCCATAATTTCCAGGGACAGATCGGGATCCAGGTTACCGGTCGGTTCATCAGCCAGCAGCAGAGCCGGTTTATTAACTACGGCACGGGCTATACTGACTCGTTGCTGCTCACCCCCGGAAAGGGTAACCGGGTATTTTTTTTCATAACGTAGCAGGCCTACTTTATCCAGTGCGGCATGCACCCGTTTTTTAACTTCACGGGAAGAAAAACCGCTAATAATCAGGGGCAGGGCGACATTATCAAAAACAGTCCTATCATACAGTAACTGGTAATCCTGAAAGATAATACCCATATTGCGACGCAGGTAGGGCAGGGTATGACGGCTGACTTTATGCAGATTTTTACCGCCGATAATGACATTACCGGTGGTAGCCCGCTCAATCAGGGCTATTAACTTAAGCAGAGTACTTTTTCCGGCACCGGAATGCCCGGTTAAAAAAGCCATTTCCCCCTGACGCAGATGAAAATTAACATTACTTAATGCTTCATTCCCCCCCGGGTAACGCTTACTGACCTGATCAAACAGAATCATAAAAACCAACAGCCCTTTATTATTATTCTTCTAAAACCTAAAACCTAAAACCTCTTTCACTCTTCCCGACTTAATAAAGCCTGGACAAATTCTTTAGCATCAAAGGGCCGCAGATCATCAATACTTTCCCCTACCCCAATAAAGCGAATAGGAATATTCAGTTTTTTGGCGATGGCAAAAATAATCCCGCCCTTGGCGGTGCCGTCAAGCTTGGTGACTGTAATACCGGTCAGACCCACGGTATTATTAAATTCCATAGCCTGGTTCAGGGCATTCTGCCCGGTACCGGCATCCACCACCAGCATAATTTCATGGGGGGCGGTGTTATCTATTTTGGATGCGACCCGTTTGACCTTGGCCAGTTCGTCCATTAAGTTGGACTGGGTGTGCAGGCGCCCGGCGGTGTCAGCAATAACAATATCAATATTTCGTGCCTTGCCGGCCTCAATGGCATCATAGATCACCGAAGCCGAATCGGCACCGGTATGCTGGGCAATCACTGGAATATTATTGCGTTCACCCCAGACCTGTAACTGTTCCACTGCGGCCGCACGGAAGGTATCCCCGGCGGCCAGCATCACAGAATGGCCTTCGTTCTGGAACTTTTTGGCCAGCTTGCCGATGGTTGTGGTTTTACCGGCACCATTAATGCCCACCATTAAAATCACATAGGGCTGTTTAGTGGTGTCAATACTAAAGGGGATATTAACCGGCTCCAGCAGTGCCGTCATTTCTTCTTCCATGGCCTGAAACAGAGAGTCGGCATCAGAGAGCTGTTTGCGGGAAATGCGGTCTGTCAGGTTTTCAATAATGGCCATGGTGGCCTCAACACCCATATCGGACACCAGCAGCTGAGTTTCAATTTCTTCCAGCAAATCATCATCAATTTCCTTTTTGCCCAGAATAACATTGCTGATCCCTTCAGTTATGGAACTGCGGGTCTTGCTCAGGCGCTGTTTCAGCCGACCGAATAAACCCTTCTTACTCTCGGGTGCAGGATTTTCCTGTTCGGTCTTTTCAGGAAGATTATTTTCGGTACTGGAAGCCGCTTCAGGAGCCTGCTCCTGAGTTAAATCAGCATTATCTGAGGAACTGTTTTCCTTTTTATCGGTCTCTTTATTGCGCTTTATAAAACTGAACATAGAGTATGTGTTTTCCCGGTTAACAGATAAATGTGTCTGGCTAATGCCTGTATAGAATGAATTTAAACTTTATCTAAGTTATATTAGCCCATTAAAATAAATCAGCATTAAACCCGTTATTAGAACTTTTCAAAACTTGTTTTGTAAAAAGTTCTTATCCTGGTGATTTTACCTGATAAACCTGTAAAAAGTTAGGAAATAGGAAGAGAAGATCCTTATGACAGGAAAAAACCTGAACAAAATACCACTAAAAACCTTAATCACAGGATTTAGCAGTCTGTTAATGCTTTTGTTTGTAAATACGGCACTGGCAGAAACCGTTCAATCGGATATACAGGCAGATAAACAGAGAGATAAAAGTGTCTATGAAAAAATGCTGCCCAATGGCATGAAAGTTATTGTCAAACCTGACCATCGTGCGCCGGTGGTGGTATCCCAGGTCTGGTATCGGGTAGGCTCCAGCTATGAAAGCGGTGGGACCACCGGTGTGTCCCATGTACTGGAACATATGATGTTTAAAGGCACAAAAAAATTTCCGGCCGGTGAATTCAATAAAATTATTGCCCGTAATGGCGGTGATGATAATGCCTTTACTTCCAAAGACTATACTGCCTACTACCAGAAACTGGAAAAAAGCCGTTTAAAGGTTAGTTTTGAACTGGAATCAGACCGTATGCGCGGCCTGTTATTACCGGAAGAAGAATTTAAAAAAGAAATCATGGTGGTGATGGAAGAGCGTCGTATGCGTACTGACGATAAACCACAGGCGCTGACTTATGAACAGTTTAATGCCACCGCTTTTGACAGCAGCGGCTACCACAACCCCGTTATCGGCTGGATGGATGATCTGAAAAATATGACGGTCGATGATCTGCGCCAGTGGTATGAACGTTATTATGCACCCAATAATGCCACTCTGGTGGTGGTCGGTGACGTTGAACCGCAGGCCGTGTTTAAACTGGCCGAACAGTATTTTGGCCACCTGAAACCTTTCAAGGTGAAATCGGTCAAGCCGCGTATTGAAGTGGAACAGAAAGGCCCCAAACAGGTGGAAATGCTGCTGGAAGCTAAACTGCCCTATCTGGTCATGGGCTATAAAGTTCCGGTAACCAATACTGCTGAACAACAATGGGAACCCTATGCTCTGGATTTGCTGGCCGGACTCCTTGACGGTGGAGACAGTGCCCGTTTTAGTAAACATCTGGTCAGAGGACGCAAAATTGCTACGTCTGCCGGAGCCGGTTATTCCCTGGAATCCCGTATGCAGACCCTGTTTTTACTGGACGGTACTCCCGCTAAAGATGTAACTGTGGATGAGTTAAAAGCTGCCCTGCTCAAGGAAGTGGAAGATATAAAACAGAACCCGGTATCCGAAGAAGAACTGCAGCGGGTTAAAGCTCAGGTGATTTCATCGGCGGTTTATGAGCAGGATTCCATGTTTTATCAGGCCATGAAAATCGGCATTGCTGAAACAACGGGTATCGGCTGGGAAGAACAAAGCCGTTATGTGGAGCGGATTCAGGCCATAACCCCGGAACAGATCCAGCAGGTAGCCCGTAAATACCTGATCCCTAAAACACTGACCATTGCTCGTTTAACCCCGATTGATAAACAGGCTCAAAACCATCAGTCTCAAAAGAATGCGGCTAATGCAAAAGCAGAAACAGCCAGCACGGAGGTTAAATAACATGCGCTATAAAAGTTTTAAATTAAAAACCGTTCTTATTCTGGCTCTGGCTGTTACTTCCCTGAGTCTTTTAACTGCGGCAGGCTATGCCCAGACGAGTAAAACTGACGGCCATACTGATCGTGTTGGAAAAGTCAGCCGCTGGTACACCCATAACGGCATGGAAGTCTTGTTCCAGAAAGCCGATACCCTGCCTATGATTGACTTTCGCCTGATATTTGATGCCGGTGCGGCCAGAGACAGCAGTTTTAAGTCAAAAGACGGTATTGTGCTGGCCGGTCTGGCTAAGCTCACTAACGGTCTGGTCTTTGAAGGCACTAAAAATTTGAATGCCGATCAGATTGCCGAACAGTTTGCTTCCCTGGGTATTGACTATGGTAACGGCAGTTATCGGGATATGGCTTTAATTAATATTCGTACCCTGAGCTATGACAAACAGAAAAATGGAGCCTTAAAACTGCTGACCGAAGTTCTGGCCAATGCCAGTTTCCCCAAGGAAGCGATGCAGCGTGAAGTGGCCAGGATGTTGGTACAGCTGGATTATATTGAACAGACTCCGTCTAAAAAAGCCTCCCGTGCCTTTTATGAAGCCCTGTATAAAAATCATCCCTATGGCACACCGCCCGGCGGCAATAAAGACAGCCTTAAGGCTTTAACGCGGGATGATCTGCTTAACTATTATAAACAGTATTATGTAGCAAAAAATGCGGTACTGGCTATTGTAGGCGATCTAAGTGAACAGCAGGCGCGGGACTATGCCGAACAGATCAGTGCGGCTTTACCGGAAGGCAGAAAAGCCGCGCAATTACCTTCAGCACCGCAGCTGGCTAACGCCGAAGAAGTCCGCATTAACCATGCTTCCACACAAACCACCGTACTTATGGGCCAGCCCGGGATTAAACGCGGTGATAAGGATTATTATGCGCTTTATGTCGGTAATCACATTCTGGGCGGTAGTGGTTTCAGTGCCAGGTTAATGAAAGAGGTGCGGGTCAAACGCGGCTTAACTTATAGTATAGGCAGTTATCTCATACCCATGCATGCCGAAGGGCCTTATCAGTTCAGTTTTACCACCAAGCAAAGCTCAACTCAGGAAGCCATTGATCTGGTCAGAAAAAATCTGAGGCAGTATATTGAAAAGGGGCCGACTCAGGAGGAGCTGGAAAATGCCAAACTGAATATTACCGGCAGTTTCCCTTTAAAGCAGGCCAGTAATAAAGACATTGTGGAAAATCTGGCCGTAATAGGCTTTTATGATTTGCCTCTGGATTATCTGGACAAATACAATGCCCATATTGAAGCCGTTACCCTGGAGCAGATAAAGTCCGCCTTTAAACACCGGGTACATCCCGATAAAATGGCAACCATTATTGTGGGCCCGGAAGTTGAAAAACTCACAGACTAGAAAAAAGCCCTTAGCTAAAGGTAAAAAAACGGTTGTAAAAAAAGGCAGTAATGAACTGCGCATTATCGGCGGCCAGTGGCGCGGGCGTAAACTGAAGTTCCCAGACGGTGAAGGTCTGCGTCCCACCATGGATAGGGTCAGAGAAACCCTGTTTAACTGGCTGCAGGCCGATATTGCCGACGCCCGCTGTCTGGACCTGTTTTCCGGCAGCGGTGCGCTTGGGTTTGAGGCTCTGTCACGTTTTGCGGCTCAGGTCGTTATGGTGGATAACAATCCCCAGGCCATAAAAATGCTCCGCAGCAATCTGGCTTTATTAAAAGCGGACAATGCTCAGGCGGTACAAATGGATGCAGCCGCTTATCTACAGCAGGAAAATATCGGCCCTTTTGATATTGTTTTTCTAGACCCGCCGTTTAACCAGCATTTAGTAGAAAAATTTTGCCAATTACTGCACCAGTCCAACTGCCTGTCAGAACAGGCGGTTATTTATATCGAAATGGAAAAAAACACACCATTGCCTCAACTGCCCGAACAGTGGCATATTGTTAAAAATAAAACGGCTGGACAACTGGCTTATTATTTAATTGATACCTCAATGGAGCAATACTGAATTTCCAGTAAGATGTTTTTTATTGTAAACAAAAGACACTGTCTGTTTTTTTTACACTTTTGAAGTCTGTTTTTAGAGGAAAAATATAAATACTGTAAATTCAAAGGGTTGGGGGGATGGCATAAAAAATGCTTTGTTACTAAAGTGTATTAACTAAAATATTAGGACAGTGAAATGAAAAAATTAATTAATTTATTTATATGCTCATTTGTTACTTTGTTTATAGGTGTGGCTAATGCTACAGTTATTACAATGGAGCCAGGTGATCGTTATGCAGACAATGGTTTTAATATCGAGTTGGGTATTGCCGATAATTTATTTGCTAATCCTTATGGTGATGGTACACCGGGATATAACACTGTATTGACTTCTGGGAACTATGTAGCATATCAATATATTGATAATAGATCTATTAGCTTAATTAGTGGTGGTACATGGGATTTTACAGGGGCTTTTTGGGCATCAGCCTGGGATAGTACCAACCAGCTTACTTTAAAAGGGTATAATGGTGCAAACTTGTTATACTCCACTACTAATGATGTTTATAGGCAGACTAAGCAATGGATTCAATCTGATTTTATTGGTATTACTCGTTTAACTATAGCTGGTTCAGGAACTCAGATAGCATGGGACAATTTTACATTTAACGAATCTGAATCTATTCCAGAACCAGCACCAATGGCACTAATTGGATTAGGATTAGCTGGAATTGGTTTTTTAAGAAAAAAGAAAGCTGTTGAATAAGACAAAAATTGTTCTGTGTGTAAAAAAGCCCCGGTGAAAACCGGGTTTTTTTTGCATAAGATATATATTAAATTGATGCTCCTAAATGATATTCTTTGTTTTTAAAGTTTAAGGTAATAATTTATGGAAAAGCAAAGAAACCCGGGTGTTTCCCGTGATAACCGGATATCAGATGAAGGTCTTAAACGGCTGGAAAAACACTTGAACGGCGGAACAAAAATGACTCAGATGGTTCTGGAGCAATGGATAAAGCGTTATGGTGAACCTGCCAGAGAGTTAATTAAACGCTACCGGCCCGAACTGGAAGTGTAATTAATGCTGGTATGCGTTGCTTTGGCAAGGTAAAATAAGTATCTGTTAATATAGATGCCGGAAAAAACATGCTGTTTGAAGTCACTGAAGAAGAAAGAAAAAAAGCCAAAATTCCCCATGACCTGTTCCTGGTGAACCTGATAGGTAACCATATTCTGATTTTTGTGGCAACGTTGGGTATGGCTTCCAGCTGGGCCTGGCCAATGCTGGCTGTGCCGCTGATTTCGCTGTCTATTTTAGGCAGTATTATTGTTTTAAGTCATAAATCCAAAAGCAATAATGCATCCTGGTTTGAAATGTGCCACTGGCAAATTGCCGTTAAACGCAGCTGGTTTTTTATTAAAATGATCCTGCTGCTGATGACAATTGGTGCAATTGGTATTTACGGCTATACCAATCTGGGCTGGATGAAAGAAGCCGTATATGCTCTGATTGGTGGCGTTTGTCTATTGCCGGTCATGGTCACTACCCTGATCCTGATTTTAATGGAATCGGATGCCCTGCACAGTGCCGATCTGGGTAAATTACCCGACAGTATGGTTGAAAAATACCCCGTACCATCCAATGTAAAAGTTATAGTAGAAGAATAAGCGGATACTTATGGTTAATGCTGTCTATCCAGGAACGTTTGATCCCATTACTAATGGTCACATAGACATGGTGATGCGAGCCACAAAAATGTTTGAAAAAGTGATTGTGGCTGTAGCGGATAGCACCGGCAAACAACCCCTGTTTAATTTACAGGAACGGGTTGAGCTGGCCAGCCGGGTGTTAAGTGAGCTGCCCGGTGTTGAAGTCATTGGTTTTAATACCCTGCTGGTGGATTTTGCCAGAAAACATAATGCCTCGGTGATTCTAAGAGGGCTTAGAGCCGTTTCAGATTATGAATACGAGTTCCAGCTGGCGGGTATGAACCGTAATCTGGCACCGGATATAGAAACGATCTTTCTGACCACGGCGGAAAATTATGCTTTTTTATCTTCCAGCCTGGTCAAAGAAGTGGCCAGATTAGGCGGTGATGTCAGCCGCTTTCTGCCACAGCAAGTAATAGCTGAAATAAAAAAGAAATTAGGTTAATATATCGACACCTGGCAGGGTGGACAGCGTTCATATTTCCTTTGCTTCTCTTTATTGCAAGTTTTAGATTGGAGAAAGGGATATTGAGGGGGAACCTGGTAAAACCAGTGTTCAGTAACCGTTTTGAAGCACAGGCATTGCAACGCCTTGTTTCAGTTACAAACTTATTAATTATTAAGATTATCTATTTTGGAGGTTTCCAATGGCGTTATATATCACTGATGAATGTATTAACTGTGATGTGTGCGAACCCGAATGTCCCAATGAAGCGATTTATATGGGTGAAGAGATTTATGAAATCAACCCTGATCTCTGTACCGAATGTGTCGGCCACTATGATGAACCTCAATGTGTGGAAGTTTGTCCTGTTGACTGTATCCCCAAGGATCCGGATCACGAAGAAACCTATGAAGAGCTGATGGAAAAATACAAAAAACTGACGGGTGGTTAATTTTCCCCTTACTTATTTTGTGTTTAAGTCTTCATTTTATAAAAAACCCCTTAAATAAAGATCAATTTAAGGGGTTTTTTTTGGCCTGAAAAAGTGCCTGTGAGTATACTTTACATTCTCTTTAAGAAAAAAACTGAGATAAAAATGCTGAAAAAATATCTGTTGCTGTTCCTTATACCGACTATTGGCCTGTGTTTAATGACGGTACAGGCTGAAACTGTCAAAACACCGCCACAGGCAGCCATTGCATCAGCCCATCCTCTGGCGACAGAAGCCGGTAAACAGATCCTGCTGCAGGGCGGTAACGCTTTTGATGCGGCGGTGGCAGTAACGGCGGCTCTGGCCGTAGTGGAACCGTACAGCTCCGGTCTGGGTGGTGGCGGATTCTGGCTGATCCGGGATGCCGGAAAAAATAAAACTATTATGCTGGACGGGCGTGAAAAGGCTCCGGCCAAAGCCACCAGGGATATGTATCTGGACAGTGCAGGTAATTATATTGCTAATAGTTCTGTTAATGGACCGCTGGCTGCAGGGATCCCCGGTACTGTGGCTGCTATGGTACACCTGTCGGAACAATACGGGGTACTGCCTCTGAAACAGGTTTTACAGCCGGCCATACACTACGCTGAACAGGGCTTCAGCGTTACTGAACATTATCAGAAAATGGCACAATTTCGTCTGTCCGTACTGCAGTCTTACCCGGAATCCGCCAGAATTTTTCTGCATAATAATCAGGTGCCGGAAATTGGTTATAAGATTGTACAGACTGATCTGGCAAAAACCCTGAAGCAGATAGCGAGAACCGGCGGCAAGGATTTTTATCAGGGCATTACCGCTACTAAAATGGTTAATGCGGTAAAAAAAGCAAAGGGGATCTGGCAGCTGGATGATCTGAAAAACTACCGTCTTAAAGAAAGACAGCCGATTACATTTAAGTATCGTGATATGCAGGTTATTTCTGCAGCTCCGCCCTCATCAGGTGGTATTGCACTGGTTGGCATACTGCAGATCCTGCAAAATTATAATCTGCAGTCTATGGAGCAGGCTCAAAAGGTGCATCTGACTGTAGAAGCCATGCGCCGGGCTTATCGGGACCGGGCTGAATACCTGGGAGACAGTGATTTTGTTAAGGTTCCGGTTAAACGTTTAACTCACCCATATTATGCTCAGGGGCTGGCTGCCGGTATCCGGCTGGACAAAGCCACGCCCAGTGACAGCCTGCCGGGTATTATCAAAGCGCCGGAAGGTCAGGACACCACCCATTTTTCCATTATAGATACCCAGGGCAATATGGTGTCTGCTACCATGAGTATTAACTATCCTTTTGGCTCCTGTTTTACGGCCAGGGGAACCGGAGTGTTACTTAATGATGAAATGGATGATTTTTCAGCCCGTCCCGGCACACCGAATGTTTACGGTCTGGTCGGCGCAGAAGCCAATGCCATTGAACCGGGTAAACGTCCCTTATCCAGTATGAGTCCTACTATTGTGGAAACCAGACAGGGTGTGGCCCTGATTGGTACCCCGGGAGGCAGTCGTATAATCACCATGGTGCTATTGGGTATTTTAACTATGGAACAGGATTTTGATCCACAGCAATGGGTCAGCCGTGCCCGTTTTCATCACCAGTACCTGCCAGATAGTATTTTTTATGAGCCGGATGCCCTGTCAGAAGATACCTTGCAGGCATTACGGCGGATGGGTCATAAAACCACTGCACTGGATTCGGTGTACGGCAATATGCAGGCTATTGCCTGGGACTATGCCAACGGGGTAAAAGCGGCCTCCGATCCTCGGGTAGAAGGTGAAGCAGTCGTTTTTGATGTGCCGGATGTACCATTAGTGAAAAAATAGCAGACAAAAGAAAGGCCCCGATGTTTCCAAAGGGGCCAAAATGTTTTTTCACTTATTTGTACCAACACATTAAAATGTACAAACAGCAAATGGTTAATGCTTGTGAGCCTTTAAATAATACGAGTAAGGAGAACGTATCACTTTAAATTCTCTAACCGTAAAATATCAAACAATATTGGAGAGTAAGGAATATTGCTCAACTTTACATACTTTAATAAAAGCATTTAGTGTGCCAACTTTATCGTTTCTTAAAAACATATAAACATCAGGGGCTTATTAAATGCAAACCCGAACCATGATTGATAGCTTGTTGTGATATATCAAACCTGACGCGAAATATCGCGTTATATATCGTGCGGTGTCTGAAATACCACTTTAAAAAAGTATTTTATATAATTGATTTATAAATATTCAGTGAGATCCGCTAATGTAAATACAGGGTTTTGCGGAAGTGTCATAATATTCAGGATTGATTAAGATTTATCTGTTAAAATCACATTTTTAGATTAACCGGAATTTTTTATTATGCATACCAGGAAGATTTCTATATTAGCTGTTCTGGCTTCAGCTTTAACATTATTGCTCAGTTCCACTGTTTTTGCCCTTGGTGAAGGCCTGGAAAAAGTAACTGACAGCGTGGTGGATGTCGCTAAAGATATTGGCGAAGGTGCCAGTGAGCTGGCTGATGATGTAAAACAGAGTGCCGGTATTGATTCTACCGCAGCAGAAATCAACCAGCGTTCACAGGCAGCTTTACAGAAACTGTATAAATCCAGTCCGTTTGCTCTGGAGTTGTCCAAAAAAGCCAAAGCCATTCTGGTTTTTCCTAAAGTTATTAAGGCCGGTTTCGGTGTGGGTGGTCAATATGGAGAAGGTGCGCTGTATCAGAGAGGTCGTGTCAATGGTTATTACAGCCTGACAGCCGGTTCCTATGGTCTGCAGATCGGTGCTCAGAAATACGGTTATGCCATGTTTTTTATGGATGATAAGAGCCTGAATTACTTACTGGAGAATAACAGCGGCTGGGAAATCGGTGCAGGGCCTTCTATTGTACTGGTGGATGAAGGTATGGCCCGTTCATTTACCAATACGACTGTGACTGAATCGGTTTATGTGTTTGCCTTTGCACAGGAAGGTCTGATGGCCGGAGTGGGTATACAGGGTTCCAAAATTTCCAGAATTATGCCGAAGTAAAAAACCACTGATAAGCAGGGTTTGCTTCGGTTCAGGCCGGATAGAGTTATTTCCCAGACTGATTATCAGGCAAGGTTTTCTCCTGAACCTGATCCGAAAGTTTTATCATCTCATCATATATTTCCCAGGCAGCCATGGCTTCAGTCTGGGAAACTTTCTGTATCGCATAACCCAGGTTAACGACCACATAATCCCCAATAGCTACTGTTTCGTCCTGCAGCATAAACAGACTCACGTCACGCTCAATACCTTTAGCTTCACAACGTGCTATAAACCTGTCGATTTCAATGACTTTCATGGGTATAGCAAGACACATACGGAGCCCTTATTAAGCTGTTGACTGGGTCAAGCTTAACATAATTTGAAATATCGCTTAACACAGTAAAGATCAGTTGATGTTGAGATAGATCATTTTTGATTAAAAAAAGTCCAAAAATACTTGATAAATTCCACAAAAAAAGTAATGTTGTTATTAGGAAATGTATAACCTTATACATTTTGAGGGGGCTGAATGACTGTTATTCTCGGCATCGGCAATACCTTACTAAAGGACGAAGGTATTGGTATTCATCTTCTCGATTATATTCAAAAAGCTTATCCTCAATGGGTGCAGCAGTTTGATATTCAATTAATCGACGGGGGAACTTTGAGCTTTGATCTGCTCACTCTTATCTGCTCCACTCAAAATCTCATTATTCTTGACGCAGTCCGCTTAAAACAGCCCGCCGGCAGTGTGTACTGTCTGCAGGATCAGGCTATGGATCAGTTTCTTGCCCAGCCGGGTAAAAGCGTGCATGAAGTTTCCCTGCAGGATCTCTTTGATATGAGCCGTCTAACGGAACAGTTACCCGAACATCGAGCTCTAATTGGTATTGAGCCGGAAACCATTGACTGGGGCAGTCAGCTGACTTCAGACGTTAATCATTCCCTGTCTGAAGCAGGCAATAAAGTTAAACAGGTACTGGAACTATGGGGCGTTATTGACAGTCCGGTTCAGCCATTAGAAGCTAAAAATATATGCAGCACTTATCCGATATAAAAATAGCCGTGGATAATCCGGCACTGGAAACCGGTAACCTGCCCGGTATTCTCAGTGAAATAGAGCAGGCACTGGAAGAACTGCTGAATTCAAAACAGGTGCACCGTATTGATTTACGTGCCATGCCATGGTCGGCAGGAGAAGAACATAAGCTGGAACAGATGCTGGGCAGGGGTGAAGTCACAATAGAACTCAATGCCCTGGGTAAAAGTATTTTTCAGGAGACCCGCTATAGCGGTGTCTGGCTGATCAGCCATTATAATGAGGCAGAGGAGCTTATCGGTAAAATAATTGAAATCAGTTTCCTGCCGGAGATGGTCTTTGCCCAGCAGGAAGATATCAGCCGGGGGCTGG
>Ga0256832_1000493_pt1 | contig 25573 bp, 28 predicted proteins | sample 134614metaG_FD_190534 | JGI IMG/M metagenome (GOLD analysis project Ga0256832, IMG submission 190534) | Hydrothermal vent microbial communities from Lau Basin, Pacific Ocean - 134-614 | ecosystem: Environmental > Aquatic > Marine > Hydrothermal vents | place: Pacific Ocean: Lau Basin | collected... | reverse complement strand
TGGCCGTCAAGGAAGGGGTCGATATACATATCTACCGCGTGGTTTACGATGCGGTTAATGACATACGTCTGGCTCTGGAAGGTATGCTACGGCCGGAAGAAAACGAAGTGGTTCTGGGACATCTGGAAGTACGCGAGACCTTCAAAGTGTCGCGCGTGGGGACGATTGCCGGCTGTTATGTGACTGATGGTAAAATCCTGCGCCAAAACAAGGTGCGCATCATCCGTGATGATGTGGAGATTTATACCGGAAATATCGCCTCTTTAAAGCGGTTTAAAGACGATGTGAAAGAAGTGGCCTCCGGATTTGAATGCGGTGTGCAGATTGAAAATTACAATGACCTGAAGGTTGGTGATGTGATAGAATCCTTTGAGGTTACCCAAACCAAGCGTAAACTTGAGAATGCATGATTGTCGGAACGCTTGAGGTAGAACTCTATCTTTCCGGAAGCGATTCCCTGAAATATAAAAGGATGATCATCCGTTCGTTACGCGACCGGTTGAGAAAGAAATTTAACGTGTCTGTTGCGGAAACAGACCTGAACGATAAGTGGCAACGGGCCCGATTGGGCATTGCCGTGGTGGGAAATAGCCGGGCTCATGTGGATGAAGTGCTGCAAAAAGCCTTTGTACTGATAGACGCCCTGCCCGAAGCGGAAATCGTTGATCACGGATTTGACTATACATAATGCAAACAAACAGAAGAGCCACGCAATTCGCGGGCCTGCTTAAAAGAGAGATTAGTATTATCATCGACCGAAAGGTGCAAGACCCGGATAAGGGCTATGTTACCGTAAGCATGGTAAAGGTGTCCCCGGATTTGAAGATCGCCAGCGTCTATTATACCGTGTTGGGCGATGAGGAACAGAAAAAAAAGAGCGCGGCTGTTTTAAAGCGGTCGGCGGGCTTCATCCGAAATGAGCTGAAAACCAGTATCAAGTCCCGCTGGTTGCCCGAAGTGCGCTTTTTCTACGATGATACGATCGATCAGGCGGAAAAAATCAACCAACTGATTCACAAAATCCATGATGATTCCGCTGATAACAAAGAGGACTGATTTCCGGGATCTGGACAAGCTGCCGGGATTTTTAATATTGATTGACAAGCCGGAGGGATGGAGCTCTTTTGACGTGTGCAAAAAAATCCGTCACATCACCGGCGTGAAAAAAGTAGGACATGGCGGCACCCTGGATCCCTTTGCCACAGGGCTGATGACCATCGGCGTGGGTAAGGGAACCAAAAGCCTGACAGCGATAACGGCCCGGGATAAACGCTATCTGGCCGGAATCCGGTTTGGCTATGCCACCGACAGTTTTGACATTACGGGTACAATCACGGATGAGCTGGCGGATTTTGATCTGTCGCCGGAAGAAATCGCCGGAAAACTGGAGGAGTCTTTTAGCGGGAAGATCATGCAGCTTCCTCCCATGTTCAGCGCAAAAAAGGTAAAGGGCCGGCGTCTGTATGCCTCCGCGCGAAAAGGGATCGAGGTCGAGCGGCCGGCGGTGGAGGTACATGTGTACCGGGCGGACATTCTGGAGTGGAAATCTCCGCATCTTGTCGTCGATTTCCACGTGTCCAAAGGGACCTATATCCGGGCTTTGGCGCATGATCTGGGCCGGGCCGTAAACGTCCCGGCGGTATTGGAGAGCCTGAGACGGACGCATATCGGCGACTACGATCTTGAAGAGGCGCTGACCATGGAACAGTTTAACGACTTTTGGAAGCGGCAGGCAGCAGACTGATGAAAATAGTTCACGGATTTGATAAGAAGCTGAGCCCGGACCGCGTTGTTACCATTGGTACTTTCGACGGTGTTCATACCGGTCATTTGAAAATTTTGCAAACTTTGCGCGCCGAGGCTGAAAAGCACGGGGCGGTAAGTACGGTTTTAACCTTTGAACCGCATCCGCGGGTGGTTCTGGCCCGTTCCGGCAAAGCGCCGGGGGTACGGCTATTGACCACCTTCGATGAAAAAATGGCGCTGTTGGCGGCGCAAAAGGTGGATGACGTTGTGGTCATCCGTTTTGATGAGGCTTTTTCACAGCTGTCATACAAAGCGTTCTTTGAAAAATATATCGTTTCTCAAATGCGGTTGAAAAGTCTGGTTGTCGGTCATGACCACGCCTTTGGCCGGGACCGGCAGGGCAACTTTGACGCCATCGACGCTTTGAGTAAAACGCAACATTTCGATGTGGTACGTGTCGATGCTTTCCATCTGGATGGCGTGGCGGTCAGCAGCTCTAAAATTCGCCGTTTACTGGCGGAAGGGCGCGTGGCCGAGGCCAGGCCTATGCTCGGTTATGCCTATGGCCTTAGCGGTGTGGTGGTTCCGGGTGACGCCCGGGGAAGACTGCTCAATTTCCCCACGGCCAATGTTAAGCCGGACAACCCGGATAAACTGATCCCCCGGGAAGGTGTTTATGCCGTGGATGTGCTGCACAAGGAAGACACGTATAAGGGAATGATGAATATAGGATATCGCCCCACGTTTAATAAAAATGCCTTCGCTCTGGAGGTGCATATCCTGGAATTCAGCGAAACGATATATGGAGACACATTGACCATCCGCTTTAAAAAACGCTTGCGTGATGAAAAAAAGTTTGCTTCGAAAGAGGCGCTCATCGAACAACTGAACATAGACAGAAAACAGAGTTTAATCTTATAATTTTGGAGGAATAATGGCTTTATCAGAAGAAAAAATGAAAGAGCTTATTCAAAAATTTGGTGATAATGAAAATGATACGGGTAAAACAGAGGTTCAAATCGCTCTGTTGACCGAACGTATCAAATATTTAACCGAACATCTTAAAACACATAAAAAAGATCATCATTCCCGTCGTGGTTTGTTGAAACTGGTCGGACAGCGTCGCCGTTTGTTGCGCTATCTGACAAAAGTGGATATTATGCGCTATCGTAATGTGATCAAAGAACTGGGTCTGCGTCGCTAAGCCGTAGTCCACTTGGAGGATAAATGATTCAAAAAAGTATAGAGATAGGTGGCAAGACCATTACGCTGGAAAGCGGAAAACTGGCCAAACAGGCCCATGGAGCGGTCACCGTAAGTCTGAATGAAACGGTTGTACTGGTAACGGCCGTTTCCGCGGAAGAGTCGATGAGAGATCCCGGCTTTTTCCCCTTAAGCGTTGATTACCGGGAGAAGTTCTACTCCACCGGTCGTATTCCCGGCGGATTCTTTAAACGCGAAGGTCGCCCCACGGAAAAGGAGATCCTCTCCGCCCGTGTCATCGACCGGCCCATTCGCCCCTTGTTTCCGCCCCATTACCGTAACGAAACGCAAATCATGGCCATGGTTCTTTCCATGGATAATGAAAACGACGCCGATGTGCTGGCCGGTCTGGGCGCTTCCGCCGCTCTATCCATCTCGGATATTCCTTTTTACGGTCCGATTGCCACCGTGCGTATCGCCCGCGTGGAAGGACAGTATGTTATATTCCCTTCCCTGTCGGAAGTGGAGCGTTCCGACATCGAGCTGATCGTTGCCGGGTCGCAGGAATCGATCATGATGGTGGAAGGCGAAGCCAAAGAGGTTTCCGAGCAGGATCTGCTGGAGACCATCACCACCGCCCATGAGGCTATCAAACAATTGGTGGATGTTATCCTGGAAATGAAGCAGGAAGCCAATGTGCCCATGCGTGATGTTGAGGAAAAAACATATCCCGAGGGTTTGCAGGAGCGGGTGACCGAATTGGGTAAAAACCTGATCACGGACGCCATCCGTCTGACGGAGAAAAAAGAGCGGCGCACGGCCCTGAAAGCTGCCAATACCACGGTTATGGAAGCCTTGGAAGAGGATTTTCCCGAGTGTGAGGATGACATCAAGGAAATTATGCATGACATCGAAAAAGATGAAGTGCGTAAAATGATCCTTGAAGAAGGCAAGCGTCTCGACGGGCGCGGTCTGCAGGATATCCGCTCCATCAGTTGTGAAGTCGGCATATTGCCGCGTACACATGGCTCCGCGCTTTTTACACGCGGCCAGACACAGTCGCTGGGTGTGGTTACCCTGGGAACCGGTTCCGATGAGCAGATTATCGATGCCATTGAAGGCGAATCCAAAAAAGACTATATGCTGCATTACAACTTTCCGCCTTTCTGTACGGGTGAGGCCAAGCCTATCCGCGGGGTAAGCCGCCGCGAAGTGGGTCATGGCAACCTGGCGGAACGCGCTTTGCGTCCGGTATTACCCAAGGACGGCAGTTTCCCCTACACCATCCGCATCGTATCCGAAGTACTGGAATCGAACGGCTCCTCCTCAATGGCTACCGTATGTTCCGGTTCCATGGCCCTGATGGACGCCGGTGTACCCGTAAGCAGTGCCGTGGCCGGTATCGCCATGGGATTGGTGAAAGAGGGCGATAAGGTAGCTGTCCTGTCCGATATTCTGGGTGATGAAGACCATCTGGGTGATATGGACTTTAAAGTGGCCGGTACCCGCAAAGGTATCAATGCCGTGCAGATGGATATAAAGATCGACGGTATTTCCCGCGATATCATGGAACAGGCGCTGGAACAGGCGCGTGTGGGGCGCTTGCACATTATGGATGAAATGGAAAAAGCCATCAGCGAGCCCAGGGAAGATATCAGCCCCTATGCACCGAAGATTTATGAATTTAAAATCAAGGTGGATAAAATCGGCATGGTTATCGGGCCGGGTGGTAAAACCATTCGTCACATTATCGAGGAAACAGGCGTTACCATTGATATCGAAGAAGACGGAACGGTACGCATCGCCGCCGTTGACGGCGAAAGCGCCAATAAAGCGCGCGGCATGATCGACAAGCTTCTCGAAGAGCCTGAGTTGGGTAAGGCCTACAAGGGTAAGGTGAAGCGTGTTAAGGACTTCGGCGCCTTTGTTGAATTCCTGCCCGGAAAAGAAGGTATGGTGCATATTTCCGAATTGGATCTGGCCCGTACCAACAAAGTAACGGATATTTGCCAGGAAGGTGATTTTATTGACATCGTAGTGAAGAACATCGCTCCCGATGGGAAAATCGCCCTCAGTCGCAAAATGTATCTGATGCGTGAAGAGAAGAAGAAGCAAGACAACGCTTCCGAATAATTCTTACCCTTTCCGGCAGAAATTGTGTATAAAAAAAGTAAAACCTCTCAAGGCATTACCGTAATAAGTAATGCCTTGTCTTTTTATCAAAGCGTTACGCTCGGTGTGTGGGTGAAAACCGGCAGCAGGTTTGAGCGTACCGGACAAATGGGTATGGCTCATTTTATTGAGCACATGCTGTTTAAGGGCACCCAAAAGCGTACCGGACAGGAAATCGTGCTGACACTTGAACAGCATGGCGCCAACCTGAATGCCTTTACCTCCCGTGAGCAAACCTGTTTTTACATTCAAACACCGGCCTCCTTCCTGGAGCCCGCGGTGGAAGTTTTGGCCGATATGCTTACCGCTTCCCGTTTTTCCGTGACGGATATTGAAACCGAACGCCAGGTTATTCTGGAAGAGATTGCCGCGGTGGAAGACACGCCGGATGAGTATGTGGTGGATTTGTTTCAGGAACACCTGTTTCCCGGAAATACCCTGGGGCATCCCATCCTGGGAACACGGGAAAGTGTGGCCGCCCACAGCCGCGCGGGACTCACGGCCTTTTGGCGTGAAAATTATGTCGCGGAAAATATGGTGGTGGTGGCCGCCGGGCAGTTGGACCACCAGGCCTTACATGACTGGGTAGAGCGTTACTTTACAGGCGAAAACAGGCCGGTGCCCGTTGAGACAGGGATGTCGGCAGCTGTTGCCGACCGGGGCCGCCTCTTTGAACATCAAAGCGGTTTTACCCAGACTCATATCTGTTGCGGCGCGGCCGTGTGTGCCGCGGCGGATGAACAGCGCTTTGCGCTTGAAGCTCTGCATGTCTATCTTGGTGCGGGCATGAGTTCGCGGCTGTTTCAGCTAATGCGCGAAGAAAATGCCATGGTATACAGTGTATACAGTTTTCCGGAATTTTTCTCCGATACGGGCATCTTTTGCATATATTTGGGAACCGATGGTTCCAAAAGTGCCCGGGCTTTGGATCTGTTAAAAAGCGAACTGGAATGTTTAGTGCGCGATGGCATTGACCGAGATACCCTTGAGAGGGTTAAGCAGCAAATGCGCGGAAGACTGATGTTGAGCCTGGAAAGTACCTATAACCGGATGATACGTCTGGCCAAAAACGAAATACTTTTCGGCAGGGCCTATGAACCGGAAACCATTTACCGGCGGATTGACAAGCTCCGTACCGCTGACATCATAAAAACCGCGCACGATTATTTTAATTTTGAAGACTGGATCATTACAAAGCTTCAATAGTATCAGTACGACATAAAAGAAGGCCTCACCATAATGAAATCCGTGGGCGTTGTTAAAGAGATTAAAAATTTTGAACGGCGTGTCAGTCTTTGTCCGGAAGCGGTGGCATTGCTGACTGAGCAGGACATTCCCGTTTTTGTGGAGCGCGATGCCGGAGAGCCCTCGGGATATAGTGATGAAGCCTATGCCCAGGCCGGGGCCACAATCGTTCCCTCCGCGGAAAAGGTTTTTCGCAAAGCGGATATCATGGTGAAAGTGCAGCCCCTCTCTTCGGATGAATGTGAACTGACCCGGGAAGATCAAATCTTTTTCTCCTTTATCAACCTCTACCAGCACCCGGATCGCCTGCTGCAACTATTAAAAACCAAAACCATATTTTTTTCGGCGGAACTGTTGACCGACGATCAGGGGGAACATCTTGTTCTTAAGGCGATCTCGGAAATAGCCGGCCGTCTGGCCCTGCATGTGGCCGCGAATCTGCTCACCGTCAGTCAGGGGGGAAAAGGTATACTGCTCTCCGGAATCAGCGGGGTGGTGCCGGCGCGCGTGCTGGTCGTCGGCTCCGGATTGGTGGGTAAGGTGGCCGCGGTTCAGGCCTGGCACACCGGGGCGGATGTAACCCTGCTTAGCGTTAAGAACCTGAACGAAGAGGCCATGACCATGGAAAAGGACGGGCTTTCGGTGGAGATGTTCTCCCGGGAACGCCTGGAAAGCCTGTTGCCCGGGACCGATGTGATGATTGTGGCCGTGCAGGCGGTAAAATCGAATCTGCCCGATCTGCGTATTTCCGCGGAACAGGTGGCCATGATGGAAAACGGTAGCGTCATTATCGATCTTTCGGTCGAACATTCGCCGATAGTGGAAACTTCCCATGTTACCAGCCTGAGTCAGCCGACATTCGTATCACAGGGCGTCATCCATTACGGCGTGCCCAATATCTCGGCCACCATACCCAAAACGGCCACCCGGGTATATGCCCGCACCATTTTACCGTTTATAATCAAGCTGGCCAGGGAAGGGCTCTCCACCTCGCTGGACAGTTCGCCCGAACTCCTTTCGGCCCTGGCTTCCTACAAGGGCAAGGTGACCAACCGTGTTATATCCAAGCGTTTTGACACCGCTTTCTTTAATATTTTTGACCTGTTGGAATTAAAACTGTAAATCCATGCTAACACCTTCCATCCCGATCCTGGCCTATCACAAAATTGATGACCGTCCGGATTTTGGTATCACCTCCCGTAAAATTGCCCACTTTAAAGAGGACCTGCGGCTGCTTGAAGCGCGGGGCTATCACAGCATCACCTTCAAAGATCTGGATGCCGGAATATCCGTGCCGGAAAAGGCAGTGATTATCACCTTTGACGACGGCTATGCCTCTTTTCATGACCTGGCCCTGCCCCTGTTGCTTGAGCGGGGCTTTCGCGCGGTGGTTTTTATTCCCACGGCCTATGTGGGGCGCGAGAACAGTTGGGATGTGCAATGGGGACAACACCATTATAAGCACATGGATGTTGAACAAATCGTAGCCTGTCACCGTGCCGGAATTGAAATAGGTTCCCATTTGGTGCAACATCTCTTTCCGGGCCTGTTGAGCGACGCCGTTCTGGAGTATGAGATGGCGGCCAGTAAAAAACAACTGTCGGAATGGACGAATGAGGAGGTGATCTCACTCAGCTATCCGTTTGGCAAGTATGATCCGCGAGCCATCAGGGCCGCCCGCGGACACTATCGCTACGCGGTCGGGCAAAGCAGCCCCGCTTTTCCCGGGGAAGAGCTGAGCGCGCTGTTCCTGCCGCGTATAAATGTTTACCGGATGGACAGCTCGGCGCGCATCATCAAAAAGATGGAGCAAGCCGTACAAGGGCACTTTTCCCTGAGGGACCGTTTAATCCAAAAAGGGGCCTGGGCCACCGTGGCCCTGCAATATTTGAAATTCTCACAGAAAAATGTAAGGAAGATTAAGAGACATGCGGAAATTAACTAAGTGGCTTCCGTTTATGGCCCTTATGGCCACCATTGCCGGCAGTTCCCTCTATCTGTTTTTCGGTGGAGGAAACGGCTATTATAAACCGGCGACGGCCGATCCGGCGGTAATCTACCGGCAGGCCTGCGTTGAGTGCCACGGAAAGCGTGGCGAGGGAAAAGGAGTGCTTTATCCCGCTTTTGACAAGTATATGGATGAAGAAGATGTCTTGCGTGAAATCAGGGAAGGCAACTGGCGCATGCCCGCTTTTCGTTATATCCGGGGAGATACCCTGATGATATTGGCCCGTTTTATCGCCGATCACGGATATCTTAAGCATAAAGAATAAGCAAAGGTCTGTTTAATGTCCGGTATCACACATAGATTCATATAAATCTAATTAAATTTTTTGAACTACCGAAATAAGCTAACGATGTATCTGTTTGGAGTACCATAAATGAGATTAGTTACGCGTGGGGATTTTGACGGTCTGGTCTGTGGCGTTATTTTAACGATTGCCCGGGATATCGATGCCTTTCTTTTGGCCAAGCCCCATGAGATACAGGAAAATATTTTTACCTTTTCCAAAAACGACATCATCGCCAACCTGCCGTACCATTCGGATTGCGGTTTATGGTTCGATCACCATATTAACGAAGTAAAGCTGGCCGCCGAAATTCAGTTTGAGGGGGCTTTTAAAGTGGCTCCCAGTTGCGCGCGCGTGGTGCTGGACTATTATCTGAAAGACATTCCCGAACTGGAGCGCTTCGAAAAGATTGTTCAGGTGGCCGATAAAATAGACTCTGCCCAACTGAGCCTGGAAGATATTAAGAATCCTCACAAATGGTTTATTATCGAGCGTACCCTGCATGCTTACGATCCCGCCGGACGGCTGGGCAATTTTCAGGAATACTTTACCGATATGATCGAATGGATCAAAACCTATCCCCTGAGTACGATCCTGATGATGGATGAAGTGCAAAGCCGCATAGAACACGTCCGCTCCGAACATAAGATATTTATAAACGCTCTCCGGGAAAGTTCCCATGCCGAGGAGAATGTGGTGCTTACCGATACCCGGAGCTATGACTATTTCCCCAACGGAAACCGCTTTCTAATCTATACGCTGTTTCCGGAGCAGAATGTCTCCTTAAGCATCTTTAATGCCCGCGGCTCCCACCAAAGTGTTATTTTTTGCGGTCACAATATCTTTAATAAAACCTGCGCGACCGATGTGGGGGAACTGATGAAAAATTATGGCGGCAGCGGGCGCCTTTCCGCCGGAAGCTGTGTTGTGGATCAATCCGAGGCGGATGCGGTTTTTCAGGAAATCTGCGATACCCTCAAGAAAAACGGATAAACGGAATGAAAATATTTCTCAGCCTGCTGGCGCTTTTCGCCCTTTTGGCCGGCGGCGCCTGGTATTATTTTGACAGCACCATGCACTACCTGCCGCCGGATGTGGAAACCATGCAAGAGGTACGACCGGAGGATTTTCATCAACAGGCGCGGCAGATCAAAAAACGTATGTCCCGGGAATTAAAAGCCGGCGGGCAAACCTCTGTTTCCGCCGGGGATATTGAAAAAATCACCTTTGCCGCTATTGCCCGTAAAAGTAAAATTCCCCCGGAAGAGCTGATTAAAAGATATAAAGTGGATATTCAGCCCGGGGGTGTGCGCCTTTCGGCTCTGGTCGACCTGAGAAAGGTGCGCCAACTAAGGCTGCCGGCCAAAATGCGAACGGCCCTGGAAACCGTTACCGGTTTTATTCCCGATGACATGTTGGATGAGGTCTATGTTTCGGTTAACGGCTTGCCGCAAAAGGTCGGGGATAAGGTGGCCTTCAGTGATGACGCCCGCGTTCAGATCGGTGGCTGGAGCAGAAAACTTAACGACCTGATGGATGATGCGCGTATCATTTTGGGGCGTGATATTTTCCAAAAGCTGTCATTCAATACCATCCGGATCGAAAAAGACCGCGTGATTATAAAACGGCAGGACAACCGTCCCTGAAACCTACAGGCCGGTCATTCCGCGTATTCACGGGACACAGTTTGGCAGTTTTTTTATAAGTGTTGTATTAACAGGGGGTTATGTAATTCCACAAAGCCTAAATGATGGTTGATTTAGAAAAATCAAAGTTGTAACTTTTAAGTCTTTAATATTTTTGGACGGAGCCGAAAGTGTCAATAAAAACCTATGTGGTTGCTCTTGGCGGAAATGCCATTACCCGTGAATCCGAAGAGGGGAATATTACCGAGCAGTTTGAGAATACGCGCCGCAGCCTTTCCGGGGTTGTTCATTTAATCGGCCAGGGGCACCGGGTGATCATCACCCATGGAAACGGCCCCCAGGTGGGTAATGCCCTGATCCGTGTGGAAGAAACCCGGGGGATCGTTCCTCCCTTGCCACTGGGTGTGATTGTCGCCGATCTGGAAGGCGGCATGGGCTATATGATCGAACAGTGCCTGCAAAATAAGCTCAGCGATGCTCGTCTGCACCGTGAAGTGACGACGGTTTTAACACAGGTGGTGGTGGACCCCGGGGACCCTTCCATAAAAGAGCCCAGCAAGTTTGTGGGCCCTTTTTTCAAAAAGGAACAGGTCGAAGAATTGCAGAGAACCCGCGGCTGGATAATGAAGGAAGATAAAGGACGCGGATACCGGCGGGTGGTGCCTTCGCCGTTTCCCCGTGAAATCGTGGAAAAAAATGTGATCAAGACCCTGCTGGAAGCGGGCGGGGTGGTGGTGGCCGCCGGAGGTGGCGGCATACCGGTTTACCGGGATAAACGCGGCTGGCTGGAAGGGGTGGATGCGGTCATCGATAAAGACCTGGCCTCGGCACTGCTGGGTAACCAGGTGGGTGCGGATATTTTGATGATTTTGACGGGGGTGGATAAGGTGGCCGTGAACTTCGGCACACCGCAGCAAAAAGAGCTGGACAGTCTTTCCGTTGATGAGGCGCGGCGCTATCTGGAGGCCGGAGAGTTCCCCAAAGGCAGCATGGGCCCTAAAATCCAGGCGGCAATCAATTTTATCCGCGGCGGCGGCCAGGAGGTCATTATCTCTTCCATAGAAAATGCCGTTTCCGCCCTGGAAGGAGAAACCGGAACGCGCATACATCCCTGATCCCGACCGTTTCCGGAACATGGAACCGTCCGGAAGCATCGAAAACGGGATGGCTGTCTTTGCGGAAAAGAGACCTGAAAACAGCATGGTTTTGATATATAAACACTGTGTTTAATTAACGATTAAAGGGTGATAACCGAAATAGGGGATACCCATAAACATATCAATTTAGGAGAGCCTTATGAATATTCATGAATATCAGGCTAAAGAAATTCTGAAAAAGTACAACGTACCCGTACCGCAAGGATATCCCGCATTTTCGGTGGACGAGGCTGTTGAAGCCGCCAAAAAGCTGCCGACGGAAGTATGCGTGGTTAAAGCGCAAATCCATGCCGGGGGCCGGGGCAAGGGGGGCGGTGTCAAGATCGCCAAAACAAAAGCGGAAGTAAAAGACCTGGCCGAACAAATTCTCGGAATGAATCTGGTGACCCATCAGACCGGGCCGCAGGGCAAAGTGGTTCATAAGCTTTTGGTGGAGCAGGGCGTGGACATAGCCCGCGAGCTCTATCTGGGTATGGTGCTGGATCGTGGTTCCTCGCAGTTCGTGATGATGGCCAGTACGGAAGGCGGCGTGGAAATTGAGAAAGTTGCCGCCGAAACACCGGATAAAATATTAAAGGTGTGGATTGATCCCGGCGTCGGTCTGCAACCGTTTCAGGCGCGACAACTGGCCTTTGGCCTGGGAATGGAAGGCAAGCAGGTGGGTAAAGCCGTGAAATTCATGATGGCCCTTTACAAGGCTTTTATGGCCAAAGACTGCTCGCTGGCGGAAATCAATCCCCTGGTCGTCACCGGTGACGGGGATGTTCTGGCTCTGGACGCCAAGATCAATTTTGATGACAGTGCCTTGTACCGTCATCCCGAAATCGCCGAGCTGCGCGATCTGGATGAGGAAGACCCGCTGGAAGTGGAAGCGTCCAAATACAATCTGAACTACATCAAGCTGGACGGGAACGTCGGCTGCATGGTTAACGGCGCCGGTTTGGCCATGGGAACCATGGATATCATCAAGCTGGCCGGCGGAGAACCGGCAAACTTTTTGGATGTGGGCGGCGGCGCCAATGTGGAAACGGTGCGCAATGGTTTTAAAATCATTCTCGGCGATCCGAATGTCAAGGCCATTTTAATAAATATCTTTGGCGGCATCGTGCGTTGTGACCGTGTGGCCCAGGGTGTAATTGAAGCGGTGAAAACCATCGACGTTAATGTTCCTGTTGTGGTGCGCCTCGAAGGAACCAATGCCAAAGAGGCCAGTGTGCTTCTTAAAGAATCCGGTATGGATTTTATTGTTGCCAGTACCATAGAAGACGCTGCTGAAAAAGTAGTTGGCGCTATTAAATAGCGATAACCGAGGAGAAAAAAATGAGTGTACTATTAAATAAAAATACAAAAGTCCTGGTTCAGGGTATCACCGGTTCCGAAGGTTCCTTCCATGCGGGTCAAATGTTGGAGTATAACACCCAACTGGTGGCCGGGGTTACCCCGGGCAAAGGCGGCCAGACCTTTAATGGCAGCGTGCCTGTTTTTAACACCGTCCGTGAAGCGGTTGCCGCCACCGGCGCCAACGCCTCGGTGATTTTCGTACCGCCGCCCTTTGCCGCGGATGCCATAATGGAAGCCGCCGAAGCGGGTTTGGAACTGATCGTCTGCATTACTGAAGGTATACCCGCCGGGGATATGGTTTCCGTTTATGATTACCTGAAAGATAAAAATACCCATTTGGTGGGCCCCAACTGTCCGGGGGTTATTTCTCCGGGAATCGGAAAGATGGGCATCATGCCGGCCTTTATTCATAAAGAGGGGCATGTGGGGGTTATCAGCCGTTCCGGTACCCTGACCTACGAAGCGGTGGGGCAGCTTACCGCCAGAGGGATCGGACAGTCGACCTGTATCGGCATAGGCGGGGATCCCGTGATCGGGACGCGTTTTATCGATGCCCTGAAGCTGTTTAACGAAGATGACGATACCCATGCCGTGGTCATGATCGGAGAAATCGGCGGAACAGCCGAAGAGGAAGCCGCCGAATGGATTAAAGAGAATTTCAAAAAACCGGTGGTGGGTTTTATCGCCGGGCAAACCGCTCCTCCGGGAAGGCGCATGGGACATGCCGGCGCCATTATCAGCGGGGGACAGGGAACGGCCAGGGATAAAATGGCCGTGATGGAAGCGGCCGGTATCCATGTATGCAAAAGTCCGGCGGATATAGGAAAAACAATGGAATCTGTACTTAAAAAATAGAAGGAGAAGAAGTGAGCGAAAGGACATTGGCAATCCTTAAACCGGATTGCGTGCAAAACAACCATATCGGTAATGTACTTGACCTGTTGTTAAAGGCCGGTTTTAAAATTGTGGCGATGAAGATGACCAGGCTGACACGGGAAGTGGCCGGCGCTTTTTATGAAGTGCATAAGGAACGTCCTTTTTATGGGGAGTTGGTTGATTTTATGACCGAAAGCCGTGTCGTGCCTTTGGTTCTGGAACGGGAAAACGCCGTGGCGGAACTGCGCAAGGTGATCGGCGCCACCGATCCCGCGGAAGCCGAAGAGGGAACCGTGCGTAAGCTTTATGCCGAAAGCAAGGGGCGCAATACCATTCATGCCTCGGACTCCGATGAGAATGCCCGGCGTGAAATCGGTTTTTTCTTCGCCGAGTCGGAAGTGATTGCCAACGGTTAATCCTGTTAAGGGGAAAATAATTTCAGGTCGCCTGAAAGGGCGGCCTTTTTTTGTGCTTTAATTTGAATTGCAGTAGCTAGTTTTTTATATTCGACGATTCTAATGAAAATACTAATTGCCGGTCTTAAGCAAGGCCTGACTCATCTCTCTGAAGAAATCAACCCGGATTTTCTTGAATCCCGCTGGCACGAGTTTTATCCCGAGCCCATAAAGTGCGAAGTGGATGTGGATCGTTTTCTCAGGGAGCTCAGGGTGAGAATCACGTTGAGCACCACAGGGCACTATTCCTGTGACCGTTGTCTGGAAAAGTACAGCACGGGGCATAGCGCCGAATATGAGCAGATTTATAAAATCGGTGAAGGGCCGGACGCCGTTGATGATGAGGTTATTCAACTGCCCGCGGATACGGTGGAGATCGATTTAAGAGAATTGATACAGGAGATACTGATCCTGCATCATCCGTTGAAAATGTTATGTAAGGAAGACTGCGCCGGTATTTGTGCCGGGTGTGGGGTGGATTTAAACAAAGAAGCCTGCACCTGCCGGGATGATGATGATGATCCTCGCTGGGCGCGGTTAAGAAAACTGATAAAATAGGAGAAACTAAAATGGCTAACCCGAAACGTAAAATTTCAAAATCTAAACGTGATCACCGCCGTGCACACTGGATGGGTGGTTTAAGCGCCTCTAACCTGGCGGAATGCCCCAATTGTGGTGAAAGCATGATGAGTCACCATGTATGCCCCTCCTGTGGGTATTATAAGGGTGACAAGGCCATAAAGGTTGATAACGCTTAAACTCATTTATAGGTTACATATACGTGCGTATTGCTTTGGATGCCCTGGGAGGGGATCACGGACCACATTATACGGTGGAAGGGGCTTATCAATTCCTGCAGCATAATCCCGGTCATACGGTTGTCCTTGTAGGTGACCGGGCCCAGATTCAGGAGGAACTGAATCATATCCCGCCAAAATATCATACCTTTTTACCCATCGTTCATGCTCCGGAGAACATCGGCATGAGCGAAGCGCCCACGGAAGCGGTCAAAAAAAAGAAAAACTCTTCGATGGTGGTTGGCCTTAAGATGCATGCCAACGCCGAAGTGGACGCTTTTGTCTCCGCCGGGAGTACCGGCGCGCAACTGGCGGCCAGTTTTATTCATTTAAAACGTATTAAGAATGTCCGTCGTCCGGCTATCGGCGCCTTTTTGCCCTCGGAGCGCGGCATGGTATACCTGGTGGATGTGGGGGCCAATGCCGAGGCCCGGCCGGAGCACCTTTTGCAATTTGCCATCATGGCCGAGATTTTTGTATCACATGTTTTCGAATCCGGCCATTTAAAGGTGGGTTTGCTGTCCAACGGATCGGAGCCTTCCAAAGGTAATGAGATGACCGTTCAGGCCCATAAATTGTTGAGCCGTGAATTGCCCAACTTCGCCGGCAATGTGGAAGGCTATGATATTTTTAAGGGAAAAACCGATATCATCGTTTGCGACGGCTTTACCGGCAATATCCTGCTCAAAATGGCCGAAAGTGTTATGCATGTTATACTGAACCAGATACGGGCCAACATCGGAAAAAACATCATCAAAAATTTTGGCGCCATGCTGGTTAAACCGGCCTTCCGTGCTTTAAAGCAGAGTTTTAACTATGAGGAATACGGGGGGGTGCCTTTGTTGGGAGTTAACGGTATCTCCATTATTTGTCACGGTAAGTCCTCTCCACTGGCTATTCGCAATGCTTTGAAGGTGGCCATGCAGATGAAAGAGAAAGATGTCAACAAACATATTGAACAACAACTTATGATTGAGGAAAAGATTAATGAGCCCGCGAGCTAAGATTAGTGCTGTTGCGCACTATGTACCGGATAAGGTTTTAACTAATTTTGATTTGGAAAAGATGGTGGATACCAGCGATGAGTGGATTCGCAGCCGGACCGGAATAAGCGAGCGTCGGATTTTGGAAGATGGCAGGGCGACATCCGATATGGGCGCCGAAGCGGTAAAAAGGTTGTGCGAACAGCGGGGCATCCATCCGGATGAGATTGATCTGATCATCGTAGGGACGGTTACGCCGGATATGTTTTTTCCCAGTACCGGAAACCTGATTCAGGAAAAGGTGGGAGCTAAAAACGCCTGGTCTTATGATGTGGCAGCCGCCTGTTCCGGCTTTTTATACGCCCTGGCTTCCGGGGCGCAGTATATCACTTCCGGGATGCACAAAAAGGTGGTGGTGGTCGGTGGAGACAAAATGAGCTCCATTGTAAATTACAAAGACCGCAATACCTGTGTCATTTTCGGTGATGCCGCCGGAGCGGTTTTGCTGGAACCGGATGACGAATACGGCATTATGGATTTTATTTTACACTCCGATGGCAGCGGTGCGGAGTATCTGCGTATGAAGGCCGGAGGAAGTCTCTACCCGGCCAGCCTGGAAACGGTGACACAGGACTGGCACTTTTTATATCAGGATGGCAAGCAGGTGTTTAAATTTGCCGTGACCAAGATGGCCGAGGTATCGGTTCAGATTTTAGAAAAAAATAATCTCACGGGTAATGATTTATCGCTATTTGTACCCCATCAGGCCAATCTGCGCATTATAGATGCCGCGGTGAAACGGTTGGGAATCGACTATGAGAAAGTGATGATCAATATCAATAAATACGGGAACACCACGGCGGCAACCATTCCGCTGGCCCTGTCGGAAGCCTATCAGCAAGGTAAGCTGGAGAAGGGTGATCTGGTATTGTTTGCCACCTTTGGAGGAGGTTTTACCTGGGGCAGCACATTGTTGAGTTGGGCGCTGGACAAGCCGTCTGTTTAGTTTTCGGGAATCCGGCAGGGATGAGTCCCGGCGGATGATAATATGGAATTGAATTTGAGCAGGATATGAACAATCAGGATTTAGCATTTGTTTTTCCGGGACAGGCCTCCCAATATGTGGGGATGGCTGCCGATTTTATAGAAAATTTTGAACTGGCCCGCGACTATTTTAAACGCGCCAATGACATAATGGAAATGGATCTGCAACAGGTCTGTTTACACGGCCCGGAAGAGGAGCTGAAAAAAACATTTATCACACAACCGGCTATTTTTGTACACAGTGTTATTGCGGCCACCTTGCTGGAAGAGCACGGCATACAACCGGTAGCCGTTGCCGGACATAGTCTGGGTGAATACAGCGCCCTGGTGGCGGCGGGTGTTCTTGACTTTGAAAGCGGTTTAAAGCTGGTTAAGCAACGCAGCCGTCTGATGTTTGAAGCCGGTCAAAAACGACCGGGATCCATGGGGGCCGTTATCGGTCTGGAACGGGATGTGGTGCTTGGCATTTGCGAATCATTGAAAGATGAGGGCATTATTCAGCCGGCCAATTTCAATTCACCGGGGCAAATTGCCTTGTCCGGAGAAAAAGAGGTGTTGCTCAAAGCCTTGCAACTGGCCCGTGAAAAAGGAGCGCGTAAGGCCGTGGAGCTCGTTGTTTCCGGCGCTTTTCACTCGCCCCTGATGCAAGCGGCGGAAGAGGGGCTGGCTCAGGCTTTGCAACAAACCGAATTTGCCGATTCGGCCATCCCTTTTTATTCCAACGTCACCACGGAGTCCAACACTTCCGGTGAGGCCATTAAAGAGTTGCTGTTGCATCAATTAACCAAGCCGGTGCGCTGGGAAGGGATCATAAAGAATATGGCCGCGGACGGTTTTGTCCATATGGTTGAGGTGGGGCCCGGAAAGGTACTGAAAGGTTTAATCAAACGCATTGACCGTTCGGTGACCTGTGAACTGTGCGGGACTGTGGATCAATATAAAGCAGTAACAGGAGAAAGCTGATGTCCTTGAGTGGAAAAGTCGTGATCGTTACCGGTGCCTCGCGCGGTATTGGCAAGGCCATAGCCGCAATGTTTGCCGGTGAAAATGCCCATGTGGCCATTACCGGCCGGAATATGCCGGCCCTGCAAGAAACGGCTGCCGGGCTGAGCCGGTTGGGAGAGGGAACCATTGTGCCTCTCAGTGGGGATGTGGCCCAACCCGCCGCCGCCGCGGATATGGTGAAGGCAGTCGTGGATCAGTTTGGCAAGGTGGATGTTTTGGTAAATAATGCCGGTATTACGCGGGATAACGTTTTGCTGCGTATGAGCGAAGAGCAGTGGGATGAGGTTCTGGACACCAACCTGAAAGGGGCTTTTAACTGCATCAAGGCGGTTACCCGGCCGATGATGAAAAAACGCAGCGGATGTATTATTAACATTACCTCCGTTGTCGGGCAAATGGGAAATGCCGGTCAGGTAAACTATGCCGCTTCAAAGGCGGGAATGATTGGTTTGACAAAGTCGGTAGCCAGGGAACTGGCGGGAAGAAATATCCGGGTTAATGCCGTGGCTCCCGGTTTTATTGAAACGGATATGACCGCGGAGCTGCCGGAAAAGGCCCGCGAAGAACTTATAAATGGTATTCCGCTCGGTACATTGGGGCAGCCCGATGATGTGGCCGGATTGGTTTTGTTTTTATCTTCCGATAAAGCAAAGTATATTACAGGGCAGGTCGTCAATGTAGACGGCGGAATGGTAATGTAAATAAACTTAACATGATAAACATTGGAGAAGGAGGTTCTCATGTCAGTAGAAGCACGTGTGAAGGAAATTATTATCGATCAATTAGGTGTGGATGAGGGACAGGTTAAACCGGAGGCGTCGTTTATTGACGATCTGGGCGCCGATAGTTTGGATACCGTTGAACTGGTAATGGCCCTGGAAGAAGAATTTGATATCGAAATCCCTGATGAAGAGGCCGAGAAGATTCAATCCGTGGGCGATGCCATCAAGTATGTTGAAAAAGCAACCAGCTAATAGATTTTACAACAGACCTAACTTAAGAATAAGCAATTCGGCGTACCGGGTTGCTTATTCTTTTAAATGACCCGGGTTAGGCCAAAACTTTTGTCTCTTGGGAAATTGTCAAAATAGTTTTAAATAACCGAAGACCATGAGAATGGTTTTATGCCGGGAAATATCCGGCAGTAAGACTTTTTTGACCGTTTCATCACGGTATAGGCCGGGTGTGTTTTTCACCCGGAACCCATGTTAAATAGAAAGAACAGGAGATATACATGACCAAGCGCAGGGTTGTGGTTACAGGGATTGGTGCCATAAGTCCGGTAGGCCTGACAGCTCCGGATACATGGCGAAATATGTTGAATGGTAAGAGCGGCGTCGGACAAATTACGCTTTTTGACGTCAGTGAATTTAAAACAAAAATTGCCGCGGAAGTATCGGATTTCGATCCTTTAAATTATTTTGACTCCAAGGAAGCCCGCAAACTGGATCGTTACACCCAGTTTGCCATGGTGGCTTCCGATGAAGCCCTGGCCGATTCCGGTTTGGTTTTGGATAAGGAAGACCGTGAACGCATCGGTGTGCTGATCGGTTCCGGTATCGGTGGTATGTTTTCCTTTGAAGCGGAACATACCAAGCTGATGGAAAAAGGCCCCAAACGGGTCAGTCCCTTTTTTATTCCGCAAATGATTGCCGATATTGCCGCCGGTCATGTCTCCATGAAATACCAGTTAAAGGGACCGAATTACGCAACGGTTTCGGCTTGCGCCACATCCGGGCACAGTATCGGTCTGGGGTTGCGTACCATCCAGTTCGGTGATGCGGATATCATGGTTTGTGGTGGCGCGGAAGCATCCGTTTCGCCGATGGGCGTGGCCGGTTTTAACGCCGCCAAGGCCCTGACCACCCGCAATGATGATCCCGAACATGCCAGCCGTCCTTTTGACAAGGAGCGCGATGGTTTCATTATTGCCGAAGGCGGTGCCGTTGTTATTTTGGAAGAGCTTGAACATGCCCTGGCCCGCGGCGCGAAGATCTATTCCGAGATAAGCGGCCTGGGTTTTACGGCCGATGCTTATCACATTACCCAGCCGGCGCCGGGAGGCGAGGGGGCCATACGGGCCATGCGCCTGGCCGTTAAGGATGCCGGCATGCAGTTGACCGATGTGGATTATATCAACGCCCATGGTACCTCCACCTATTTTAATGACAAGAATGAGTCCGAGGCTATCCGCAGCCTGTTTGGCGCTCATGCGGACAAGTTGAATGTCAGCTCGACCAAATCGATGACCGGCCACATGCTGGGCGCGGCCGGAGCCATAGAGATGATCGCCGCCACCATGAGCGTTAAAGAGGACATCATTCCGCCGACGATGAATTACGAGGTGCCCGATCCGGAGTGTACACTGAATTACACACCGAACAAAGCGGTCAAAAAGACGGTCAATGTGGCCATCAGTAATTCCTTTGGTTTCGGCGGGCACAACACCTGTTTATGCGTTCACAAGTTTAATAAATAATAAAACGAATGCTTCGGAGTATACTGCAATATTTTCGTCCTGCTCAAAAGGAAAAGGAGTATCCCATAGATATTGAGCGATTGCAGAAAACAATCGGTTATACCTTTGACCGGCCGGAACAATTGATAAAGGCCGTGAGTCACCGTTCCAGCTTTGCCCGTTCGTCTACGCAAACGCGTTATTCCAATGAGCGGCTGGAATTTTTGGGAGACGCCGTGCTGGGGCTCATTGTCACCCGTTATCTTTATGACAATTTCCGGGATGAAAATGAAGGGGTTCTTTCCCAGAAAAAAGCAATACTGGTCAGCCGTAAAGTTTTAGGGAAAATTAGCGATGATCTGAACTTTGGCGAATTTCTCATCCTGAACAAGGGCGAGGAAAAAACGGGAGGACGCAAGAAACTCTCTAACCTGGCCAACCTGTTCGAGGCCCTTCTTGGCGCGATCTATTTGGACGGCGGATACGAAGCCGCCGAAAAATTTGTCCATAGCCATGTTTTGCAACAGACGGAGCGGTTTTTAAACGAAGAACGTTTTTTTAACTATAAATCTCATCTGCTGGAATTCTCACAGGGTAAGGGTTGGGGCGTCCCAAAATATTCGATCATTGATGAAAGCGGTCCGGATCACCAAAAGGTTTTCCGGGTGAAAGTGGAAGTAAAGGATGAATATGAGGGGATCGGTGAAGGCAGTAACAAGAAAAATGCCGAACAGCACGCCGCCCGTGACGCCATCGCCAATATGAGCAGTAAATATCCTGAAATTAACCTGAAAGAGAATTGAGAAGATATGAAGATTATTAATGTGGTGGGCGCCCGTCCGAATTTTATGAAAATTGCACCGATTCAGCGCGTTATGGATGCCACGGAAGGTATCGAGCCCTTTCTGGTTCATACCGGCCAGCATTATGATGAACGCATGTCCAAGTTTTTCTTTGATGATCTGCAACTGCCCCAGCCTGATGTCTATCTCAATATCGGTTCGGCCAGTCACGCCGTGCAAACGGCCCGCATCATGATCGAGTTTGAACAGGTGCTTCTTAAGGAGAAACCGGATGCCGTACTGGTGGTGGGGGATGTTAACTCTACCGCCGCCTGTAGTATTGTCGCTTCCAAAATGGGTATAAAGATTATCCATGTGGAGGCCGGTTTACGCTCCAATGACCGCGGTATGCCCGAAGAGATCAACCGCATCCTGACCGATTCCATATCCGACCTGCTGTTCATCACCGAACAAAGCGGCCTTGACAACCTGAAACGGGAAGGCATTCCCGATGAGAAGGTGCATCTGGTGGGTAATGTGATGATCGACTCGCTGATTTTCTTCAAGGAAAAGGCGGCGCAATCAACCATGCTGGACGATTTGGGGCTGGAAAAACAGTCCTATGCCTTAATCACCCTTCACCGTCCCAGTAACGTGGATGACCCGGATGTCTTCCGGCGCCTGATTTCTACCTTTCAAAAGATCGAAAAAGAGCTTAAATTGATTTTTCCGATACACCCGCGCAGCCGCAAGCGGATTTCCGAATTTGGCCTGGATGAGATGATCGCTTCCATGCCTAATCTGAAATTGCTGGATCCGCTGGGGTATCTGGATTTTATGAACCTGATGCATAACGCGCGCGTATTACTGACCGATTCCGGCGGCATACAGGAGGAGACCACCTATCTGGGGATTCCCTGCATCACCATGCGTGAAAACACCGAACGGCCGGTAACCATGGAGGTGGGTACCAATGTGCTGGTGGGCAGCGATACGGATATGATCTATGAAGAGTTTAAAAAGGTGATCAACGGCCGGGCCAAAAAAGGCAGCATTCCGCCGATGTGGGACGGCCACGCCGCGGAACGGATTGTGGATATTATAAAGAAAACCTTTTCATAGGGTGAATACAGCGTCCGGATGTACATTATTCGGCTATGCTTCCGGCAAGAATAATAAAAGGCTTACAATGAATAAAAGATTGCGTCTTTCTGTCTCCGTATTACTAAGTATCTGCTTTCAAGTCGTATCGGCGCAGCAACTTCCCCTGCCTGTTCAGGATACCGGTACGGATAGGATGAAATCTTCACAGTACACGTTTGAACTGGGCCAACAGGATTTTTCGTCATTGCTCAAGTCGGATAAATTAAACCTTGGTATTGACCCGGCTACCTATCACATTGGTTCCGGTGATCAATTCGCCTTAAAAATAGACTCCCGGGGGCCGGGCATAAAACTTTATCAGGCCATTGTCACGCCCGATGGCTATGTTTTTTTACCTGAAGCAACAAGCATTTATATAAAAGATTTAACCGCGGATGAGGCCAGGGAGAGAATTAAGAATGTTTTGCGGAAAAAATTCCCCAATGCTTTTGTGGAAGTTTTTCTGGCTCAACTGCATTATGTAAATGTCATGTTTATTTCCCCCTTAATGAACGGGGGAGAAATGCAGTTTCCTTCCAATACCCGGCTTTTTACCGCAACCAGTTACTTTTTACAGCAATGGGAAGAACGGCGGAACAGGCAAATAATTCAAAAACCGCAAAGTACCCTGGATAATCCTAATGACAGCAAATACTTTGTACCGGAGGATCTGGATTCCGTCTATAAAAAACCGGAATATAAGCCGAGCTTAAGGCGGATCCAGGTAATACGTCGCGGGAAGAAAAGTTCATATGATCTGTTAAAATATAAGCAAACGGGCGACAGCCGCTTAAATGTATACCTTCAACAGGAAGATATTATTGTTGTTCCCGGGTTTAATCCGGATCACGGCAGTATCCGCATTCATGGCGCCGTGGTCAATGAATTTGAGTTTGAGTTTATGCCCGGTGACCGGCTGATGGACGCCATTGACTTTGCCGGCGGCCTTGTCAATGGAGCGGATTCCGCCAGGATTTTGGTGTATCATTATGGAAAATCGGCGGAGAAAATAAATCTTTCCAGGTTATCCCTGCCCGCGGATTCTTCCTTTAGACTTGCCGCGGAGGACGAAATACTGGTCAACTATCTTCCCCGGAAATTTAGCCGCGGTAAGGTGCGTATCGTGGGGGAGGTAGAGTATCCCGGTGAATATCCGATCGTGGATAACGGAATTACCGTTTCAGAGTTGATAAGAGAGGCCGGAGGTTTCACCCCGCGCGCTTCATTACGAGACTCGCGGATTTATCGCACCCGTTTCTATAAGGGCGAAGAAAATCTTGGGGTTTTTTTACGTCTTCGACCACAGTATATGGACGTTAACCTGCTTTCCTACATAGGAATCCGGGCCCGGGAGGAAGTGCGTCAATTGGCCTATGATTTTACCGGGATAGATGATCGTAAGGAAAGCGAGGACGTTCTGCTCCGTGACGGAGACATTATATATATTCCCCAACCGGTGGGTATTGTTTATTTATCCGGGGCGGTGGCTCGTCCGGGTTCCTATCCGTATCGCGAGGGATGGAATTATGAACAGTATGTGGCCGAGGCCGGCGGATTTACAAATATTGCCCATAGCGGTTCAACACGGCTGATTCGCGGAGGAACGGGAAGCTGGGTTGAGGCCGAGGACGATATACCCATCTATCCGGGTGATATGGTTTTTGTGCCCGAGACATCGGAAACACAGTGGCAGATCGTCATGAAAGACATAGCTATTACACTTGGACAATTGGCGACCGTGGCGTTAATCATTTCACGTATTTACTCCGGGAACTAAGATTTAGATAAAGGCAGGTCGATGGATTTTTTTGATTATATACAGTTCTTGTGGGGAAAAAGAAAAAGAATAGCATTAATCCTCCTGGTAAATGCCATTTTGATTGTTGTAATTACTTTGTTGTTGCCCAATAAATATACTGCACGGGTTAAAGTTCTACCGCCTACAGATAATTCAATTGGCGGAGGGCTTGATCGTTATGCCTCTATTGCTTCAATGCTTGGGGTTAATTTGGGTGGGAGTACACAATTCGGGCCCGTTATGTTTGAAAGCATCATCAAATCCAGAAAAATTCTCGAACCGATTATATATAAAAATTATAAAACTTTAGAGTATAAAAACCGAGAAATTAATCTTATTGAATATTTTGATATTAGCGGAGAAAGTGACAGGGAAAAATTCGAAAAGTGCATGGAACATATGCGGAATGAAATTATTTCCGTTTTAGTTAATCCTGAAAACTTTATTACCACAATCGGTATAACAACCAAAGAAGCACAATTATCTGCAAAAATCGCAAAATTAGTTTTGGATAACCTACAGAATTTTAATCTAAAAATAATACAAAAAGAAGCATTAGATAAAAGACGGTTTATAAAGAATCGATTAGGGGAGATAACAGATTCCTTAAAATATTCAGAAAATAAGCTTGTTGATTTTTTAAATAATGTTAGTGATCCTACTTTACCAATTGTTCAGGTTGTTTTAAATAAGAAACAACGTGAGATTGAAATTCTTAGTTCTATACTTATTGAGTTAAGAAAACAGGCGGAAATTTTGAAATTACAGGAGTTCTCAGATTTGAAACCTTTGCAAATACTGGAATATCCTTATGCACCAGCTCTGAAAAGCTTTCCGAAACGAGCTGTTATTTCAATCCTTTATATGCTGGGAATTTCAGTTATCATTTTTGCAATTTATATGATGATATTTTTTAGGAAGAACTATCAAGGAAAGAAAAACTAGCTCTATTGTTTTATACTTGATTTTAAGATGGCGTAAATTACAACATTTAAGAGTATTAAGTATTATGATTGAACGTTTAGAGTACGAAATAGTTGGTAAGACGCCCACTCGTATAAGTTTTTATAGAGCAGAATGATTACAAAATTAAAAAAAATAAGAAATAATATTGTTTCAGTTATATCACTACAGTTTCTTGCACTTATTCTTAATATTTTTACATTTGGAATTATTGCCCGCATTTTAAGTGTTTCGGATTTTGGAAGATTTAGTTACCTATTGGTGGTTTTTGGTTTTATTGCTAAGATTATTGATTTCGGGATCAATCCCATTGTCTTCAGGGAAACCACAAAAAATAACAATTTTAGTGAGTACTTAGGGTCTACGCTGACATTTAAAGCTGTTCTAATCTTCTTTTTACTAATTGTTATCAACCTTTTTTCATATGTGAATAAGAGCCCCATTGAAGAAATAGTGCTTCTAAACTTG
>Ga0256832_1000492_pt1 | contig 25590 bp, 27 predicted proteins | sample 134614metaG_FD_190534 | JGI IMG/M metagenome (GOLD analysis project Ga0256832, IMG submission 190534) | Hydrothermal vent microbial communities from Lau Basin, Pacific Ocean - 134-614 | ecosystem: Environmental > Aquatic > Marine > Hydrothermal vents | place: Pacific Ocean: Lau Basin | collected... | reverse complement strand
CTCTTTTAGTAACTCTAGCACTTTTGTCTCAAACACATCACCTGTGGCTTTTTTACCTATGGGCTGTAGTGCTAAGTCTAGTTTTCCATCTTTACGAATTTTTTTAATATAGGCTACTTTTCTATCCCCTACTTTTAACTCTTCAAAGATTTCATTTTCAAAGAGCATACCTTCATAGAGGTTTTCTACTATTACTTTGTATCCAAGTGGAGTTCTGGAGAGTACCAGTACATCTACTTTTTGTTTCTCTTCTAAATCTTTTGTATCTTTAGAGAGCCATTTGCCTATTTTATGAGTTCCATAAAGTCGTCCTGTCTCTGCGTCGAGGCAAACACGTAAAATGTACTTTGAACCAATATGAAAGTGACATTTTTGTTGTGAGAGAGGGACAAAAAGGTCTTTAGGAAGACCCCAGTTTACAAAAGCCCCAAAACGTTGATAGTCCACTACTGTAAAGTAGCCAAATTCACCAAGTTTTGCATAAGGGTATTTAGTTGTAGCTACAGGTCTGTCTTCTGAGTCAGTATAAACAAAGACCTCTATCTCTGCCCCAATAGGCATCTCATCTTCCATTACATAGACATTTGGAAGCAGTACCTCTTCAAAATTTTCTGCTCTTAAGTAGAGTCCGTAGTCGGTATCTCGTTCTACTTTTAAGATGTTAAGCTCACCAATAGCGATGGTTAAATTCACTAAATACTCTTTAAGTGTTTCATAAATTCATCAGCGTTAACAAATCCTGAAATAGTTAGTGAACTAAGCATTTTATTGTTTTTATCAAAAAACAAAATTGTCGGTGTTCCAAAAGCATGATATTTTTTCATTAGTGCTTTTATCTCATCTGTTCCATCGGTGATATCAATTTTTATAAATGTAAAACGTTTTAATTCAGCTTTTACTGCTGCATTGGAAAGCGTAAACTCTTCTAGCTCATCACATGAAGGACAAGTTTTTTTTCTAAAGTCAACCACTACAGGTTTAGTTGAAGCTTCTACTTCAGCTTGAAGTTTGGCTATACTGTAGCCACCTTTTGCTTCCACCTCTGTTGGCATAGCTGTATAGTTCGTTCCTGATGTAAATGATTTAAATGGATGCAACATTGACTTAGCACTTGTTAAGAAGCCTAAAAATAGAGAAGCTCCATAAAGAAGGAATACAAAGGCTAAAAGTTGGAAAAGTTTTTTTATTCCAACTCTTTCAGATGAGTTGTTAAATACACCCATGTAGAATGCCGTTCCCATAAAAAGAAGTGACCATAGTAACATGGTTACACTTGGTGAAACAACCTTACCTAACATAAAAATAGCCATTGCCAACATCATCACACCAAAGGTTTGAGAGACAACTGTCATCCAACCACCTGGTCTTGGCATAAATTTACCAGCACCTAAACCGATAATAAGCAGTGGTAGACCCATACCCATACTCATAGCAAAAAGTGCTACGCCTCCAAGAACGGCATCCCCTGTTTGAGAGATAAAGAGTACAGCACCTGCTAATGGTGGTGCAACACAAGGTCCAATAATAAAGGCTGACAAGAATCCCATAATAGCAATACCCACTATACCTTGCCCTTGAGCCGAATCACTCGCCGAGTTGATTTTTGATTGCCATTTTGAAGGGAGTTGAATCTCATAATAACCAAATAGCGATAGAGCCAAAGCAAAGAACATTACAGCAAAAGCAACCAATACCCATGGATTTTGCATTGCTGACTGTATGTCTGCTCCAAGCAGACCTGAAATTACACCAACAGCTGTATAGGTAACAGCCATAGAGAGTACATATATAAGAGAGATAAAGAAACCTTTGGCAGCACTTGTTTCACCTTCACCTGATTGAGAGACAATGATAGAAGATAAAATAGGAATCATTGGGAAGATACAAGGTGTCATAGCTAAAAGCAGACCAAGAATTAAGAAAAGGAAAATAATAAAGAGTGAACTTTCACCCATTAAAAGCTCTGAAATAGCATTAGGATTTGATGAATTTATAGCATCTTTAAGTTTTTCAAAAAAACCTATATTCTCTTTTGTAGAATCAACTGTAGACAAATCAATTTCAGGAGCTGTAGAATCACCTTTGAAGTTATATGTTTTTTCCATTGGATTATAGCAAATACCTGTATCTGCACAACCTGAAAAAGCAATAGACAAAGTATAATCTTTATTGCCTATTTTTGAGCTAATATCACGAACAGGAATATTCACTATAATCTCTTTCGTATAGACCATCGCTCCATCAACATCTACTGCTTTTGGTGTTTTAACATTTAAAAGAATATTTTTAGGCTTAACGATGGTATATTTTAATGTATCAGCCGTAACATGAATCTTCTCTCCTAAAGTAATTTTAGTTTCAATAACATCACCATTTTGAACAGCAGAGACTTTAAATGCCTCTTCTGCTGGCATAAACTTGTCTTTTTTTATTATTGAACCAAAATCTGCTACTAAAAAAGAGGTAACAAATAAAAATAATTTTAAAAACTTCATTCTTTTTTTATCCTTCTTTAATACAAAAGTAACTATATTTCATACATTATATAGTATTACCTGTGTATATTATGTGTAGTACTATAGCAAATAAAAGCATAAACTCTTAGATAGATTGAAAGAAAAAAGCTTAGAAAATATCAAATTACTCAGATTGTGTTATTAATTATTCTTAAATATATAAAAAACATTGTCTCATAAAAGAAAAGGGAAGTAAAATATGTCCAACCATTTAGAAGATGAAACCTCACTCTATTTACAACAACATGCTAAAGACCTAATTGATTGGTATCCTTGGGGAGAAGAGGCGTTAAGTAGAGCAAAGGCTGAACACAAACCAATTTTTCTCTCCATAGGTTACAGCTCTAATTTTCGATGTAAAGTTATGGAAAAGGAGTCTTTTCAAAATGAGAAAATTGCAGAACTCTTAAACAAATATTTTATATCCATAAAAGTTGATAAAGAGGAGTATTTAGATATTAATGCTTATTATCAAGAAGTCTACAAACTTATGAACCGAAGAGTTGGAGGTTCACCCCTTTCTATTTTTATGACAGAAAATTTAGAGCCGTTTTACTCTGCAACCTATATCTCAACAGAAGCACAAGAAGCAGAGTTAGGTTTTGAGGAGTTACTACGTACTATTTCAAAAAAGTACATTACAGAGTATGAGACCTTTGAAGAAAAAGGAAAAGAGGTACTACAATATATTAACCGTAAAGAGAAGAGCATAGAGGCGACCAAACTTGATTTGGCTCTGTTAAACACCATTGTAACGCATACTGATACTCTACTAGATAAGAAGAATGGTGGCTTTGGCACAGGTTCAAAATTTCCAAACACTTCTACACTCGAACTGCTTTTAGAGAGTTATCAAGAGACAAAAGATGAAACACTTTTAGAGGCTACCCTACTCTCTTTAAACAAGATGGAAAAAGGTGAAATTTATGACCATGTGCATGGTGGATTTTATCGTTACAGTCGTAATGAGAACTGGTCAAATCCACACAGAGTTAAGACGACTTATGATAATGCTCTTATAAGCCAACTTTATATTAGGTTCTTTCAACTAACCAATAATCAAAACTATAAAGAAGTAGCCTTTAAAACCATTGATTTCATGTTAACTCAAATGAATAAAGAGGGACTTTTTTTTGCAAAAAAAGATGAAACTCAAAATGAAGAAGCTATAGATAAAACCATTATTACCTCATGGAATGCCATGATGGTATCTACTCTTTTTAAAGCAAGTACAGTTGATGAAAAGTATAAGTCTATTGCGATAGAAAGCTTAGATACTCTCTTAAACACTGTGTACATCAATCAAACTCTTTACCGTAACAGCTCTTTAAAAATAGAGGGCTTCTTAGAAGATTATGCTTACTTAGGAGAGGCTCTTATAGAGGCATACCAAGCCACAAATAATGAAGGTTATCTACATCTAGCAACTGAATTTGCAAATAAACTAATAGAGGTGTTTTATAATTATGCCCAGTGGAACCTATCGAATAGTAGCTTTAAAATAAAGGTAGGTATTTATGATACTGATTACCCTTCAGCTCTCTCAACAGCATGTTCACTGCTTCTGAAAATCTCTTCATTGGTGGACAATACCTATAAAAAATTTGTATTTAATACTTTAGAGCTGCACTCTTATACTATAATGCGTCAACCTCTATCCTCACCAAAATTAACACAAGTGACACTTAACTACTTAATAGGAAAAAATATATGAGAAACTTCATACTAATATTAGCATTACTCTTTTTTACAGCTTGTATAGGCAACAAAAAGCCAAAGACAGAACCTAAAAAAGAGGAGGTTCCAACAGAATCAAATGTAACTCTTTTGGAACAACCTCTTTATGATAACTCATTAGGCTCACTTACTATAGAACAAATTCATCTTAAAAATGCTTTAGATGACTACCTAGCACAACTTAAATCACTCAATGCCGATAATATCATTAGTATGACCTACCCCAAACTTTTTGTTCCTATAAATCAAGATATGTTTAGAGACTATCTCAATACTATGCTTATATCTTCTGATTTACAAATAAACTCTTTTGACGCAACCATTACTAAAATTGGTACTATAAAACCTTTTTCAGAGGGAACATTTTCTCAAGTAAACTACAACTCAACCATCAACATAAGCTTTATTAACCCAGAACTCTACAATACCCAACGAAAGCTACTTATTTTAGACAAAATACTCAGCAATAAATATGGTCGTGAAAATATTAGAGTAGACAGTGAAGCAAGAACCATCACTATTAAGAAAAAGGAGAAACTCTTAGCCATAAAAGATGGCTCTGGAGAATGGAAATTTTTAGGTGATAACCAAGAGTATAGACGACTCTATCCTAGAATTTTACCTATAGACATACTTAACAATATACTTTAAACTTTATTTAATAATTTATATTGCATAATATAAGTAAATTAATTTTAAGGATTAAAATGAAAAAAAGTATATTTTTACTAATGTTATCACTATCTATAAATGGCTGCACACAAATCGTTACAGCCCCTATTTCTATAGCAGGAAGTGTTGTGGGTGCCACTATAGATGTGGGAGCAGCAGGAGTTAAAGCTGTTGCAGGTGACTAGTCAACGTATTCATTAAAACACTTTTGTATTGGTTAACTCAGCTATCTCGGTCTCGACCATCTCATCAATCATTCTTACAAACATATCATTTATAAGATTAGGTGAAAGGTCAAGCTCTATAGCCTTAGCTCTAGCTCTACTTACTACATCAGCTATTCTATCATCTGACTTTACTTCATCTACGGTATTTTTAAATTTAGCTATTTGTTTAATATAGCTATTTCTTAGTGCAACCAATTCAACTATTTTTTCATCTACCCTATCTATTTCTGTTCGTGCTTCATCAAGTGTATTACAAGTTTTTATATTCATGATTATTTCCTTTATTAGAGAATTATATCATAAATTTTAAAGAGGTTTTGTTGTTGTAAAAACTAAAAGAAGAAAGATAAGACAAGATAAAAATCTTGTCTCAGAAGTTATAAAAAACTAAAGTAGATTACTCTACTTCAGCATCAATAATGTCATCATCCTCTGCTTTTTTAGCAGCTTGTTCTTTAGCACCACCTTGCTCTTTAGCATAAACAGCCTCTGCAAGTTTATGAGACTTTTCAGTCAATACTTTTACTTTCTCTTCTATCTGCTCTTTAGTTGCCATATCATCTTTAAGAAGTGCTTCAACATCTGCAATTGCTGCCTCAATAGACGTTTTTTCTGTAGCATCAAAATTATCACCCAAATCAGTTAATGATTTTTTAGTTTGGTGAACCAATGCATCTGCTTGGTTTCTAGCCTCAACAAGTGCTTTTTTCTTTTCATCTTCAGCTTTGTTAGCTTCAGCATCTTGAACCATTTTTTCTATCTCTTCATCTGAAAGACCTGACGAACCAGTAATTTTAATCTCTTGTGATTTACCTGTTCCTTTGTCTTGTGCTGAAACAGTCAAGATACCATTGGCATCAATATCAAATGTTACTTCAATCTGAGGAACACCTCTTGGAGCTGCTGGAATATCTCTAAGTTCAAACATACCTAAAGATTTGTTATCTTTTGAGAACTCTCTTTCTCCTTGAAGTACATGAATACTTACTGCTGGTTGGTTGTCTTCTGCTGTTGAGAACACTTGTGATTTTTTAGCAGGAATGGTTGTTCCTTTTTCAATTACTTTAGTAGTAACTCCACCTAAAGTCTCAATACCAAGTGAAAGTGGTGTAACATCTAGTAAAAGTACATCTTTAACATCACCTTTTAAAACCCCACCTTGAATCGCTGCACCAAGAGCAACAACCTCATCTGGGTTAACCGATTTGTTAAGCTCTTTTCCAAAGAATTTTTGAACCTCTTCTTGAACCAATGGTACACGTGTAGAACCACCAACCATTACAACTTCGTTAATGTCAGAAGTTGAAACATCTGCATCTGTCAGAACTGTTTTAATAGTTTTAATAGTAGAAGCCACTAAATCTTCAATTAAAGACTCAAATTTTGCTCTTGTAATTTTCTGAATAAGGTGTTTTGGTCCACTTGCATCAGCTGTAATAAATGGTAGGTTAATTTCAGTCTCTGTTGAGCTTGAAAGCTCTTTTTTCGCATTTTCAGCTGCATCTTTAACTCTTTGAAGAGCCATAACATCAGCTTTAATATCTACACCTGTTTCTGATTGAAACTCAGATGCGACATAGTCAATAATTCTATTATCAAAGTCATCACCACCAAGGAATGCATCTCCACCTGTTGCCATAACCTCTACAACATTATCTCCTGTTTCAAGAACAGTAACATCAAATGTACCACCACCAAGGTCGTAAACCACGATTTGCTCCGACTCTTTTTTGTCAAGACCATAAGCAAGTGCTGCTGAAGTTGGTTCATTAATAATTCTTAAAACATTAAGACCTGCAATGGTTCCAGCCTCTTTAGTTGCTTTTCTTTGAGAATCATTAAAGTAAGCAGGTACTGTAATAACAGCGTCAGTTACCGTTTCACCAAGGTAAGCCTCTGCATCCTCTTTTAGCTTCATAAGTACTTTTGCTGAAATCTCTTGTGGTGTATATGTTTTTTCTGCTACCTCAATAGCACATGCACCATTTCTATCTATAATATGGTATGGAAGTCTCTCTTTTGCCTCTTTGGCATGTTCTTCATCACACATTAACCCCATAATTCTTTTAATAGAGTAGATGGTCTTCTCTGGGTTTGTTACTGCTTGTCTCTTTGCTGACTCACCAACTAAAACTTCACCTTTGTCTGTAAATGCTACAATTGAGGGAGTTGTATTTTTCCCCTCTTTGTTTGCAATAATTTTTGCTTCACCGTTTTCAAACACTGACATTGCAGAGTTTGTTGTTCCTAAGTCAATTCCTAATACTTTACTCATATCTATTCCTTTTATTGTCTATTTTTATATTTGTGTTATTATAGTTTTTTTCCAAAATTTTAAATGCCACTTTAGGTGCATTTCTAAAATTTTATCGCTTATTTTGCTGTTGAGACCATCGCAGGTCGTAAAAGTCTATCTTTAATAGTATAACCCTTCTGTAAAACTTGTACTATCTCACCAGCCTCTTTCTCTTCGCTCTCTACTTGCATAATGGCTTGATGAACATCTGGATTAAACTCACCTTCAACTTCTACAGCTTTAATTCCATTTTTTTCAAGAACTTTAGTCAATTGACCATAAGTCAACTCTAAACCCTCTTTTATTTTGTCTAAAACTTCAGAACTCTCTTCACTATTGGTTGCTTCAATCGTTGCTAAAGCACTCTCAAAAGAGTCAACAACTGACAACATGTCGTTAGCAAAGCTCTCATTAGCATACGATACAGCTGCAGCTTTATCTTTAGCTAAAAGTCGTTTAGAATTTTCAAAGTCAGCATGGGTTCTTAAGTATTTATCTTCCCACTCTTTTACCAACTCCTTTAATTGTGTAAGTTCATCAGTAGCGTTCTCTTCGGTTTCCGTCACTTCCTCCGTTTCTGGAGTTTCTACTTCTGGTTCAGTCTCTACTGTAGAATTTTCATTCTCTTTATTCATAATAGATACTACTCCTAATTTAAGATTTTAGAATCTCCAAAATAATGTATCACATGAAGATTTGCTGAATTATACAGCATTGAGTCCATCTTGTCAAGGTTTAGTTTATAAATTTTTGTAAATAAAGTTTAGCCATATACACTAAACTTTATTTTCAGGACAAAGAAGAGCCTTAAAATATAAAGATATTATAATTGTAAATTTAAGGGAAAAGGGAATTTATTAAATGAAAGAAAAAGTATAAAAACCGACACAAGAAAAAATCTTGCATCGTATATAGAAGAGAAATTAGTTTCTAATTCCCATGTCTGCTTTAATAGCAGCCCATCTTTTAAGGTCAACTTTTTTCAAGTATCTCATAAGTCTTCTTCTTTGACCAACTAGTTTAAGCAGTCCTAATCTTGAAGAGTGGTCTTTTTTATTTGTTTTAAGATGCTCTGTTAAATATTTAATTCTTGCTGTAATTAATGCAACTTGAACTTCTGTAGAACCTGTATCGTTCTCACCTCTTGAATATTTAGCAATAATCTCTTGCTTATTCGCCGTATCTAAAGCCATAATGACCTCCTGATTGGTATTTAATTTTGAAGTGACATTCTAGCACTATTTGTTTAAATCAAGATAAAATCTATAATTAATACAATTTAGAGTAAAATAGTCTTAATTAGAATTTAATACAATTTATAAAGGATATCATAATACTATGTTACTAACCCGAGCCAGTGAATATGCCCTACTATCATTAGACATTATAAGAAATTCCGAGAAACCTCAAGGTGCCGAACAACTTGCACGTGAACTCTCTATTCCAAAAAGCTTTTTAGCTAAAATTTTACAAGGTTTAGCAAAATCAAATATTTTAGAGTCCAAAAAAGGAGCTCATGGTGGTTTTATTATGGCTAAAAAAGTCCATGAAATTAGTATAGCAGAAATTATTGTCGCAGCTGAAGGGAAAACTCCTGCTGTTTTTGATTGTAGTCAATATACAGATTCTTGTCCAAATAGTGCTATTGGTAACTGTAATATCTCTCCATTTTTAGCAACCTTTCAAAATAAAATAGATACATTCCTACAAGAACTTACTTTAGAGGATATATTTAATAATGAACATCTACCATCTTTCTCACATTGACCTTGACGGCTACGGCTGTCAATACCTGAGCCAAAACTGCTTTAATAATAGTAAAAACTTAAAAATAAAATTTTATAACGCCAATTATGGTCCTGAAGTTAAAGCACGTCTTGAAGAGATAATCACAGCTATAAAACGTGAAAAATTTATAGGAAAAGATGATGTAGAGCATATTATCTTGGTAACAGACCTAAACCTTACAAGCAAAGAGGCAAAGTGGTTAGAAACAGAAGCGATGGAGATTGGGGCTAAAATACAACTGCTTGACCACCATGCTTCAGGTGAAAAGACAGCTGAACAATATGCATGGTACAAACTAGACACTACAAAGTCTGCCACACTCATCACCTACGAATGGTTACAACAACATCACAATTTTGATAAAGAGAACAACTTTGCCCAAATAGTCAAAGCCATTAATGCTATTGACATTTGGGTGAGCGATGATGAACTGTTTGAGTTTGGAAAAGTGGGATTGGGTATGATTTCTGGTGCAAGAGAGATAAACAGAACCCTATTCCCTACCCAAGATAGAGCCTTAAAACTATCACTTATAGAAGCGATGAAAAACTATGTAGAAAAAAAGAATGCTCACATAGCTTTAGATGATGATTTACACAAACTTAAAAAGTCTTTCTTTAAACAAGAAGAGGATAACACAAAAGATAATTTAGCTGCCATTTACATGACCAAACTTCTAAGTGATGACAAACAAAGACTCACCATTGATTACCGTGGTCATAAAGGTCTACTAGGCTATAACTTAGGAAACACATCCATACTTGGGAACACATTCCTATTAGAAAACCCTGACTACGACTTCTACATGGACATCAACTGGCGAGGTAACTTCTCACTAAGAGGTCACGACAAGCTCGATGTTTCTAAAATGGCAGAAGAGATAGGAAATGGTGGAGGACACCCCAACGCAAGTGGAGGGAAAATCAAGGACTACAAAGACTCTTTTGTCTATAGTGATATTAAAGCTTTTGTTCAAGAGTATATTGATGAGAAGACCTCTTAAATGCTTATTTAGTAAACTTTAGAAAATAACTGTAGGTTCGGTAACACCGAACATTGAACACCCCTATTCTAACATGAAAATCAAGGGGTCAGACGTTGAATATCCACCCTTTACAAAAACTCACTCAACAAAACCACCCAACACCCATCACTCTAAAATCTACAAATTCCATCTTTTACTTAAAGCAAGAACTTTCATTTTATGCCAATTTAATGTCGTAGTGAGGGACTATGACAATGCCAATGACTTAAGAATTTTTTGACCAATTTACATTTTTACATATTGAGTGTTTTAGGGGCATGGACTTTAGTCCATGAAATAGACAACAGCGACTAAAGTCACTGCTCCTAAAGTGTCAACTACTTTTAACTAGTCATGAAGGATGCCATTAATTCCTTAAGTCATTGGCATTGGGGACTATGACCTACGCGACTTTGTCGCTTGTATAAAATAATTTTCTATGAGAAACCTGTAGGTTAAAATAACACGAGACAAGATTGATTATACTTATGATATAATTGATTTAAATTAAAAGGAGTAACCCATGCAACTAGCTTTAGATGTAGGTACTATCAATATCCAAAACCAAGAAGTAACAAAATTTATCCAAAATAAAAGCATCGATGAAATCAAAAGCATGATTACCGATTTTTTGAATAAACAAGTAAATTTAGTCTCAAATAAACCCTCCAAAAAAAAGGGGAAATAGGCAAAAGTAGCTGATGAGATGAGGGGTACAATGAGTAGTGATACGGTGGATTATCTCAAAAATTTTAGTCAAGAGATTAGAAGTGGATTTGAGTTGAGAGATTATAAATAACCGATAATGAAAAAATATATTTTAGATACACTTATCTCATCTACTGCAATGGCAGAAAATGCCACACTTATTAGTGATGATTCGATTTTTGAAAAACTCTCTGAAATAGAACCAAAATTTAAGTGGGAAAATTGGCTAAACTAGTCTAATCCTCACTTATTACAGTTTATTCATCAACCAACCAAACCCAACAGGAATAAAAGCTTTCGCTCCATGTTTTACATTTGAGTCAATTAAGTTAGTTAATTGACTCAGATGTTCCCTATATATGTTAAGAAAAGATGTAAAAGAGACTAGATTTATGGAACAAGATGGGTTTGATAAAAGAGTGAATGATTTAGATATGAAAGTAATCTCTGCTATAATATAAACAACTATATAATACAAAGGAGAACTCATGCCACCATTTACACAAGCCATAGAGTATTATACTTACGATGACTATAAACAGTGGGAGGGTGACTGGGAACTTATAGATGGCATTGCTTATGCCATGGCTCCCTCGCCTATGATTTCTCATCAAGCCATTGCAAGTGAAATAACTTTTGAGTTGGTCTCTTCTACAAGAAAATGTAAACAGTGCTTAGTTGTGATTGAGCAAGATTGGAAAATAGATGAAGTGACGGTACTCAAACCCGATATTGCACTGATTTGTAATGAAACGAATCTCTCTCACATTAGTAAGTTTCCTCTTATTGTTGTTGAGGTTATAAGTAAATCTACTGCACTAAGAGATGAAAAATATAAGTTTGAAATTTATAAAAATGAACGTGTTCCCTATTATGTTTTAGTCTACCCAAATGATTTAAAAGCCAAAATATATAAACTTCAAGGCGATGACTACATAAAACAAGGTGACTTCTCTTTAGAGACGTATGAGTTTGATGACTTAGAGTGCAATGCTTCCATTGATTTTGAAGCTGTTTTCGAAAAGTTTAGAAACTAAACCGTAGGTTCGGTAACACCGAACATTGAAAAGATAAACAAAACTTGTTCGGTACTACCAAACCTACACCTTAACCCTCGACTCCATAGCCCGTGTTAAGGACAATATATCTATATTTTCAAGTTCCACACCTGTTGGAACTCCTTGGGCAATTTTAGAAAAATAGATATCCTCTCCTGCTAGTTTATCTTCTATATAGAGTATCATCGTATCAGTTGCTAACGACGGTGGAAAAGCAAAAATAACCTCATTTACACCTTTTACTGCATCTTTTAAATGATACTCATCAAGGTCAGAGATTTGAGTTACTATGTAGTAGACACCCTTGTATTGACCACTCTCTTCTATGGTCAAGATATCTTTTGCACTTTGTACGATACATAATATGCTCTCATCACGAAACTCATCAGAACAGATGGCACAAAGTTCATCTTCACTCATGTTGTGACATTTTTTACAACGTTGAATGGAATTAACCCCCTCTTCTATAGCATGAGCCAGTTTCATGGCTAAGAAGCTGTCTTCCATCACCAAGTGATATGCCATCTTAACAGCTGATTTTTTACCAATGCTAGGCATCTCTTGAAAAGCATTAACTAAATTTTCAAATGCTTCTATTTTATATTTTTTCATCTACTATACTGTATAATCTGAAACTTTAGAAGCCGTTGCAACACTTTTTATAAACTCTACTACTTTAAGATGTTCAGGGTGAATAGCATAGGCTTCTAAGCCCTCTTTATCTTCAAACTCAGAGTATAAACTCATATCCATTGCTCTATCTTCTTGTGAAAAATTAATGCCAACTTCCATACTCTTTAGGCTAGGTACTGTTGTAAGAAGTGCCTCGAGCATTACTTTTGCTTTTTGTAAATTTTCCTCTCTATTTTTATCTTTAAAATCAAACATTACAATATGTTTCACCATTATTTCTTCCTCTATTTTTAAGATAATTTTTATACGCGATTATAGCTAAAATATGTTAGACTTCGCTCAATTTTAATATTTGGAGAAAAAATGACAGAACTTGACTACTATGAAGCCTTAGAAGTTAGCCGAAATTGCTCGGGAGCTGAACTAAAAAAGGCTTACCGTAAACTTGCCATGAAATATCACCCAGATAGAAACCCTAATAACAAAGAAGCAGAAGAGAGATTCAAGTATTTAAGTGAAGCCTATGAAGTTTTAAAAGATTCCGAAAAACGTGCTATATATGACCAGTATGGGAAAGCAGGTCTCGAAGGTCATGGTCGAGGTGGTTTTAGTGGAGGACAAAATATGGATGACATTATGGACATATTTAACTCAATGTTTGGTGGTGGAGCTGGATTTGGAGGAGGACGCCAAAGAAAACCATCTAACCAGAAATATAACCTAGACTTTGAAATGGAACTTCCACTTAAATTTAACGAAGCAATCTTTGGTTGTGAAAAGAAAATAGATATACGTTATAAAGTACCTTGTGATGACTGTAAAGGGACAGGTGCTGAAGGTGGAAACTTAGAGAACTGTGACTACTGTAACGGTCAAGGTCAAGTAGTAATGAAACAAGGCTTTATGTCTTTTGCACAACCTTGTCCAAAATGTCATGGTGAAGGTCAAAAAGCAAGTAGTAAATGTGCTTCATGTTCGGGTAGAGGCTACCATGAAGAACCAGATACCATTACCATAAGTATCCCTGCTGGTGTAGACTCAGGAAACCGTCTTCGAGCTCAAGGTTATGGTAACCAAGCAAAAAATGGTCAACGTGGAGACCTATACTTAACTTTTGATGTAGAACAAGATGAACACTTTATTCGTGACGGCTCAAACATCTATATAGAAGTTCCTGTATTTTTCACCCAAGCTGCACTGGGTGAAAGCATTACCATTCCATCACTTGATGGCGAATTAGAACTTGACCTTAAAGTGGGAACCAAAGATAAAGAGCAGTTTGTCTTTAGAAATGAAGGTATAGCAGATGTGCATAGTGGACAAAAAGGACAACTTGTGGCACAAGTTAAAGTTGTTTACCCTAAGAAATTAAACGATGAACAAAAAGAGATGCTTCTCAAACTTCAAGAGAGTTTTGGAGTTGAGAACAAACCTCATAAAACCAGTTTTGACAATGCTTTTGAAAAGGTCAAAGGTTGGTTTAAAAAGTAGGAACAGGACCTTCAGTCTCTGCTATCTTTATGGACAAAAGTCCATGCCCCTATTGTACCACCTGATGCAATATAATTTTACCTTCAGCAACTTCTATATCAGCTGCTCCTTTTCTAGCATCGTAAACTATTACATATATCTCATCTCCAGATTGTAAGTAATTGTTTTCACCAAACTCTGCATAAGCTGTTGCACCTATAGAGACAATAGCCTGTTTAGGATAGTTTGTATCTTTTAAATGCATAGCAATATCTTCAAGAGGTCCAAAATCTTTCTGCTCATTCATCTTCTCAACAAGCCAATCTTGTAATTTAGTATAAAAATAACTATACCCAAGAAGTGGAGCATCAACACCATAAGGGTGTAAAATTCCATTACGTTTTACAAATGAACATAGGTGAAAATTATCCATCACCCCACCCTCTTCAAACTTATCTATGGCTATCCACTCTTTTGCCATACCTTTAGAGTTAGAAGACCATGACTTTTTTTCAGAAATTTTCTTAGCACCATCTTTTCTAATGGTACAATCATTAAAGGCAGTAAACTCTTTAGCAATTAATGTTTGAACTTTTTTTTCATCATTATATACTATGTCAAAAAGTATAGCGACTTCTGGTTCTACTTGTGCATTGGCTTCATACATTGGAAGTTCTAACTTTTCAGAACCTATAGGATACAAACCTAAGAAAGTTTTAGAGTTAGGCAAATAAAAAGGAAAAATACCTTTAGGTGCATTTACCTCTTTGGTTACTACATGTTCAAAATCTTTCAACTCTCCAGCCTGTTCTAAGTGGTGTGCAAAATTACCAGCCACACCCAATCCTATTCTTTTCTCACAATTCATCGCTTCTCCCTTAAAACCTGTATTTAATGAACTTGGGTTTAAAATAATAACTATAATAATATCAAGTATAATTTAAGAAAATACAACAACTTCATAATTTACTAAGAATTTTTCAGATAAAATAAACCTTAACATTTTTTTAAATAAAAAAGAATAGGAGTTATAATTAATGCTATTAAAAGTTACCCTTATATTAAGCTCACTTTCCTTATTAATTATGCCATTAACTGCTACAGAAGTAAACATTCAAGAAGGAGTTCCATATGTTGATGTTGAAGTTAATGGAAAATCTATTAGGATTGAAAGAATTCAAGACACGAGTAATAAATTAAAGAACTCATACACAAAAACTTCCAGACCTACCCCTCCATTTAATATACAACCATATGAACCTATAAAAGGTATCGAAACTATTGGAGAGCTATGCGTAATTGACTTTCTTCAAGATGAAGTTTCAAGTAACAAAGGAATGATAATTGATGCACGTATGCCTAAATGGCACAAAGCAGGGAGTATTCCTCATTCATTGAATATTCCTTTTCCTATTTTAACCATTAAAAATTTTAATGAAAAAATTGCTCAAATTTTTGGAGTAAAAAAGAAAAAAGATAGTTGGGATTTTGACAATGCAAAAACACTTTTAATTTATGATAATGGTCCATGGTGTCAACAAGGGGTTCATGCCATGAAAAATTTAGTCAAAATTGGATATCCAAAATCAAAGATACTCTACTATAGAGGTGGAATGCAATATTGGCAAATACTAGGTTTGACAACCATTATAAAATAGAAGTCAACAAATTCAAAGGAGAACAACATGTTAGATAAAGATCAATACAATCAAGATGAATATAACAACTACTACAAACAAGAGACAGAAGGTGCAGGAATAAAAGGTTATAGTGAGGAAGAAGGTGGTTTTATGGGAAAAGCCATTCTAGCTCTTGGACTTATAGCACTTGGAATTGCTGCTTACTTCGGGTTTAAAATATTTAACTCTACAACAGAAGATTCTAACACTCAAACAAAAAATAAAATTGTTATAAAAGAGGAAGAAATTTCTGAAACCATTGAAGATAAAGTTATAAAAACTATAGAAACAAATAAAATAGAGAACAATAATGTTGCTATCTCTACAGAAAAGAGTAGCCAAAAGTCAAAAGAACAAGACAAATTAGCTGAAGACAAAATAGAAAAAACCATTCAAAAAGAGGTAGCTAACCAAGTCCAAGAAAAATTAGAAAACAATCAAAAAATGTCAACACAAGATATTTCAAAAATCGTTGATTTGGTTATGGATAAGATGAACAAAGAAAAAATAGAAACTTCAAAAACCAATCAAGATAACAATTTAATTAATGCTCTTGAGAATAACGATGTAGACACATTAAAAGTAGAGCCTAAAAAGACTAAAATAACAACAACTGACAATTCAAAAATTGCCATTGAAAAAAAATCAGAAAAAGAGAACTCCTATAATAAAGTTACATTAGATGACAATACTCAAGATAAGGATAAAACTCTTACTGAACTTTCAGAGCAAATTAAAGAAATACTAAATATGACTGATGGTATCAACGATGGAACATCTACTACAAATACATCTACATCAACTACTGAAGAAGTATCTATAGAGGAAAATGACAATAGTTCAACAAATTATGAAGAGATTATAAGTCAAGAGATTGAAGTACGTTCTAACGAAATGAGAGTTATAATAGTAAAGCCTGGGGATACTTTAAATAAAATTGCAGAACGTGCCTATGGCGACGCCAGTAATTATCAAAAAATATTTGATGCTAACCCTGATATTTTAAATCACGCTGATAGAATTTACGTTGGTCAAAAACTGCGTATTCCAAAATAAGCTCTATTGTATTACAGAGACATTTCATCTCTGTAATATTTTTTATACTTACATACAACAATAAGCAATAAGGTTAATAGACATGAAACAACTACTTATACTCTCTCTCTTATCTTCTCTAATTTTAGCAGATGAAAGTCAAATAACTGTAAAAATCTCCGAAGATATGCCATTTATATATACTACTGATTCTGGAAAGAAGATTAAAATTGAAAGAATTCAAGATACAAACAATCGTCTAACTGATGATTATACCAAAACATCTCGTCCTTGTCCTCCATTTTGTATTCAACCAACAAAAATTGACCCTGATATTAAAAATATTGCAGAACTTGAATTAATTGAATTTATGAAAGAAAAAGTCTCTAATAAAACAGGAATTATAGTAGATGCTAGATTAAAAAGCTGGTTTGAACTAGAGACTATTCCCTCTGCTATAAATATACCTTTTCCAATTATACAAAATGCCTCAAAGGAAAAAGCTAAAATAATTTTTAAAATTTTAGGTATGAAGGTAAAAGCAGATGGTACATGGGACTTTTCAAATGCCAAAGAGATAGCTGTTTTTTGTAATGGATTATGGTGTGAACAGAGCAAACATTTTATAGAAGGTATGCTCAAATTTAATTATCCTAAAGATAAGTTACTTTACTATCGTGCAGGTTTCCAAGGTTGGAAATTGCTTGGTTTAACTACTATTGTTCATAAAGAGATTAAGAAGTAGATTTTCCCTACTTCTACTTTTCTTTAACCTCTTTCCTTTTTACAATTCATATAGTTCCAATGTAGGTTTGACCATGTCAAACGTCAAATCTAAACTTATGCTTGATGGCTATGTAAATAATAGTTTATACTTATTTGGTTTTATTGTTTGACATGCTCAAAGCTACGGAAATCATTGTATAAAAAAATTGGAATAGAAAGAAAAAGGTAAGTAAGGTGGTGCGTCAGAGAGGATTTGAACCTCCACACCCGTAGGGCACTACCCCCTCAAGGTAGCGTGTCTACCGTTCCACCACTGACGCACATGGGAACTAAAATACTTTTAAAGAGTAATAACTTTTCTAACAAAATGAGGGTATAACTGTTAAGTTAGGATGGCATTATACCACCCTAATCTTAGCTAATCTTTAAACTAAAACCTATCCAAGGAATGGGTTAGCGTAAAGAGCAATAAGAGCAATAACAAGTGTATAGATAACTTGTGCTTCAATCATCGCAAGAGCAATAAACATAGTAGTCATTAGTTTACCACCAAGACCTGGGTTTCTAGCAGTTCCAGCAATAGTAGCAGCAGCAGTATGACCCATACCTATAGCTCCACCAAGAGCAGCAAGACCAAGACCAACACCAGCAGCAACTACTGAGTATGCTTTAATCATAGATTCACCATCTGCTTCACCAGCAAACGCAACAGCACCAAGTGCTAAGAAAAGTAAGAAAAACTTTTTCATTTTATATCCTTAAAATTATGGGCTTTAAGTCTCCCTCGACTGCGTTTCAAAGTCCGTTCGGATAGCGTAAACACGTAAACGTGCCAACAAGCACATAAATGCAACCTGTTTCCCTACTTATCACTTCGTAATAACGTCGCGATTATAACAAATAAAATATATGATTTAGTTAGTAATCTAAAAAAATAGTTCTACAAAAAAGCCAAAAGTTTTAAGTGGTACAAAAAGAAACAAAAATCACATTCTAAAATAAACTTCCTTGCACAATAGCTTTCCTATAAACAATATCAATAAACCTATCTTTAGAAACCAAAACAGCACAAGTTCGAGCTTGACATTCAACTCCCATAATGAAATCTACAAGCTATAACATTTATTTGCTCATCAAATACTTCATAAACCAAACGATGCTCTTGATTGATACGTCGTGACCAAGCACCTTGAAGTTCATATTTTAAAGGTTCAGGTTTTCCTGTTCCTTCATAGGGGGTTCTTTTTATCTCTTTTAATAAACTGTTGATTTTTCTGAGTAGTTTTTTATCGTATTGTTGCCAATAGCAGTAGTCATCCCATGCTTCATCTGTAAAAAGAAGATTCATTACTCAAGTAACTCTCGTTGTGTGACTTTTCCGGCTCTTGCACTTGCCAATGAGTTCAATAGACGTTCTCTGTTTTTAGGTGATGAAAGTAGATAATTTGTCTCTTTCATAGCGTTGTAACTGTCAAGTGAGATAATCACAACATTTTCTCCATTTTTACGGTTAACAATGACCTCTTCACTATCTGCATAAACTGAATCAAACAGTGACTTTAGGTTATTTCTTGCTTCTGTAAAATTTACTACTTGCATAAAAACTCCTTTATGTTCCATATATTGTACATAGTATAGGACATTATAGGAAAAATGTCAAGTTTGTGTATTAGTCCACAACATATGGCACTCTTCATAATTTTAAAATATTATAATAAATAAGCAGGAGTACAAAGCTCCACCTTCTTACCTTTTTGCTCTAAAACAATAATATCAATAGCATCTCCAACATTGTAACGCTCATCAAGGTTATTTACACGCTCTTTAGCAACTTTAGAGATATGAAGCAAGGCATCATACCCATCTGGCATCTCTATAAACATACCAAACTCAACTATCTTCTTAATTTTACCAGCATACTGTTTATTAATCTCGTAAACCATCTGTTTTTTAACAGGTGCAGAAGTAATAGAGTCTATAAACTCTTTTGCTCCATTAACATCTTCTTTTGAGGAACCTGTAATTTTAACAGAGTTTGTATCACGGTCAATGTCAATGCTTACATCATACTTTTCGATAATCTCACGAATGGTTCCCCCACCCTTACCGATAATAGCTGGAACATGACTACCATCTACAGAGAACTCTACAGTAGAAGGTAAAGCTTTACTTGATGGCATGGTTTTAAGAGACTCTTCCATAATATTTAAAATATGAAGTCTCCCCTCTTTTGCTTGATAGAGTGCCTCTTTTAAAACATCGGCTTCTATTCCACCCAGTTTAATATCCATCTGCATAGCTGTTACACCATCTTGGGTACCTGTGATTTTAAAGTCCATATCACCATCGTGGTCTTCTAATCCCATAATATCTGTAAGAACACAGTTTTTTGTACCATCTGTTACTAGCCCCATTGCGATACCAGCAACAAGTTTAGAAGTCTCTACCTCTGCAGCTTTAAGTGCCAATGAACCTCCACAAACCGTTGCCATAGATGAAGAACCATTTGATTCTAAAATCTCAGAAACCAAACGTACTGTTCCATCTCTATGAAGGTCAAGTGTTGGCTCTAAACCTCTTTTACCAAGATTACCATGCCCCAACTCTCTACGCCCTGGAGCTCTGGCTGGTTTTGCTTCACCTACTGAAAAAGCAGGAAAATTATAATGTACCATAAATGTCTCATACAATGCACCTTTTGTACCTATGAGGTCATAAGATTGAGCTGATTTCATATCACCAAGTGTTGCAGTAACCAAAGCTTGTGTTTGACCACGAGTAAAGAGACAAGAGCCATGAACAGACGGTAAAAGGTTAATATCAATCTCAATAGGACGAACTTCATTTAAAGCTCTTCCATCTGCTCTAATAGATTTATCTAAAATAAGTGAACGAACCACAGACTTTTTATACGCTTCTAACATTTTAGAAACCAACTCTTTATCTACCTCTTCTTCTTTAGCCTCTAATTCTTCTATAATAGTTTTTCTAACATCTTTTAAAGCTTGACTTCTCTCTGATTTTGCCATAGACTGAACAGCTTTGGAAACAGACTCAGCATAGTTTTCTTCTATAAATTTATAGAGGGTATCATCTGATTTATCTTCGGCTATCTCTACAGCTATCTCTTCTTTTTTAGCTATTTTAAAATCATTCTCATATGCTTCTGATGCCGTTTCAATAGCCGTTTGAGCGATATCAATAATCTCTAAAAGTTCATCTTCTTCTAGTTCATTGGTGTGTTGAACATGCTCATCTTCAGAGGCTTTTACACACATCTCTATCATGAGTACATCAGAACCTGAACCAACAACTAAAAGGTCTAAGGTAGACTCCTCTTGTTCTATAAGTGTAGGGTTAATAAGGACTTCATCATTTATTTTACCAAGACGAACTGCTGCTACAACTTGATTGACAGGGATATCAGAAGTATAAAGAGCTGCAGATGCTGCGTGCATTGCTGCTACTTGCATGTCTACTGCTGAATCAGAACTCAAAACAGTAATAGATATAACCACAGGATTATGAAAACCTTTTGGAAAAAGTGGTCTTAAACTTCGGTCTACTATTCTTGATGTCAAAGTTTCAAAATCACCTGGTTTGGTCTCTCTTTTCATAAAGCCCCCAGGGATTTTTGCAGCTGCATACGTTTTTTCTACATACTGAACTGTTAATGGCAAAAAATCTTCATCAACAGGTTCTGGGTCTATTGCAACAGCTGCTAAAAGTACAGCATCACCACGGTAGTAAAGCACAGATCCACTTGCTTGTTTGGCTACCTTGTTAAATTGGTAACGCTCTTCCAAATTGTTACAACTAACTACTACATTTTGTTCATTCATTATCTATTTTTCCTTTTTTATATGTATTCATTACGTTTTTCATTATTTTATCTATCTCTTCAAAACCAAAAGGTTCTAACTCCTCATAATAGTAATCTATAGAGATATAATCATCTATTTTATGTGGACAGAAGATATTATCACAAATGGTAAGTAAATTTTCATAAACAACATTATCCAAAATAGGAACTGCTATAAAAATATTTTTAGCACCCAAAGATATAGCTGTTTTAACAGCTGACATCATTGTTAATCCTGTCTCAACACACTCATCGGTCAATATTACATATTTATCACTTAAATCTTGCAACTCCAATCCATAACGATATTTATCTATATGACTTAAAATATTTTTTTTATATTTAGAAGCTGCTTCTCCATAAATATAATCTTTTGAGATGTTAAAAGCAGAGGTTAATGCTTTATGAATAATTACCTCTTCTGTCTCTCCCACCATTGCAATGGTTAATTGTTTATTAACATCAGAGTAAATAGGTTCTGTTAAAATAATATCCATAGAACAACCAATTTTTTGTGAAATTTGCTCTGCAAAATAGACACCACCTTCACTGGTTGCTAAAACAATAATATTGTCTAAAGCTGTAACATTAAGAGAGAACTCTTTTATTAACTGCTCTGATGCATCTTTTCTATTCTTAAAAAGTATCTTGTTTTTTTCTTCTGTCATCTCTATCTTTTATTACTTACTTGAACTCGCAGCAGCAGTTCCTAAAAGGTTTTTTAAATCATTATCAACAAAACTAACACCCAAACCAGCTGACATACTATTTGCTCCACTATTTAAGATATTGTTTGCACTAACATAAGCATTGATATGTTTAAAAAACTGATAACGTATTGTTGTGGTTAAGTTTAAGTTGTCTCCACGAATATCATTAACAGCATTAAAGTCAAACATATTGGCACTAACTTTCAAAGTATCATTCAATGCAAAATAATCTACACCAAATCCACCTTGCCCCTCTATAAGACCTACACGAAAGAGCAAGTCATCAAAACGTTTACCATATTGTGCAGAGAGTAGAAACTTACCACCCTCATGCTTTTTGTTTCCTGCATATCCTCTCTCGAAGTTTTTATCAGCTTCAAAACTAGGTCCAGATGTTACACCAAGCATATAATATCGACTTGGGTCTGGTTTAAGCGTTAAATTTAGATGTGACTTTGAGTAACCACCATCATCATAAACTTCATCTGACCTCATCTCCACATGAAGTTCACTTTTAATCATTCCATCTAAATATTTGTCAACTTTTTGCATGGTCTCTGTACTTTCAGAAAAGAAACCGTCAACCGATGTCAAAGCACTAGAGAGTTTATCTTTATTACCATCTATTGTACTGTTTAAATTGTCTTCAAGTTTTACAAACTTATTTATTGCTGTTGGTAGCTTTGCATCTAGGGTAGCACTTACACCTTCGAGATATTTTGTAATGGCATCTAGTCTAGCCATTATTTGAGGTAAATCATTATTGATACCTTGCCCAACTTTAGAGAACTCTTTTGATGTTTTAGTAATCTCATCACTCATCGTGGCAAATTTATCAATTGTACGATTTGCATTGGCTAAAGATTTGTTTGCATTGGCTAAAATTTCATGAATGGTTTGGTTATCCTCTTTAGAAATAGAAGCCAATAATTTAGAGAACTCTCTTAAATTTGCTAAGGTATCTTGAATATCATTTTTACCACCCTTGTTAAAAATATCTCTTAAATCATGCACTAAAAATTTTATCTCTTGAAATGCATCATCTGCAGAGGTTGATGCATCAGCAATGGAAGAGACCTGCTCCTCTTTTGACAACAAGGTATTGGGTTTTAAAATTTCTGTAGAGTGACCAGGTTTAATATCTAAAAACTTTCCCCCCAAAAGAGAGTCTTGTGAGATAACAATAGTAGAATCGGCAGGGATTTTAACACCCTCATCAATCATAAGTTTTGTAACTACATCATTATCTGAAAGTGTGACTTTTTCAACATAACCAATGTCAACACCCTTTAATTTTACTTTTGCCTTATCTTTTAGACCTGAGCCATCATTAATCTTTGCAGAGATAGGGTAACTTTTTTTAAACAGATTATCAAAACTGCTCAATTGAGAAAGTAAGCCAAAAAGAAAAAAGAGTGACAATGTAATAAAAAGACCAACTTTTGCTTCTGTTTTCATATATTTTATTTACCTTGTGATGAAAATTTTTGTTCTATATTTTGAGATATACCACCAAATGGATTTAAGTTAAGTTCAAAATAAAGCATGTTGTTTTCAAATGAGTCATCAAGGTTAGGAATACGCTCTTGCCCTATACTCAACTTTGCACTCCAACACTTTTGTCTATGTGACCACCCCACAAACCATTGATGATTAAATGATTTTTCTAAATCATAATCATAATTAAAAAACCATTGATTATACTTATTATAATTATGAGTGAACGCTGTATTTATAAAACTTGTTTTCTCTTGCTCAACCTCAAAATCATAATTATAAAAATGTGTTAACATTATATCATAGTTGCTCTGATTATAGCCCAAAGAAGTTGTAAGAGAGTGAATTTTATTTTTATCTAATGAATAAAATATATTACTATAAAGACTTAAGTTTTCTCTGTCATAACCAAATTCATTGTTTACATCCCTTCTATTTAGTCTCTCTTTGGGATAATGTATCCATGCCAAACGATGATAAAACTTCATCTCTAAATCATTGTTATAGTAGTACTGGCTTAAACCAAAAGATACATTCTCTTTTTTAGTTTGGGTTACAAACAGCTCCTTTTGTTCCTGACTTAAATCTGCATACTCAACAGGATTTTCCTTTTCAAAACTTGGTTTTGTATAAATCATGGAAGGATGTAAAGTATGCACATTAGAATCATACTGTTTGGTTAAATCCGAAGAGAGTTCCAAGGTGTGAAAATTGCGATAATAACGATAATTTTCACTTTCATTCTTAAGATTAGAAAAGTTAACCTGACTCAAATATAAATTTTCAGATAGGGAAAAATTTAAATAATCATCAAAAAAAGAGTCATAATAGGTAATAGGCATATCAAGTTCCAATTGATTTGCTCTACTTCCTTTAACTCTGGTATAGTTATGAACTCGTGCATCTATAGTATAAAAAAGTTTATCAACAAGAAACTTGTCCATAAATCTATGATAATGTAATGTTGGTAACTCTTGAATGGTCTCCATATTGTCTTCTTTGCTTGTATCAATATAGTACTTAGCATAAAGTCCAAAATAGTCATTATCATCATAAACAAAAGCATTTAGCCGTGATTCAATAAGGTTAGAGTTAATTAAAGAAGAAGCTGTATCTTTTTGCGTATTAAGATACTCTAAATCATTTAAATAGGTTGCATTAACATAAAATCCACTCCTATACTCATCCAAATCTAAAAAATTCGTAGAGTTATAAAGAAATTCAAAACCATAATGTTCTGTATGTAAATCCTGCTTTTCAGTATAAGAATCAAAGTTTTTAAAGTATCCTGTTGTAAACTCTCCAGATGAGTGATTGGAGTCTACAAAGCGTGTAGTAACATGGGTTCCCAGCCCCCTACTCGTACGAATTTGAGGATTAAACTCTATATCAATATTATCTTTAGGAGCATAGTAAAAGGGTTGTTCATAAACAAACCCATCTGTATCTGAAAATTTAAAATGGGGAAAAAGAAGTCCTGTTGTTCGTTTATCTACTGTTGAAAAAGCTAAAAAAGGCAAAGATAGAATCTTTCTATTAAAAAAATTCAACTCTACATCTTTTAAAGTAATAAAATCTTTATCTTTCCTATAATAAGCCTCTGCAAACGCTATTGTCCAGTCAGGATTTGTTTTATTACAAGAAGAGAGTTCACTGTTGTATATTTTGTAGTTTTCATCTTCTTTTGTTGCTTTTGAAGCATCTATCCAAAGGTTCTCCTCTGTCGTTAAAAAAAGCTTCTTAAACTCTACTTCCTTAGTGGACGTATCAATAACCAATTCATTTGAAGAAACTCTATTTTCAGTCTCACTTAACATCTCTACTTCACCATTGAGTGTTAATGTTGAACTATTTTTATCATAGGTAGCACTATTTGACTTTATCATTGCACCATCATAAAGAATAATCACATCACCAGTTGCACTAAAATAATCAACTGTTGCCTTTACATC
>Ga0256832_1000491_pt1 | contig 25616 bp, 27 predicted proteins | sample 134614metaG_FD_190534 | JGI IMG/M metagenome (GOLD analysis project Ga0256832, IMG submission 190534) | Hydrothermal vent microbial communities from Lau Basin, Pacific Ocean - 134-614 | ecosystem: Environmental > Aquatic > Marine > Hydrothermal vents | place: Pacific Ocean: Lau Basin | collected... | reverse complement strand
TCTGCATTTTGTATATAAAAACACTATCTTTATTCTGTTGTTTGTTATCGATATATTCTTGGCGGACATTTTTTAATTGATATAAAACCGTCCACGGATATTGCTTTGCCGGATGCAACTTAACTGTTAAGGTGTCTTGGGAGAACATGATTTGTCCGGTAAAAATCAATACGATATAAATAAAAAAATATTTCATTTTTCAAATTATTTTATTATAAAAATTATTTTATAATTATAAATACAAATACTATACCTTTTTGAGCATTACACATTTTTGTTAAAACTATACGACTAGGTTTGTCAGACTTTCATAAGGGACAAACTGCGCTTCCTATATGTTGTTATAATGTTCGTTTAGCATTTTTTCTCATGTTTAATTTATAAGCTTCGAGCGTATTTTTTAGTAACATGGCAATAGTCATAGGACCGACGCCACCGGGAACCGGTGTTATATATGAAGCTTTACGACTGACATTTTCAAAATCGGCATCACCCACCAATTTATAACCGGATTTTGTCCCCGAATCTTCAATGCTATTGATACCGGCATCGATAACAACAACATCTTCTTTGACCATATCTTCCGTTAAAAAATGGGGTTTACCCAAAGCCGTTACAATAACATCAGCTTGTTGTGACAACTGTTTGATATGTTGCGTGCGGCTATGTGCCAAAGTAACGGTAGCATTGCCTCCGGGCCGTTTTTGACTCATCAGAATACTCAAAGGTCTGCCTACAATCAAACTTCTCCCTATTATCAAGACGTTCTTGCCTTCGGTTTGGATTTTATAACGCTTCATCAATTCCATAATGCCGTGAGGCGTTGCCGGCAAAAAACCCGGTAATTGCGCTATCATTTTACCCAAATTGACCGGATGAAACCCATCAACATCTTTGTCGGGATCAATAGCCATAATAATTTTTTGTTCGTCAATATGCTTGGGCAAGGGTAATTGGACGATATATCCATCGACGGTCGCATCACGATTAAGAGAGTCAATGGTTTTTAGCAAATCCGACTCGGAAACAGCTTTATCAAAATGTAAAATTGTTGAAGTAAAACCGGCTTTTTTGGCAAGACGCTCTTTACTTTTGACATAAGCCAAACTTGCCGGATCATTTCCGACTAACACCGCAACCAAATGTGGTGGACGCTTATATTGTTTGACCAATTCTGCAACTTCATTTTTAATATCTTCGCGGATATCTGTTGCTGTTTTTTTGCCGTCTAACAGTATCATCTATAGCTAAAATTCTATTTTAAAAATAACCGCTCTTTTTCGTATTGGATAATACCTTTGCCTTTTTGTAATACGTCTGCTCCGATAATCCCGTCAACTTCAATATCGAAATAAGCTAAAACGTCATTAATGTGTTGCAAATCCATAACGACCAAGGGTATTTTTTTAATTTGCCAACTACCGATTTTCAATTTATTTTTCTTTGAAAATTGAATATCTATATCCTTAGTTCCGGCTCCGGTAGCTTTATGTTCCGTGTCTTTGGCTTTAATTTTAAAATGTGCCACTTTTAATTCATCTACACAGGTTGTTGAAGCGCCTGTATCGAGGATAAAGTTACCCTTTTTGCCATTAAGTTTGGCACTTAACAGATGGTGACCGGAAGGCAATGTGGTTAAAACAATGGTTTGATAACCTTGTTTTTTTAAAAATTTTTTGAGTTTCATATATTTAAATTTTTATTAACAGTTGAACCTTTTGTTTTATTTTGTTACAAAAATACATAAATAAAAAGAAAACTACCGGACCTCGATAGTTTTCTCTATTAATTGCAGTAACAATAAACCGTTTTACTGATTAAAACTTTCAATAGCTGCCGGTATCGCTACATTAAATAGTATCCCTAAGGTAGTTTGAGATTTATCAATAATATTTCCAACCATAAAATTTTCACTCAAATTAATAATAACTAATGCAGTATTGGCATCTAAATCTGCAACTATATATTTATTTAATCCCGGAAAGCCAAGTTCTTGGAGTGAATTTTCAAAATCGTTTACAATTTTATCCAAGATAGCAGTAGCTTTTGCATTGGGATTATAACTACCCATTGAAAGACCCGATTTCTTGTCCCAGATATCAGCAGATAATAAAGCGCTACCTAAATCTCTTTTTAGAGATTCAATTGTTTTTTGATAATTATTCATAATGTTTAGGTTTTTGTTTTTTTAGTTTTTATCAACGATTAACGAAACAAGGGTTTGATTAAGTAGTTGATATCCTATTTCTCCAAAAGTAATTGGACCTTTTATGTTGTTAATTTTTCGCCCTTCAAATTCTCCGTATAAATAATTTAAGATGCAATTACACGAAAATACATTGTCAGGATTATAATCTAATGTTTTTACTTCAAATCTATTAATATAATTATCAATTGGTTTGGCAAATCTATACACTTTACTTTCAAATACAGGCGCAAAAAAGCTAACCAAACCATTTTTAACATCCACTTCTTTGATGCTTACATTGATATGTGCGCCGGAATAGTCGGCAACAAGTGGTAGTTTTATATCGATATTATGTTTATCAATATATTCTGCCAGATTGGTTTCTTTGCCATCAATTAAACAATTAAGCGCATCAAAGGTGTCAAAGAAAAAACGGATTTCGGGACTTTCTGGGTCCGGTTCAAAAATATTGGTAATATCAATCTGAGCAAAGTAATCATCGGGCAATTCTATATGAATAGCTACTGCTTTATCTTCAAATTTTTCTTTATTTAAACCATTGTAAACTTTTGGTGTGGCATCAGCATTTAAATCAACACCGGCTATCCATCCTACAATAGGGTTGTTGTATAATCCTTCAATATCTTCTGCTTTTAGTGCAAAAGCCTGATGAACTTTTTGAAAAGGCGGCATGATTATCAATGTAAAACCATTATTAAATGTATCTTTAATAATTTGTTCAATATTATTTTCATCATATACATTGATTTTATAATTAGAACTTTTTGGGTCTAATTCATTAACAAAAATCTTATCTTGGGCAAATTTACCTGCATCTTCATCCATAAAATAAGGAATGGTGCCACCAATCCAATGACCTTCGGGTAATTGATCCAAGACTTGTTCATCTCCTGCTAATGCCATTATTTTATTTTGCTTGATGAAAGATTTAACTTCATCAACTGAGTATAATTTACTTTCCATAACTTACTTTTTAAAAATTCCAAACATACGACTAAAAAATGAACGTTTTCGAGGTGAATCTTCTTCAGTTTTATACTCTGAAAAAAGTTTATCTAATTCATTCTTAACCTCATTAAGCTCGTTGTTGTCTTCTATCACTTCTGTATTATCAGACTTGTCAAAAGGTTCTTGTTGTTTCAATTCTTCATATTGTTTTTTTAGTTTTAACTTTTCTTTTAAAAGTTTTTCTTGAATAGTTTTTTCGGCTTCAAGTCTGATTCTTTCAGCTTCAAGCTTACGCCGCTCTTCTTGCAATTTTTGTCGTTCTCTTTCCAGCCTCATTTTCTCTTCTTTAACTTTTAAAAGTTCAAGCATTTCTTGTTTTTTCCTTTCGGCTGTTGTCACATTTTCATTTTGTGATTGACCGTTTGATTCGGTTGATATTTCAGTAGTTGTACCGTAAACATCATCAGAAGTTGTTAGTTCATTTGAATTTAAAAAAATATTTGCCAAATCAACATCCATATTTTTTGCCTTAAAGAATTTTTTACATAAGGCATGAATGTCATCAATGGCTTCATCAAGCGTAATTTTCCCCATAGCAATTTGATTTTTTGCTTGGGTAACTTTCATCTGGAAGAAGAAATTTTTTAACGGAATATTCAAATTTCCGGTCAATAAGTCTCTCCATTCCTTTCTTTCTTTGGGTGGAACAGAATTAATTGTTTTCATTTTATGTGATAAATTTTGTTTGTAAGACAAATTAAACAAAACTTTATCACTTTTGTTACATAACTTAACAAAAATATTGTTTAAACATCTAAAAAATACATTTTATTCAATAAAGCTATATATTAACTAAAAACATTTTAATATTTAACTTTATTTTATGTTATTTTAAAAAAACAAAAAGGTGTTTTTTAACATTATCTCATTTCTTCATCTGTAATTTGAGTCGTTTTAATAGGATTGATAACCGCTTGTTTAAAACCGGCTTGCAGTTTGTTCATTTTTTCAATTACTCCGTTAGGGTCTTTGATAAAATACAAATCTTTTAAATAATCCATTTTTTTATACATCACCCAAGTGCGTCCTTCATCGTCCTTGTAAATCAAGGCTTTAAGTGGCAGTTCAATTCCTACTTCCGGATTTTCTTGCATCAACAAAGTTCCCATTTTAGGATTGCCAAAAACCACTAAATAAATAGTGTTAAGTTCCATATTGGCATTTTTTGCCGCTGTTTCATGATCTACTACGCGCGGATAAAACATGCCTTGTTCTTCCAGATATGATTTCATTTTTTGATAGGTGGTTTTCGGGTCATAATCGCTTTGGAATAAGACAAATCGGGTTTGGCTGTGATCGGCTTGGCGTTCTACACTTTCTTTTTGAGGCGTTTTAGGTTTTTGGAGTGTTTGGTTAGATTGGTTTTGACAAGCAAACATTATAAGAGTAAAACTGACTACGAGGACTATTTTATTCATTTTTTTATTTTTTTGATGGACAAAAATACATAAAAAAAGCATAATAGATGTGTATAAATACAGCTTCTTCTTGATCTTTACAGATTTTTGAATCAACGGTTTTTCGGAACAAGGCAACTTGTATTAAATTCCAAATTTTTCCATATAATCCTTCTTAATCAAATCGATACGCTTGATGCTTTTTTCAAGCCATTGTTTATAAATATTTTCTTGCTCTTGTTCCGGTAATTGCCAATTGATATCGGAAGCACGCAGCGATTCGGTAACACTGTGCATAATAATAGCAGCGGCTACACTGATATTAAAACTTTCGGTAAAACCATACATCGGTATTTTTAAAAACACATCGGCTTGATCCATGACTTGTTCAGACAAGCCATCTTTTTCTACGCCGAAAAAGAATGCTGCCGGTTGGGTATAATCAAAATCGGGCAAGCTGACATCATTGGTGTGCGGGGTAGTGGCTACAATTTTGTATCCTTTTTGTTTTAAATGATCAATAGCATCTTGCGTTTGCGCATAACGGTGAATATCCAACCATTTTTCAGCGCCTTTGGCAATGGCGTGCGACAATTTGGGGTCATATTTCTTTTGAACGATATGCAAATCTTGCCAACCAAAAATATCGGCACTGCGCACAACAGCACTGACATTATGCATTTGATATAAATCTTCTAGAACAGCCGTAAAAAATCGTGTGCGTTGAGACAAAACTTTTTTAAATATGGCTATGCGATTTTCGGTTACAAAATTTTCTAAATATGAGATGTATGCTTTCATCAGTTTGTTTTAATATGCAAAGATAAGATTATCAAAAAATTTTATGAATGTAAATTTTAACAATTATTTATGTTATTTGATACAATAATTAAGACATTAATTCATTATATTTATAACAACTTAAAACAGTATATTCAATGGCAAGAGCATTTTATAATTATACCATTACAATTCTTGAAAAAGTGAGTTTTAATCCCGAGTTATTTATTAAAGAATTAGAAAAATCTCACAAAGCTTTATTGCCTTATGAACAGCGAGAACTTAATATTTGGTTAACCGAATTTTTGGCTGACAAACCTCATTTAAAAGCCTATATAAAAAAATCTCCTGTCTTAACAAAACAGGAGATTAATGAAGCATCTTAATTACTTTAACTTTTGATTACTTTTGAAAGAAATAATCATCGCGGATTGTTTGTCCGTTAGCATCAGTATCGTAGATACTGTATTCAAGGTAATCATCAGTCAAGATGTTGATTTTTAACTCATAAATTTCATTTTGATTAGAACCGGCAGGTGATGGATATTGTATCATGACGGTAGGAATCTCCGGATTATCCATCCAGTGCCAATTTCCATCAATAACAACTACCCCATTGACTGTTTTAATAAAATCACGTTCGGTATTAAAAGTTACCATTTGTTTTGACAAATCTTGGCTACTTTGTTCTTTGTCATTTAAATATCTGGTCGCTTTTACACCATGCCATTTATGAGCGGTTAGTAATCCAATGGCAGTTTCTTTGTCCAAGTCTTTAAAATCGTCTTTTAAAGTACAAGACACAATACTCAAAGCTAAAAAGAAGAGGAGAGCATAATTTTTCATAGTAATACAAATTTTAGGTTAACAATATAAAACAGGGCAAAGTTACAAAAGTTACCTAAAAAATTGCAAAAAAAATTATAAACGGCTTAATTTTTTACATAAACAGCATATTATAACTCATAAACAGCATTTTTTAAAATATTCAATAAGAAAAAATGGAGAATCCTTAAAGATTCCCTCCAATTATTAAAAGAATTTTATACATATAATAAGTTAAAATTGAAGAAAATGCTGATTTCGTTGAATTTTGGAATATTAATGCCGTTTTTTAAACATCATTTATGATTAAAATAATTCTTTAAAGCCAGACGCACACTACCATTTTTTAAAAGCAATTGTCGAGCCTCTTTATAGGACAAACCGGTTTCATCCATAATCATTTTAGTGCCGCGGTCCACCAACTTGGCATTGGTTAATTGCATATCAACCATTTTGTTACCTTTGACACGTCCCAGTTTGATTAAACTACTGGTAGAAATCATATTCAATACCAGTTTTTGAGCCGTTCCGGCTTTCATCCGGCTGCTACCTGTTACAAATTCCGGTCCCACAACAACCGTTATAGGATATTCGGCAGCTTGTTCCAAAGGGCTACCCGGATTCATGGTGATACAACCGGTTACCGCGCCCATTTCACGGGCTTTTTGGACCGTGCTAACGACATAAGGCGTTGTGCCTGAGGCAGCAATGCCCACCAAAACATCTCTGTTACTAAAATTCTTATCTAACAAATCTTGCCAACCTTGTGTAGTGCTATCTTCTGCTTCTTCTACGGCTTTTCTTATGGCAGCATCACCACCGGCAATCAATCCTACTACCAAATCGTCTTCTACGCCAAAAGTTGGCGGGCATTCACTGGCATCTAAAATACCCAGTCTGCCACTAGTGCCGGCACCAATATAAAACAATCTGCCGCCTTTTTGGAGTTTGTCAACCACTTGCTCAACCAAAGCTTCTATTTGCGGAATGGCTTTTTCAACTGCAAAAGGCACTTTTTTGTCTTCATTGTTGATATTGATCAATAATTCACGTATGCTCATTTGTTCCAAATGATCATATAACGATTCTTTTTCGGTTATTTTTTCAAAATTGTCTGCTTTCATTTTATGAAAATACTAATTCGGTTATAATATTTTTTAATAATCTTTTCGGGTCTTTTTCTTAAAACTTCGGGTATACGTTTGTAAAATCCGAAATGCGCTTTAACCACTGCCCAAGTATGTTGGGGTTTGCCTTGTAACAAAAAAACGATACCGGCTAATCCGTCTAAAATCAAACGGCTAAAAATGACCGGAAAAACAAGAAATGCCGGTAAATTTTTGAGCAGCATCATCAAGTTGTTTCTAAAATTTAAATAGGTTTTAAACGGACTTTGCTTATCTAAACTGGCACCGCCCAAATGATACACTTCCGATTCGGAAACATATTTTACTTGTTTTCCGGTATGTTTAATACGCCAACACAAATCAATTTCTTCTTGATGCGCAAAAAAACTTTCATCAAATCCTTTATGCTGGTCAAAGGTCTCTTTTCTGATAAAAAAACAAGCACCGGAAGCCCAAAATATTTCTTTTGGTTGGTTATATTGTCCTTTGTCTTCTTCAACATTGAACATGATGCGTCCATCACAATAAGGATACCCGAAAAAATCTAAAAATCCACCGGCAGCGCCGGCATATTCAAACTTTTTTTTGTTCTTGTAATCTTTGATTTTAGGTTGAATGATTACTGTATCAGATTCCTTCTCAAATGTATATAAAACAGGCAATAACCAATTCGCAGTTACTTCGATATCCGAATTAACCAGCGCATAAATATCGGCATCTATTTGTTGCAATCCACGATTGTAGCCACCGGCATAACCATAGTTTTGATCCAGTTGCACCAATTGGACATCAGGAAATTTATTTTTAATATATAATACTGAATCATCGGTTGAGGCATTATCAATAACATATACGGCGGCTTCTCGAGAATATTGAACCACAGAGGGCAAAAATTCTTTAAGCAACTTTTGTCCGTTCCAGTTTAAGATGACGACTGCAATTTTCATGAGCGATTTTCCGGTAATTCTTTTAAAAATCTAAATTGATTGGCTTCAAAATCAATTTGACAAATATAATGTTTCATCCCGTTTGTCAAAAATAAAAAAGGGGCTTTTAATAACCAATTATATTGATTGGCTTGGTCAAAAGTGTTTTGTGCAATCTTAACAGAAGGCGCTTTGCATTCTACCAAAATTTGCGGATGCATTTGCCGGTTAAAAACAACAATGTCAAATCGTCTTTTGGTTTGATTGATTTGTAATTCTTTTTCAACCGCTATTAAATTTTTTGGATAATTTTTATCGTGAATTAAATATTGTAAAGTGTGCTGTCGCACCCATTCTTCGGGTGTCAAAACAACATTTTTTTTTCGAATGACATCAAAAATCAACAATTTTCCATCCTGCTTTTTGAGTTTGAAATCATATTCCGGAAAATTAAGTTTTTGCATAAAATCTCTCTTAAATTACAGCAGTAAAGATATAAAAAAACACCGGACTTTTTGTCCGGCAGTTATAATGTTAGAATGATATAAATTTATGATTAATCTTCTACAAAATTGACAGGATATTTTAAACCTTGATATTCTATTAAGCTGGCTTTGAGTGAGCCAACCATTAATTTGGCTTTTATGAGTAATGGCATTTTGTTTTGATCGTCACTAACCCAAACCGTCAAACTTTCGTCTTCTTTAAAGATGCGTCCTGATTGCACTAGTGGTCTGAATTTTAAACTGCGAATTTTTCCCATTTTTGTATTTAATATATCTTTACCCAAAAATTTGAGTTTGAACGGAAAAATTTCTTCATCCAAGAATAAATCCACACTGATTTCATCACCGGGTTTTAGGTTGGACGTGTCATAATTTCGCAAATAATAAAACACTGAAACCATATCGTGAACACGTTGCGGTGTGGTATATTCTTTGGCAGTATTTTTTTCTTTATTAATCACCAAAACTTTGTGACGGGTTTCGTCAAAATGCAATTCTTTATCCATTGTATAGCCACCTTCGTCAATTTTTCTAATAAAACGATAGGGGCGGTTATAAGAATCGAAATAACTTTCATACAAATCATTGACTTCCATAAACCAACGTGAGATTCCGGTTGTCCAACCTTTTCCTATGGCATGATATAAATTTTTACCTTTAAAAACACCGGTTTTTAAGTCCAAAGTAGCATAACCGGCATTGAAAATCCCATAATGAATTTTGAACTTAAAATGTTCCCCGGGTTTGTAAGCCAAATCTTGTGACTTAACCGGTTGTAAAAGCATGAAAAAAATAAATAGTGGAAAAAATTGTTTCATAGTAATAATTATTTTATCAGCTTCATACAAACTCCATTCCAAAAAACATAACTTGCTGTTTATCAACGTGTTTTACATCAGCGAAATCTTGATCTATAAAGACAAAACTTCATTTACCTAAAAATTATATCCAAGCGCAATGTTAAAAGTGTTTTGTTGCCATTGTGGCACACGTCCGAAATTAATTCGAAAAGGTCCCAAAAAAGATTTAAAGCCGTAACCTATATGATAACCATATAAACTTTTAGAACTTTCGGGCAACAAATCATTGCTCTTGTCATAAAATAACAAATGTCCACCCAGTTCTACAAAATGGTTTTTATATAGTTGAAAAATATTATTAAATGAAAAAGCGCCTAATTTTGTTGCGCTAATGGACAAAACCGGCAAAGGTTTAAAACCCGAAATTTGGTTGTAATTGTCATAAGTGTTCATGCCGCCTACATAAAAAATATTTTCATAACTATAATCTTTACTGTAATGTAAACCCGAAACCACTTGCGGTTGCACCAACCAAAACCGGGTCAAACGTTGTGTCCAATTAAACTTAAAAGTATAAAGCGAATACGGATTAAAATCACGGTAAAAATCGGATGAACCCCATATATAATCCCATTTGATTTTAAAATACAAACCTTTGGTCGGGAAGTCAAAATCATCGCGACTATCAAAATTGACAGAAGCAAAATTGCCAAAATAATGATTCTTGCCAAAATAGTAGGCATCATCTTGTTGACTTGAAAAGACATAGGTATACAATTTTTTATATTGATGCGCCATACCCATTTTCAAATACAAAAAATGATTCAAATTGCCTTGAAAATATAATTTATTAGATATTTTATAAAAGTTGAAATCCAATTTATTTACCGAATAGTGTTGCTCGGCAAACAAGTCGCCGGCATTGACACGATGCGCAAACCGGTGTAAATCACTATGAAAACCCCAACTCAATTTAAATCCGTTATCGATAATATAATCAAAGTTATATCGAAAATAATTGCCCCCTATCACATCCACCGACAACATATCGTTATTGGTAAAAATCCGTTTGTTTTGAAAATTGGCAATGACATTTATTTTATACAAATCATTATAATGAAACCCCAAATTCATCGATGCTTTATGCATCCGTTCTTTCAGGTCTAAATATAAATATTGTAAACCTTGCTCCTTTTTAAAACGATAATGCACTTTTTCAAAATTGTCCGAGCCAATCAAATTATTAATACCGTCCAAAAAATCATGATAAGAAATTTTTTCATGCGGTCTGATACCTATTTTTCCCAAAACATAATCACGGTTAAAATTCTTTTGGCCTATTAACACAATACGATCAAACAATAAACTATCGGGTGTTTGATAATGTAATTTTTTTACAGGTTTATCAGATTGCAATTGTTTCAAACCGGAAAAATGTTGTAGTTGTTGTTCCGCCGCCCGGCTTCCCCGCGCTATAATTGTGTCGATGTTTTCAAAGCTTGTTACACCAAATCCATTAATGTCAGGGTGTATATACAAGTCGGTCATAGCCTTTTTTAGAGGCATCTCTTTATACATACCAAAACTTATAATCTGATCTAAAATAGATGCCATATCCTTGATATCTTTTTTAGCCAAAATTTTACCTTGCACATCACTCCCAATGATAAAATCAGCCCCCATATCTTTGACTTCGCGTACCGGATAATTATTGACAATACCCCCATCGAGCAGGAGTTTGCCGCCATCGTCCAATGGCTTATAAACACTTGGCAATAAGGCGCTTGCCGTAACAGCAGCCGGCAAAAATCCGCGATTAAACAAAACCTGTTTGCCCGTTACAATATCTGTTGACAGACAAATATATGGGGTTTGCAAGTGTGAAAAATCATCAACTTGATGCGCCGGCTGTAACACTTTTGCCAATAAATTAAACATCTGCTGTGAATCGGACAAACCTCTTGGCAATTGTACGCTCATCGTTTTTAACGACACCGGAAAATTGATAATAAAACGTTTGCCACGTTCTTTTTCAAAATTATTTAAATACTTACGATTCAGCTGGTTATAAAGTATCTTTTCGAAATCTATCCGATGAAAAATCGAGTCAATTTGATCAGCAGAATAGCCTGTCGCATACAAGCTTCCAATAATGGCGCCCATACTCGTTCCGCCTATATAATCCGGGTGAATATGATATTTTTCCAAAGTCTTCAACAGCCCAATATGTGCCAAACCTTTGGCGCCGCCACCGCTCAAAACCAAGCCTATTTTAGGTTTATGCAGCGAATCGACACTTTGGGCAAACACCATAAAACCGAAAAAAAACACAACCGGAACAATAAACTTTTTCATAAACAATTTTTTAGCAACAGCCGGGCTATCCGCTTTTAGCCGGTTTGTTCAAAGCCTTTATTTTGTAGCCGGTGCGGGGGCTTCCTACGGTCGCCGCCACCCGTCTCAAAATAATAGGTTTGAAACTGCACCGGGCTACCGCTTCTATCCCTGTTGCGGGCAAAACGCATGGGCTTTTTAGTGAAATCAAAATTAAAGATAAATTGTTAATTTTTGACACAAAGCCCATAAAAAGTTTTAGCAATTTTTTTCAACATTAAGACATTAAGGTTTTAAGAACATTAAGTTTTAATAACGACTTCTTAATGTATCTTAATTTCTTAATGGTTCCAAATTAATATGGCGTCTGATTCGGTTTGGTGACAAAATTATGAAACACAAACAAGCCACTCAACGCTCCCAATGTATTGGCTAAGGCATCAAGCACATCACCACTGCGGGTCGGGATAAAAAACTCTTGTATCAGTTCAATACCGGAGCCCCACAAAATGACAATAAAAATAAAAAAAAGCGGTCTGCGCCACCACTTCGAATAAGCCAACAACCAAAAAAGTGCAAGAAAAAAATACAAAAAAAAATGCACGATTTTATCGGCATACGAAAAGGACGGTAAATCTAAACCGTCCAAAGGCGTCAAGCTAATGGCAGTCAACCAAAAAGTATAGCTGACTGCCAATATTTTAAACTTAAGCTTTGATATTTTTTTGATAAGTTTCGGCATCTAACAATTCGGCAAGCTCTTCCGGATTTTGCATTTTTACTTTAATTATCCAGCCTTTGCCATACGGATCTTTGTTAATTAATTCGGGTTCGTCTTCCAATGCTTCATTAAAAGTAACAACCTCACCACTGACCGGCATAAACAAATCGGATACTGTTTTAACCGCTTCAACCGTGCCAAAAACTTCATCTTTATCCAAATCTTCGCCTTCGGTATCGACTTCCACATAAACTATATCACCTAATTCTCTTTGCGCAAAATCCGTAATACCTATGGTTGCCGTATCGCCGTCAACTTTAACCCATTCGTGTTCCTTGGTATACTTTAAATTGTCAGGAAATGTCATCTTTTTTGGTTTTATTATTTATGGACAAAAATACTAATAATTCAATACTAAAAAAATTATTTTTAAAATTTTCAATACCGCTAAATCTACATTTTCCCCCCGGCATATTTAACCGGTTTTTGACTTTTTAGGTTTTCGGGTCAACATGCGTTTAATTTCGTTGAGTTTCATCAAAGCTTCCACAGGCGTCAGGTTATCGATATCGGTATCGAGTATTTCTTCTTTGATTTCTTCCAGCAGCGGGTCGTCAAGCTGAAAAAAACTGAGTTGCATGCCCTTGGTGGATTGGTTCAATTGTTCTTTAATATTATCTTTTTGTTTGGTCGCTTCAAGTTCTTTTAATATTTTGTTGGCTCTATTGATAACACGCAACGGCATTCCGGCTAATTTTGCCACGTGAATACCAAAGCTATGTTCGCTGCCACCCGGCACGAGCTTGCGAACAAAAATGATATTGTTATCAACTTCTTTGATAGAAACATTATAATTTTTGATACGTTCAAAGCTTTGACTCATATCATTGAGTTCATGATAGTGTGTCGCAAAAAGGGTTTTTGGCCGCGCCGGATGCTCATGCAAATATTCGGCTATTGCCCAAGCTATGGAAATACCGTCATAGGTGCTGGTGCCACGCCCTATTTCATCAAGTAGAATCAAACTTCGGTCGGACAAATTATTAAGAATACTTGCCGTTTCATTCATTTCAACCATAAAAGTCGATTCACCCATAGAAATATTATCCGAAGCCCCGACACGTGTAAATATTTTGTCCACTATCCCGATACGGGCATCTTTGGCAGGGACAAAACTACCTATTTGTGCCAGTAAAACAATTAAAGCAGTTTGCCTGAGCAGAGCAGATTTTCCGGACATGTTCGGTCCGGTTATCATAATGATTTGTTGCCGGTCACGGTCTAGAAAAATATCGTTAGGAATGTAACTTTCGCCTTCGGGCAATTGTTGCTCTATCACCGGATGTCGGCCATCTTTAATGTCTATATCATAGCTTTGGTCAATTTCCGGTTTGGTATAATTATGACGGACTGCCAAGCGGGCAAAAGACAAGTATGTGTCAATTTCGCCAATCAAATGGGCATTAATTTGAATGGCTTTAATATAATCGTGCAGCCATGTAACGAGTTGTTGAAATATATTTTGTTCCAGCTGTAAAATTTTTTCTTCTGCACCCAATATTTTGGCTTCCAGTTCTTTGAGTTCCTCAGTGATATAACGTTCGGCAGCTGTTAAAGTTTGCTTGCGAACCCAATCCTCAGGGACCCGGTCTTTGTAAGTATTTCGCACTTCAAGATAGTAACCGAATACGTTGTTAAAACCGATTTTCAACGAATTGATACCGGTGCGTTGAATTTCACGCATCAGAATTTGATCCAATATTTGTTTAGATGACGATTTGAGTTGGCGCAGTTCATCTAAGGCTTCCGATACACCGTTTTTGATAACATTGCCTTTTTGGAGGTTTACCGGTGCTTCTTCATTAACAGTTTGACGTATTTTTTCTCGTAACAAATCCAGACTATTAATCTGTTCGGCTATTTTTTGCAAAGCCGGTTCCGGTTGATTGGCTAATTGTACTTTGACCGGAATAATGGCATCCAGAGAATGTAATAATTGAATCATTTCACGCGGATTGACTTTGCCGGTAGCCACTTTGGAAACCAAACGTTCTATATCGCCTATTTGTTTTAGCCGGCTGCCGGTATCTGCCGACAGTTCTTGATGATTTACAAATTGCGCAACGATTTGAAGCCTTTCATCAATTCTATGTTTGTCCTTTAATGGTAAAGCCAACCAACGTCGGATGTTTCTTCCACCCATTGCCGTAAAAGTTTGGTCAATAATATCGAGAAGTGTAACGGCATTAGGTTGATTACTACCGTATAATTCGAGGTTGCGAATGGTAAATTTATCCATCCAAACATAAGCGTCTTCTTCAATACGGCTGATTTTGTTGATATGTTTTAAATCGTTTTGCTTGACATCGGACAAATAGTGTAAAATGGCACCGGCTGCAATTAAAGCGGTTTGAAGGTCGGCAACGCCAAAACCTTTCAAATTAACGGTTTGAAAATGATTTTTGAGCAGTTCGTTGGCATAATCGGGTTGATAAACCCATTCGTCTTGTTTAAAAGTGTAAAAATCAGTTCCAAAAGCTTCTTCAAAATGTTTTTGTTGTGCGTAGCTGAATAAAATTTCCGAAGGTTTAAAGTTTTGCAAAAGTTTATCGATATATTCTTTGTTGCCTTCGCTAACTAAAAACTCTCCTGTTGAAATATCGATAAAGGCAATACCTATTTTTTTCTTGTCAAAAAAAACCGATGCTAAAAAGTTATTAGATTTGGCTTCCAGCACATCATCATTAAGCGCTACGCCGGGAGTTACGACTTCGGTGACACCGCGTTTGACAATTTTTTTAGTCAGTTTCGGATCTTCCAGTTGGTCACAAATGGCAACGCGCAAGCCGGCTTTGACCAATTTGGGCAAATAAGTGTTTAAAGAATGGTGCGGAAAACCGGCAAGAGCCGTTTCGGCTTCGGAGCCGTTACCGCGTTTGGTTTGCACAATGCCTAAAATTTTAGCGGCTTTAATAGCATCTTCACCAAAAGTTTCATAAAAATCGCCCACTCTAAAGAGTAATAAAGCATCGGGATATTTAGCTTTGATGCTATTGTATTGTTTCATTAAAGGGGTTACTTTCTTTGCCAAAACAGGAATTTTTTTGTGGGGCTAATTTACAAAAAAAACTTCCGTTACCGGCAGGCAACGGAAGTTAGTTGTTTAATTAAAAATCTAATGATTAATTATTGTTGATAATTCTATATTCTGTTCTTCGGTTAACTTGATGTTGTGATTCGGAGCAAGAAACACCATCAGAACAGTTATTTAATAATCTGCTTTCACCATAGCCGATAGATACGATGCGGTTAGGATCAATGCCTTTAGAAATCAAATAGCTTTTGATAGCATCGGCACGCATTTGTGACAAGCGTTTGTTATAAGCTTTGGAACCGCGGCTATCGGTGTGTGAAGATAACTCGATTTTGGTACCCGGATTATTTTTTAACAACGGAATCAAAACGCGGTTAATTTCGCTTTTTGCTTTGGAAGTTAATTTGGCGCTGTTTAAAGGCCAATGAATATTTAATCTGTTGGGTTTTACCAAACCACAATCAATTTCTTTCCAGACAGTAACGCCTCCTTTTTTAACTAAAACTTGTTTTTTAACTTCTACAAATTTTGCCGGCACGGTTTCTTCAATAACTTTTGCCGGCACATCAATTACTTGTCTTTTGATAGTAGCGTATTTGGCCGGAATTTCAACTTCTTCTACTCTGGCAGGTTGATCAATTACTTTTTTGTAATAGTAATCAGTTTGCTCGGCAATAGGAACTTCTTGTGTTTGAGCGTCTTGAGCTAGTTTTTTTACCGGAATGGTTTTATATTGTGCCGGTTTTTCAACATAACATAAGGTTTTACAATCATCTGGATTGCCACTGGCACAATCTTTATATGAAGAGTATTCCCATTGGGCTGTTTGCGGAAAAATTTCCACTTCTTGAGTGTCATTGTTAAAAGTAGCGGGCATAACTTTGTAATATTTACCGGCTTCTTTTTTTACGTAAGGCACTTTTATGGTTTTGTAAGTTGCCGGATGATAAATGTATTTTTTGCTGGCTTCTTGTACCAAAACTTTTTCAGTTACCCACTTGTATTTGGGTGGTGTTGTTTTTAATACTTTATAAGCCGGACGAACTTCAACCTGTACGGTTTCCATTTTAAACTCATCGGGCGTTGTACATTTGACATAACATTTTCCCGGATCGGGGTTTTGAGGTAATCCGTCAACTTGTGCAAAAGTTGATAGTCCCATAAATACGATAGCAATAAATAATAGTTTCTTCATGCTGTTTTGTTTTTTATTGGTTATTTTTAAATTTGTGCATGGTTTTTGATGTTAATACAATCAAAAAACCAGCGCAAATATATAAAAAATTTTATGTTAAAAAAAGATTTATTTTTAAAAAAATTAACATTTTTAAACTTTTTAATTCTCTTTTTAATTGTTATTGAGAGTTATAGCCAGATAAAAATCAATCATTGGATCCATCAGCCTGATGAAGAAACTTTACAAAAACCTTTGATTTACATTGATTTTTGGGCAACTTGGTGCGCACCTTGTATCAGCTCAATGCCTCATACAAAAGCTTTGGAAAACCGGTTCGGTGACAAGGTTTTGTTTGTATTTATTTCCGATGAGCCGGAAAACAAAATCAGAAATTTTATGAATCAGAAAAAATATGATTTTTACACGGCAAACGATACGGCACATTATAATTATGACTATTTTAATATAAAATCTATACCTTTTGCCGTTTTGTTAAATCATAACGGAAAACTTATTTGGCAAGGCAAACCTTGGGAATTGAATGACCAAAAACTCAAAAAATTTATCGCCTTATACGGACAAAAAAAGGCAAAGAGTGACCGTATAAAGTTACAAGAACAGGCAACAGATTTTGGGGAGGAAAAATATGTTAGCGGAAATAAATTTGCTTTAAAATATAAAACGTTTGATTATGACATTCCTTATAAACAAACTTTTAAAGCTGGTCAAATTATCTATCAAGGCAACTTAAAAAGGATATTGGCTAAAATGTTGCAAGTAGAACCTTATCAGATTCTATTTCAAAATGATGTTGAACAATATTATGAAGTAAAATTTGATGCTCAATTTGAGGATAGACAAGCTAAAGTTGCCGAATTGTTTTTAAGTTCTGCCGGCTTGAAATGGGAAATAGTTGATAAAGCAATTGAAATTTATAGTTTAAAGGAACAAGATACGTCAAACTGGTTAAGTCAGGATTTGTATCAATATACCGATTCGCCACAACAAAGTTTAAGCATGATGGACGACTATTTTTTGACAATTGACAATGCTTCTCCCGGACAATTAGCCCGTATAATGTCTGAGAAAACGCCTTGGATATTCGTTTATGAAGGTCAGAATAATAATGTCTATGATTGGAACATCCAAATTGATACTTTTGACCATTTATTTAACAATTTGATATCCGATTTGGACTTTAACATTAGACAAACTACTAAAATTTTACCTGTTTATATGATTCGTAAAAAGAATGATTGAAACCTTGATATTTTTGAGGTTTTAAACATTTTTAAATTAAAACTTCAATTTGGCTTTGGTGCGATAAACTTCCCGGTTAAAAAAATGTCCGGTTTTTTGATTGATAACTTCAAAAATCATAAAAATACTAAACCGCATCTTTTCAATGGGAATATTCTCTTTTTCATCAACCAAATAAAAGTTTTTGACCTTGCGATAGGCAATAATTTTACCATCTTTTTTGATTAGACGGTCAAATTTGTTCCAATTGGCATTAGGATTATAACCAAAATATTGAAAGAACTCCGGATTGACTTTCAATTCTTTGTTGGGATTAAATTTGTGTTCGGAATAGACTTTTTGCGGCAAATAATTCAAATCTTTGATAGTCTCCGACGCATCCATTTTGTAGTAATCGCGAGTAAAAGAAGTGTTTACATAAACACCATTATATTTTTCCGGATTATTATAGACAAAAATTAAAGTAAAAGGCTCTTTTTTGAGCTTGACCGTATTATTATTCAAGCGGATACTATCTTTGCCTTGCTTTAAATAAATCTCAACCGGCGCTTGCGAATTTTGTGCCGTTATTATATTTAATGTAAAAATAGCCGAAAAAATAAAAAACAGGACGCGCATACAATCTAATTACGGATGCGTAAAAATACAAAAAAATAAGAATACCAGCATATCTTTCCGTTTATATCTTTCTTATTTCATTTTTTTTACACATACGGCTATTGCAGATTAATGTTTAATGGCTTTACAAAAATAAAGATAATCCTAATTCAAGTCCGAATCCGTTAGTAGTAACCGAACCGGTTGGAGAGTTATTATTAGGTGGAACATTGTAAGTGGTGTTTAAATGCGTAAAATTTAATCCGGCATCCAGCGCAACATATTTGTTAAGAAAAAATGAACTTCCCAGTGCCGCATTGAACATAAAGCCATTGGCATCTAATCTTAAAAAGTCGAGATATCCGGCACCGGCTTCAAAAAACGGCACAATTTTTCCTTTGGAATTAAAATAAACGCGCAATTGCGGTCCTATAACCAAATAATACCGTTTATCGTGATTCAACTCTAAAAAATCATTATATCGATAACCTATAAAAGCCCCGACACCAAAATTTTTAGAGGTTAAATATAAAGCACTTAAGTCTCCCGAAAAAAAGCTTTCTCCTTTTTGTCCGGGTTCATCACTATCGAGTATATACTGAATATTAAAGTTAGTACTTGATAAGCCTATCAAGAAATGCCCTTTGCTCAAATTGTCCGGAACATTGTTTGGTGCCTCTTGCGCCCAAAGTTGCACACTTAAAAACAGAACGATGGTATAGGTATATTGTTTCATGATGTGTTTTTTTAATATAAAATTATCAAATAGTTATTTTTGACCTAAAAAAAGACAGAAAAACCAAAATTGAAATTCAGTTGGGATGTAAAAAAATTCTTTTTTATATCAAAAGCCGGATCATCAATTATATCCAATAAATTAGGATAACTTACTTCATAATGCTTTTTTTGATATTGTAACAACCCTTGAATAGCAATATATTTATTGAGAAAATATGAAAGACCGGCGCCTAAACCCCAATCATAACCTTTTTTGGTAAACCAATAATTTTCTTCCAAAAAATAACCACCGGAAACAGAAACAAAAGGCGATATATCAGATTTTGTTTTAAAATAGTAATTGATTTTGGGACCTATGCCAAAATGTTTAGTTGTGGTATTTGAAAAGGCGCTAACCAAATTTAAATCACTAAATAGCCCAACTTGTAAATGTTCAGTCACTAAATAACCGGCATTAAATCCTAATATGAAAACAGAAGATTTTGAGGTATGCTCATTATAATAACCACTTTGACTGTTAGATGATTTGCTGCTGGATCTGACAAATCCCAGACCATTAGAACTAATGCCAAAATTAAATCGTCCTTTATAAAGATACGTTGTAGAGGCAAACTTCGTTTCTTGTGCTTGAAGACCAAACCACAAAAAACTAAAAACTAAAAAAAGTTTAAATTTCATTGTATAAGATTTTGCTTTAGCAACAAAACTACAAAAAAAAAACACAACATAGAAAAGAAAAAATGGCTCTATATTGTTTCGTATGAACAAAATAAAATCAAGCCTTATTTCCTCAACATTGACATCAAAAAAAAGCTGCCAATCATCCAAAATTAACAAAATTTTGACTTAAAATGCATGTTTTTAAAATCATCAATCAGACATTTAACTAATATTTAATATCATAAAGCCTTAAAATATTGTATTTTTGTCAAGATAAAAATTATGAACATGGCAGAAGATAAAAAATCCTTAAATTTTATTGAACAAATTATCGAAGAAGATTTAAAAAACGGTTTATCCAAAGACCAATTACGTTTTAGATTTCCCCCCGAACCGAATGGCTATTTGCACATAGGACATGCGGCGTCTATTTGTTTGAATTTCGGTTTGGGACAAAAATATCAAGCCCCGGTTAACTTGCGTTTTGACGACACCAATCCGGCAAAAGAAGAGCAGGAATATGTCGATGCCATTAAGAAAGACATTGCTTGGTTGGGATTTGAGTGGGACAAAGAGTTGTATGCCTCCGATTATTTTCAACAATTATATGATTGGGCGGTCGATATGATCAAGCAAGGCAAAGCCTATGTCGATGAGCAACCCCAAGAAAAAATTAACGAACAACGCGGCACACCTACACAACCGGGCATCGAAAGCCCTTATCGCAACAGACCGGCGGCTGAAAGTTTGGATTTGTTGGAACGCATGAACAAAGGCGAGTTTGAAGAAGGTGCCATGGTCTTGCGTGCCAAAATTGATATGGCATCACCCAATATGCACATGCGCGACCCCATTATGTATCGTATTTTGCACCGGGCGCATCACCGCACCGGCAACCAATGGAAAATTTATCCGATGTATGACTGGACACACGGACAGTCCGATTATTTGGAACAAGTTTCGCATTCGCTTTGCACTTTGGAGTTTAAATCTCATCGCCCGTTGTATGAATGGTTTATAGAGCAAGTTTATAGAGGCGGTCTCAAACCCAAACAGCGCGAATTTGCCCGTCGTAATCTGAGTTATACCGTTATGAGTAAGCGCAAATTGTTGCAATTGGTTGAAGAAGGTCACGTCAATGGCTGGGACGACCCGCGTATGCCTACCATTTCCGGCTTACGTCGTCGGGGTTATACGCCTGAAGCTATTATCAATTTTAGTGAATTGTCGGGCATTTCCAAACGTGAAAATGTGACTGATGTCGCCTTATTGGAATTTGCCGCACGTGAACATTTGAATAAAATAGCTCCCCGTAGAATGGCTGTTTTAAATCCGGTAAAATTAATCATCGATAATTATCCCGAAGACAAAGTAGAATACCTCAAAGCCGAAAACAATCCGGAAGATGACAGCGCCGGCTACCGAGAAATCCCTTTTGCGCGTGAACTATTTATTGAGCGCGAAGATTTTAAAGAAAGTGCCAATCGCAAGTTTTTCCGGTTGACACTCGGCAAAGAAGTCCGGCTAAAAAATGCCTATATCATCAAAGGCGAAAGTGTAGTCAAAGATAAAAACGGCAATATTGTCGAAATACACGCTACCTACGATCCTTTAAGCAAAAGCGGTAGCGGCACTCCCGAAAGCAAACGCAAAGTTAAAGGCACCTTGCATTGGGTTACAGCCGAACACAGCATACCGGCAGAAATCAGAATTTATGACAGATTGTTCATAGATGAAGCTCCTGACGGACATAAAGACAGAAATTTTTTAGAGTTTTTAAACCCCAATAGCTTACAAATTGACAGAAAAGCCCGTTTGGAACCAAATTTGCAAGACGCCAAACCGGGTGACAGATTCCAATTTACCCGTTTGGGCTATTTTGTAGTAGACCCCGACTCAAAACCCGGCAATTTGGTATTTAACAGAACCGTAACCCTGAGAGATACTTGGAAAAAAAGTAATTGAAAACCAAAAAGTGTGAAATGAGATTAACAAATAGCTAGAAATAAATGCGACATGAAACAATGGCTCTTTACCATATCATTCATTTTTTTGATTTCGGTACCCATCCAAGCGCAGGTCAGCTTTAAAACCCGTGTTTCAAAAAACCAATTGAGCACTGGTGATCGTTTGCGGGTAAGTTTTGTGCTGTCATCTAATAATGGCAGTCTCGATCAAAGCAATTTCACACCGCCGGCATTTGAAGGATTTAGAAAAATTATGGGTCCGAGCACATCGCAAGAATATTCATTTATCAACGGGCGGTCGTCATCGAGTTTTACTTATTCATATATTTTGCAACCGGTCAAACCCGGAACTTATACCATAGGACCGGCAAGTATAAAAGTCAATGGCAAAACCTATCAAACCCAGCCGGTAAGCATTAAAGTTGTTAAAGGAGAAGTTAACCGGAATAATACGCTCTATCCCGGCACGTCACCCAACAGTCCTAAAAACAACAATATCACGGTCAAAGATAATGTTGACAATGCGCTGTTGGTAGCAGAACTGACCAAAACCAATCCGTATGTCAATGAAGCAGTCGGCTTGGTATACAAACTTTATATTCCCCGAAATTACGGTGTCGTAAATTACAACGAAACCAGCCAACCTGAGTTTAATGGTTTTTGGGCCCAAGATGTTGACAAAAAAATTGCCGGTCCTTTTGAAGGCGAAGTCAACGGCAAACCATACATATATTATATATTACGAAAAAAACTCTTGTTTCCGCAACATGCCGGTAAACTGACAGTCAAACCATTGACCTTACAAATAGACCTGCAAGTACCGGTATATCGTAACTTTTTTGGGATGCGTGTTCCCGACTACGAAGTGCAACGGGTCAAATTGACCTCAGGTAAAAAAGTTTTACGGGTTAAAGATTTACCAAAAACGAATCAACCTATTGATTTTTCGGGTGCCGTTGGACAATTTAACTTTAAGACCGTCATCGACAACAATCAAGTAAAAACCGGCGAACCGGTCAATATCAGTGTGCAAGTTAATGGCACAGGCAACTTAAAGTTGTTTGATTTGCCCAAACTTAAAGCGCCGGATGGTTTGGAAGTATATGATCCTAAACATACCGAACAAGTGCAAACGACCTTTGCCGGCAATCGCGGATTGGTGAAAGACGATTATATTATAGTTCCGAATCAAGCCGGAAAATTCATCATTCCCGGCGTCCGTTTTGTATATTTTGACCCCAAATCAGGTCAATATATCACCAAAACTTCTGATGATATTGTTCTTTTTGTCACCGGTAGCAGTAATGCCGTCGTTCAAAATACCACTACAAGTAATTCAGCAAATCCGACTAATAACAATGCCGTTGATTTCAGATTTATCAAAGAACTAGCGCATTTTACAAGTAAGCATAAACTTGATTTTTATCAAAGCAAATGGTTTTATACACTGATAAGTTTGGCTTTTCTTCTGGCATTGCTGAGTTTTGGTTATTATAAATATCAATCTAACAAAACTTATGATGCCGAATATGAAAAACGCAAAAAAACAAAAAATTTAGCGACCAAATTTTTAAAAGAAGCTAAAAAATCTATCGGCAATAAAGAAGCCTTTTATGCCAAGCTCGAAAAAGCCCTGCATAATTTCTTAAAAGCCCGTTTACACATTGATACCGCCGAGATGTCCAGAGAAGTCATTAAGCAAAAATTAAAAGATAAAAACGTCAGCAAAGAAAATATAGATATGTTAATAGATTTGCTCAACCGCTGTGATATGGCACGCTATGCCCCGGCAACCACCGGTAAAATGGAAGATGATTTTGCAGATGCCGAAAAATTAATGAATGCCATATAAGTGGAGCGCGCCAAGTGGTAAAATTCGAAGCGTGAAAAGACCTGAAAGGTTTTGATAACCTGTGAGGTCTGAGTGTAAAGGATTTATTAGTAGAATATAGAATAGATTAGTGAAAAGCGATAAAGTACGCGTAGGATGAAGGATAAAAAAACGTTTATCATTTTGAAAGAGGCATAACTAGCCTGCTCCGATACTCATTGAGGATAAGTCTATATTCATTAAGGATTGAAAATTGAAAACGGAGAATTGAAAATGAGATTTCTCGTCGCTCGCTCTGTCGAAATGAAACAATTCCTCAATTCCACAGATTAGAAGCAGAATTAATGTATGAAATAATAAAGAATTATCAAAAAAACAAAGCATTTTATGATGCAGCATAAATTCATCAATTCATCAGTTCATCAATTCATCAATTCATCAGTATAAACAAATAACAAAAAAAATGAAAAAAATACTATTCATTACAGGTTTTTTAGTCACGTTCTTGTTGCAAGCACAAAGTGCAAAAGAATTCTTTAAAAAAGGTAATGAAGCTTATAAAAAAGGCGATTATCAAGCGGCTATCACAGCCTATGAAAAAGCTTTGCAAACAGATAGTATTGCGCCGGAATTATATTTTAATTTGGGCAATGCTTACTATAAACTCAACCGGATAGCCCCATCAATCTATTATTATGAAAAAGCTTTGAGATTAAAACCTGAGGATGAAGATATCCGTTACAATTTACAATTGGCAAACCGGATGAAATTGGATAAAATTGAACAAGTTCCCGAAAGTGTTTTGTTACGCACGAAAAAAAAGATTAACAAATTATTCGGTTACAACACTTGGGCATGGTTAGTGATTTTGAGTGCCTTTTTCGGATTTTTAGCCTTTGCAACTTTTTTATTTACCAAAAATACCAATACCAAACGATTTAGTTTTGTCGGTATATGGCTTAGTTTATTTTTACTAATTTTTACATGGTATAATGCCGGTTATGGCAAAAAATTGTCACAAGAACAATATGCTATCATTTTTCCGTCAAAGGTTGATTTGATGACTGAACCCAATTTGACATCTGATGTCGTGATCACCTTGCATGAAGGGGCCAAAATTAAAATTATAAAAAAAGACAGCGATTGGTATTTGGTCAAATTACCCGATGGCAAAAAAGCTTGGATACCACAATCGGAAATTAAGCTTATCAATTAAAATATTATTTGTAAATTTGTAACAAATAACCAAAAAAAACACTTAATTATGTTATACTTAGCTTCTGACAATTCAAGCATGTGGACTTTAGGGAATATTTTCGGAGCACTTTTCTTTTTAGTGATTATCATTTTAGCCTTGGTCGTATATAAAATGGTAACCGGAGGCAGTGGCTCTTCTGTTAGTCAAGATGATCATGAATAATTAAAACAAAGAATGCTTCAAATTCAAACCTTATTATTTATCTTACTATTTTTATTTTTTTCACCTTTACAGGCACAACAAATTGCCTTGCTAAAATATAAAGGTGGGGGAGATTGGTATGCTAATATCACAACCTCTCTTCCGAATTTGATTCAATTTTCCAATAAGCATATTCATACCGTTATCGATGAAAAACCGGCAGTCGTGACGCCTGATTCACCGGAAATTTTCAATTATCC
>Ga0256832_1000490_pt1 | contig 25662 bp, 28 predicted proteins | sample 134614metaG_FD_190534 | JGI IMG/M metagenome (GOLD analysis project Ga0256832, IMG submission 190534) | Hydrothermal vent microbial communities from Lau Basin, Pacific Ocean - 134-614 | ecosystem: Environmental > Aquatic > Marine > Hydrothermal vents | place: Pacific Ocean: Lau Basin | collected... | reverse complement strand
CTTCATAGGGTACAGAGTGATCCCAGCGGGCAGTATGAAATTTTGCACCCTGAAAGGTTTCCGCACCTTTTATTTTCGGAATATGTGGATTGGCCAGTACGCCGCTGGTGTCGATCACAAAACGGGCCGTATAGTGTTCCCCGGATTCAACTTCAATATGCCAGAGATGTTCCTGCTCATTATAAGTCAGTTGAGTGACATTCTGCCGGGTTCGGGCATGCTGTCTAAGTCGGAATTTGTCAATAATATAATTGGTATAGTTCAGCAGTTCACTTTGCGGTGAATAGGTTTTTTTAAAAGGGTAAGGAATAAAGGACACAGAATACAGGCCGGTAGGGATATCCACCTCGGCTCCCGGATAGGCGTTAGCCTGCCAGGTACCGCCGATTTCAGCACTTCTTTCCAGGAGTACAAAATCATTAAACTGCTTTTTCTGTAAACTGACGGCCGCCAGTAAGCCCGAAAATCCAGTACCGATAATTACGGTCTCAAAATATTGAGTATTTTGGGAAGTTTTTTGTGGTGTATTTGCGGGTTCTGGCTCTGACATTGGATTCTTTTTTTGTCTAATACATTATCAGACCACAATTTTTCCATCCTGTCATGCTTATTATTGTATTTCTTATTTAAATTATTCCTGGCAGAGCGAACATTACCAATAATTACAATGCGTGTGATTTCAGAATAATTATTTGTAATGTTCAGATAGAAAGAAAAATTTATCGAGCCAGTTTGCTGTGTTCCGGCAGGGTGACATTGAGTTCCAGAATAGGGCAGTCATTATCATTGGTATCAAGCTGAACCTGAATGGCATCGGGTTCAATATCAACGTATTTGCTGATCACCTTCATAATATCTTCTTTAAGCTGGGGCAGATAATCAGCTTCATTGTGATGTTGCTGGCTGCGATGATGAGCGACAATGATCTGCAGCCGATCCTTGGCCAGGGCGGCGGATTTTTTCTTTTCCTTGCGGAAATAGTCCAGAATACCCATTACTTACCTCCAAAAACGCGAGAGAAAAAGCCTTTTTTCTCAACTGACAGAAACCGGTGTTCTACATCGTTACCCAGAAAGCGCTCCACCAGGTCATCATAAGCCTGTCCGGCAACACTTTCAGTATCCAGAATAACCGGGGCACCGGTATTGGAGGCCTGCAGAACGGTTTCGGACTCGGGAATCACACCCAGCAGGGGAATGGCCAGAATTTCAATAATATCATCGACACTGAGCATTTCGCCTTCTTCTACCCGTTTTGGGGAATAACGGGTGATAATCAGATGAGTTTTAACCGGAGACATGCCTTCAATGACCCGTCTGGTTTTACTGTCGAGAATACCCAGAATACGATCCGAATCCCGAACAGAGGAAACTTCCGGGTTGGTAACAATTAAAGCCTCATCAGCAAAAAACAGAGCTTTTAATGCCCCGGACTCAATCCCGGCCGGGGAGTCGCAGATAATATAGTCAAAAGTTTCAGACAGTTCATTGAGGACTTTTTCCACTCCTTCCTGGGTCAGGGCATCTTTATCGCGGGTCTGGGAGGCGGGAAGAATATGCAGATTTTCTACCCGCTTGTCCTTGATCAGTGCCTGATTAAGATTGGACTCACCATTAATAACATTGATAAAGTCAAACACCACCCGGCGCTCACAGCCCATAATCAGATCCAGGTTACGCAGACCGATATCAAAATCAATAATAACGGTTTTGTAGCCCTTTTGTGCCAGGCCGGTACCGAATGCGGCACTGGTGGTGGTTTTGCCAACACCACCCTTGCCTGAGGTCACTACAATAATTTTTGCCTTTTTTTCACTTTTTGACATTGTCTGATCGGTTCCTTTTGATTGTGCTGTGATGAATTGTTCAGGGTTGCGTTTGAAATTATGTGAGCGTATTAAGCAATCAGGTGATCCATTTCAAGCCGTTCATTGTGCATATAAACCTGTACTGGTGTGCCAATTTTATCCTCTGGAATATCTTCACTCAACAGGTAAATGCCGGCTATAGACACCAGTTCACTTTGCAGACTGTGACAGAAAATAGCGGCTGACTGATCACCCTGGACCCCAGCCATTGCCCGGCCCCGCAAAGTACCGTAAATGTGAATATTACCATCAGCCAGTACTTCGGCGCCGGCACTGACCGAACCGATAATGATCAGATCACCGCCTCGGGCATAAACCTGGCGACCTGAGCGAATGGTTTGTTTAACCACTTTGGCAGGTACTGTACCAGGGGGGGCAGCGGTATCGGCGGCTTCCCGGGGATTAGCTTCAGGTTTACGGTTATCTGCTGGTTGCCCGGTTTCCGGTTCCTGTATCTCCGGGGCTGAAATTTCTGGCGTCTGTTCTTCGGTTACTTCATTTTCCAGTATCGGGATCTCAGGTTCTGATGGCGGAGCTGCAGAGATTTTTTCCGCGCTATGCCTGGCTTCTGCCAGAACCGCCAGACCGGCTGCTTCCAGCAGGGTTTTAACGGCAGGCAGAGCACCTTTGACACCCACCGGAATAATGGACAGGGACAGTAAAATTTCTCTTAAATCAAAAAAATCCAGATTCTGCTGCTGTTCATTCAGGGCATGCAAATCAATAACCACCGGGGTCTGATTAAAAAAACCGGGGGCCATTTTTACCCGTTCGGTTAATTGTGTTTCCAGAAGTTTAAGATCATTGTCAAAAAGCTGTAATACCGTAAGGGTAAAAAGGCTCCCTTTGAGTTCAAAACAGGGTTTATCCATAAATTAGTACTGGTTCGGCTCGCTTGATTATTCGAGAATTTAAATTTTGAGAAAATGTAACGCTTTAGTTATTTCTATCCAGTTTCCACCCTGAACGGGTACGAAAAAAATTTGAATTAGTATATCAAAAAAGCAGGTTAAAAACTGATGTCAGTTCTAATTATTTAATTTAACTGCCAGGGGTGGTTTATCTATTATTCAGAATAAGTGCTAAAGGACTTTTTATTAGTGCTGTGTTAAAATTCCGCCATTAATAAAATATAACTATGTCCAATCAATAGCTTATTGTGCCGACAGTCATCAATTATGAAAAAAATATGCTTATTAAGTGATATTCCCGATCATCAGGCCATAACCTGTCCTTACGATGACAATTATTCCATGCTGGTGTATCGTGACGGTGACACAGCTTATGCTTATATTAACAGCTGCCCTCATGCCGGAGTCCCTCTTGAGTGGAATGCGGATCAGTTTATGAGCGCAGATGGTCTGCTGCTGCAATGCGGTACCCATGGTGCCCAGTTTGAACCGCCGACCGGGCATTGTGTGCATGGCCCCTGTAAAGGGGCGCATTTACATAAAATTGATATTAAGCTGATGGATGGCGTGGTCTATCAGGTTTGAACTTTTATTTCTTTTATCACTCTAAGAGCATGCTCTGAACTCTTTACTCAATCATAATTAAACCGAAATATAAATAATATTACCAATAGCGGAACATTTTAATGCTGAAAAATCTGTCTCTTTTTGAAAAACTGGCACTGGCTTATGTCACTGTATTTACCCTGGTTGGCTTTGTCTGGAGCTATTGGGATCATGACTCCTTTAAAAATATTTATGTTATAGAAGACGGTTTTACCGAGTGGTCTACAGTGGTTTTTCTGCTGATTGGTCTGGGCGTTACTCTAAAGCGTTTCTGGTTATTAAAAGCAGAACGTTCAAAAACTTTTCTGTTTATGACCTTTTTATTGGCCCTGTTATTCTTTTTCGGTGCCGGTGAGGAAATTTCCTGGGGTCAGCGGATTTTTAATGTGCAAAGCACCGAGTTCTTTGCACAACACAATGCCCAGGGTGAAATGAATCTGCATAACCTGGTGGTTAATGATACCAAGATTAATAAAGTAATTTTTGGCCGAGGTATCGGTATTATGCTGCTCTTGTATCTCTTTGTTCTTATTCCCTTATATAAGAAAAAAGAAGGTGTCAGGAAAGTGGTGGATAATCTGGCCATACCCATTGCCCAGAATTATCAGGTTGCCGCTTATGTCATTTTACTGGTGCTGGTACAGGGGCTTATGGTTTCGTCCAAAAAAGGTGAAATGCTGGAGTTTGCCGGTTCCATTATCTTTCTGCTGAATGTGGCCTATCCATATAACAAGGCACTTTTTGAAGCCAGACGTTCTGCCAGAGTCGGTTCCTGAACAGGCTAAAAGTATGCGACTCATTAAAACCCTGTTTTATTATTACCTGGCCATAGTCGGTATTTTTTTTACTGGCCGGGCGGTATTATTTGCCATTTATTATGACCGCTTTACCCAGAGTGATGTTAATTACTGGCTGACTTTTTTATATGGCCTGAGAATGGATAGCATCGTGGCCAGCGCTACTTTGCTGATCCCCCTGATTATGCTCAGCCTGTTTCCAAAAGCACTCAGCAAATTTGTTAACCGTTTTTTAACCGGCTATTTTTTAGTGGCTCTGTTGTTCTTTATCTATATAGAAAATGCCACGATTCCGTTTTTTGACGAATATGATGTACGACCCAATTTCCTGTTTGTTGAGTACCTGATCTATCCACAGGAAGTGTTTAAAATGATTTTTTCGGCCTATAAGCTGGAATTGCTGATGGCCTTTATTATGATGGCGCTGGTCGGTTATGCTTTTATCAGGGCTAAAAAACTGCATGATTTTACGCCCATATTTGAAATGCATTATTTCAAACGTTTCCTGCTGTTTTTCCCACTGGTGTTTATTCTCGCTCTGGGAATTCGTTCTTCTTTTGGTCACCGCCCGGCTAACCTTTCCGATGCTATGTACTCCAGTGATCGGGTGATTAATGAGATCACCAAAAACTCTATCTACAGTATTGGCTATGCCATTTACAGTGATAAAAAATACGGTAATAAAAAACTCACCAAATACGGTGAAATGGATATTACAGAAGCCATGCAGCGGGTCAGTAAGCGGCTTAATATCCCTTTATCTGATGGTGACTCACCCTTTCGTCGTCTGGAGAAAACCCACTTTCCAGCCAGCAAGCCGAAAAACCTGGTGATATTTTTACAGGAAAGTCTGGGCGCTCAGTTTGTGGGGGCCACGGGAGGTGATCCGAAACTGACGCCTAATTTTAACCGTCTGAGTAAGGAAGGCATTTTATTTTCCAACCTGTATTCTAACGGCACCCGCAGTATTCGCGGAATTGCCGGCAGTGTATCCGGTAATTATGCAGTGCCGGGCAAAGGAGTGATTAAACGTAACAAGTCACAGAGCGGTTTTTTTACTGTGGCTTCACTGCTTAAACCAAAAGGTTATTACTCCCAGTTTATTTACGGTGGTGAAAGCCGTTTTGATAATATGCGCGGCTGGTTTTTAGGTAATGGTTTTGATGAGATCATTGATCAGCCCAAATTTATCAACCCGGAATATATTGGCACCTGGGGAGTCAGTGATGAAGACCTGGTAAACCGGGCCCATCAGGAATTTAAACGTCTGTATGCAGAAAACCGCTCCTTTGTTTCTGTCATGTTCAGTACCTCTAATCATTCCCCCTTTGACTTTCCTGCCGGAAAAATCAAACTGATAGACGGGGTGCCGGAAAAAAGTGATCTGAATGCCATTAAATTTGCTGATTATGCTATCGGTCGTTTTATCGAACAGGCAAAACAGGAAGATTATTATAAGGATACAGTGTTTGTGATTGTGGCCGATCATAATATCCGTGTACGCGGCAGTGATATGCTGCCGGTTAATTTATACCATATTCCGGGTATGATCCTGGGCGGTGGTATTAAACCTCAGGATATAAGCCGTTTAACCAGTCAGCCCGATGTACTGGCAACTGCCCTGGATCTGACCGGGCAGGATCTGGAATATCCCATTATGGGACATTCGGTATTCAGCGATAAAAAACGGGATCTGGTTTTAATGCAGTTTAATGATACCTATGCGCTGCGTATAGCCGATAAGGTCACTGTTCTGCGTCCCGATCAGGAACCTTTGACCTTTATTTATCAAGATAAAAAAATGCTGCCCACAGAGCATGATGTCGATATGGAAAAAGACACCCTGGCCTTTATTATTACTCTGAACCACCTTTATCAGGAACGTATGTATAAATAGTTATAGGTACTAAAAACCAATCAGTGGTAAAATTAAAAGCCATTTAGCCAATAAAAAGCTAAGCCTAAATAATCAATGGAATATCAGTCAATCATTATGAATATTAATCACTATTTTAATTCAGATAATAAGCGAATTAGTTTTACCCGTACCCAGGCCAGCACTTTTGCCAAAGCGGTAGCCGGTGATTTTAATCCAATTCATGATGAAGACAATAAGCGTTTCTGTGTTCCCGGTGACTTATTATTTTCGGTTTTTCTGGCGGAGCAGGGTGTTTACCAGAGTATGAAGTTTGAATTCTCCGGTATGGTAGGGGATTCCAATAGTCTGTTTTTTTCAAATAATGAGCCCAACCACTATGTGCTACAGGATGAAAGTGATAAAGCCTTTATGCAGGTTATTACTTCCGGTGAAATGACTCAGGACAGTGATTTTATTGCCCAGTTATCAGAACAATATGTGCAGTTTTCCGGTCAGACCTTTCCGCATATTCTGGTGCCTTTAATGCAGGAGGAAGGGGTGATGATTAATCCGGCCCGCCCTCTGGTGATTTATAAAAATATGGAAATTACTCTGGACAGGCTGTCCGGTGATAATATTGAACTTAAGCTGACTAATTCCATTTTAGAAAAAAATGGGAAGAAAGGTGAAGTCAGACTGGAGTTCAGTATACTTTCCAATGGCGAAGAAATGGGTCATGGAGCCAAAAACATGCTGCTCAGCGGCCTTAGAGATTATGAGCAGGAAGCCCTGGATGAAGTGATTCAGGCTTATGATCAGCGCAAGAGTAATTTTCAGATCCAGTAAGCGTGATTTGAGTCCGGATTATGCAGCTTGCCTCCAGTTACTACGAAGCCGTCCGGGAAGAACACAGCACCCCGATTATTATACTGCATGGCCTGTTCGGTAGCAGCCGCAACTGGCATCCGGTAGCCAGAACACTGGCTGAAAACTCCTCTGTCTACGCACTGGATCTGCGCAATCATGGTAAATCCCCTCATTCAGATATTATGACTTATCCGGCCATGGCGGAAGACATTGCTGAATTTATGGCACATCATCATATTAGTGAAGCCCGTTTTATTGCTCATAGTATGGGCGGCAAGGTCGCCATGTGGCTGGCCCTGACTCAGCCGCAGCGGGTACAGAAATTGGTGGTAGTGGATATCGCTCCGGTCAATTATCAGCATGATTTTTCAACCGTACTTGATGCCTTTGCTGCAGTACCGCTGGAGCGGATCAGCAGTCGCAGAGAAGCGGATCAGTATTTATCAGAGTATCTGTCAGATCCGGACTTACGGCAGTTTTTACTGCAGAACCTGCAATTAAAAAATGGCCGGTATCAATGGCGCCTGAATCTTGAGGTGATCAAAAAAGCCATAAAAGATATTACCGGCTTTCCTGATACCGGAAACATAATACCCTTTGAAAAACGGGTATTGTTTGTCTGGGGCGGCCAGTCAGATTACCTGAGTCGGAACTATCATGCCCAAATCCGGCAGCTTTTTCCCATGGCTTCTTTTTCAACCATTAAACAGGCCGGCCACTGGCTGCATGCGGAGCAGCCGGAACTGTTTATGGCTTTAATTAAGCCTTACTTGAATTAATATTGTTAAAACAACATGAGTTCAGATAAAAAACCGGACAGACCAACCGCCATGCGGTCATTGATAACACAGGTAAGAATGGCTATTCCGTTTGACATGCCGGAAGCCAACTTATGTTCCGGACAATGCAACGGCTGTTCATTAAAGTTACTGGAATATCTGGATACGGAACTGCAGGACTGGGAATACCGACTGCAAGCCGGTGAGGTTCCGGATTTTGGTGATATTAACCGGGTCGCTAAAACCAGTAAAAAAATTTATAAAGTTCTGCAGCGCAATGGTCTGGTAGAAGAATAGTCTGGATGACTTATTCAGCTTTACGGTTCAGGTATAAAAAGTGGCCTGAATCCCGGCAAAATGAATTATATCGCCATCAGAAAGCTTACTGTGCAGTATTTTCTTTCCATTGATAAAGGTGCCATTGGAGCTGCGCAGGTCGGTTAAAAAATAACTGGATTCCCGGTTTATACGGGCATGTTTTTTAGAAACGGCCAGATCATTGATGACAATATCATTGCCTTCCTGACGGCCGATAGTGGTGGTGCCTTTTTTCAGCTTGTAGTCTTTATACTCGTGTGTACTAAGCTGTATCCTGAGTAATCCCACGGAATATCCCTTTTTCTTGTAAAATATTTCTTATTGATAATTTTTTAATTTAAACTGTCACTATTCAGTATATCTGATCGTGGCTGCCTGCAGGTCTTTACTCTAATGTACTTCAATTTGTGCTGAACAGTGATCTTACATTTATAATATTTATAAAAACTGATTATACTGAATTCAGCGCTTAATAAAAATTAAATTATGGGACTATGCCTGCTCTGGCTGTTTTTTAATCGCCAATTTGAAAAACCGCTTTTCCCTGTATCTTTTCTGTTTCGGATTCTTCCATACTTAAATGGCTGATATCAGGTATTTCTGCTGGCTCAGGTTTCTGTTCCAGGCCTTCCAGAGAGCCCTCCTGGGCTTCAGACATGGATAATTGTGAAATATCGGGAACAGCAACCGGTTCTGTTTTAGTGCTCTCAGACGAAAGCGGCGTATCGTCCTGTTCCGCAATATCCAGCATACTGGTATCCGGTAATGGTGCCGGTTCAGGCCGGGCGGCAAATTCTTCCAGGGAACCCTCATTGGCTGCACTCATACTCAGTTCACTGATATCCGGCAATGCAGCAGGTTCCGGTTTTTGAACAAACTCTTCCAGAGAACCGCTTTCAGCCTCTGACATGGTTAAATGGCTCAGATCAGGGATAATAATAGTTTCATTATTATTGTGCAGATTGGGTATATAGGAGCCTAATGGCGCCAGTTGCAGACCTTCTTCTTCTGTTATGTCTTCTGTTTCATTATCGTTCCTGACAGCTTGATTGTAGCTTATCAGTGAGGCCAGCCCAGAGCTGAGTTTAGTAGAAGATGGTTGCTCGGAAGGTGGAACCGGTGTTGCTTCCCGGGATTGGTCAGGCTCTGTTTTCTGCTCGACAGTATCAGGTGAAGCCTGTGTTTCGATTTTAACGGCTTTGACGACTGCACCGGCTTTTTTTAGTATGGCCAGGTATTTTCTGGCAGAGTCTGAATCGAGGTTGCGTTTGATAATAATGGTTTTGCCGGAGAACAGTGCGGCTGTTTTGGCTGCATCGGCTTTAAAGAGTCGGGCTACATTGGCTTTAACTTCCTCTAAGGAAGTACCTGCAATGATTTCACCCTGAAAGATAAGATTGTAGTTTGCCATAGCTATACCTGATTTATATCTGTACAGAAACACCTGATATAACTATAGCACACTAAGCAAAATGTGATGGGAGTAATCCCATCACATTTTCAGGCTAAGAACAGCCCTGAGCTAAGTAACAGCCCTGAGCTTATAGACAGCCCTGAGTTTACAGATTGCTGGCAACAAAGTCCCAGTTAACCAGGTTCCAGAAGGCTTCCACATAGCTAGGGCGGGCGTTACGGTAATCAATGTAGTAAGCGTGTTCCCAGACATCACAGGTCATCAGAGGTGTCAGACCGTCAGTTAAAGGACAGCCGGCATTGGAAGTTTTAACAATTTCCAGTTCGCCGGAACCGTTTTTAACCAGCCATGTCCAGCCAGAACCGAAGTTAGTGATACAGGCATCGCTGAAATCTTTCTTGAACTGTTCGAATGAACCGAATTTGGCATTAATAGCATCCGCTAAAGCACCGGTAGGTTCACCGCCGCCATTAGGGCTTAAGCAGTTCCAGTAGAAGGTGTGGTTCCAGACCTGGGCTGCATTATTGAAAATACCGCCGTCAGAATTCTTGATAATGTCTTCCAGAGACTGGTTTTCAAAGTCAGTACCGGCAATCAGGTTGTTCAGATTAACTACATAAGTGTTGTGGTGCTTACCGTAGTGATATTCCAGAGTTTCTTCAGAAATATGGGGTTCCAGTGCATTTTTTGCATAAGGTAATGCGGGTAATTCAAAAGCCATGTTGTGCTCCGTTTTTTAGGTAATTTTTAGGTAAAATGTTAAACCTGTTGAGTATGCTGTTAACCTGTCTGGCTGACAACAGACTCAATCAGTGAAATAATTAACTAATATGTTTGTGCCTCAGAGTATAAACCTTTTTTCAGGTAAATAACAGACTAAAATAGTGGGTTATTTGAGTTTTTGCACAAATAAACATGCTACTAAGCCTAAATCATGTAAAATATACCTATAAATGTCATGTAATCCCCTGAAACCTGAAACCAGCTCTTAATGAACGCCATTGAACTAAGCATTTTTGTCAGCCGGATAGAATCCATTTGTGAAGAAATGGGTGCTGTTCTGAGACGCAGTGCCTTTTCTCCAAACATCAAGGATCGGCTGGATTATTCCTGTGCGGTGTTTGATGCTCAGGGACAGTTATGTGCCCAGGCGGCCCATATCCCGGTTCATTTAGGCAGTATGGCTTATGCCATGGCCGATATTGTTAATTCCCGGGACTGGTCCGAAGGGGACATGCTGGTGCTTAATAACCCCTACCTGGGCGGAACGCATTTACCGGATGTTACCATGATTGCCCCGGTTTTTGCTGGGCAGCACAGTCAGCAGCCGGCGGCTTTTGTCGTAAATCGGGCGCATCATGCTGATATTGGTGCTGACACCCCCGGTTCAATGCCCCTGTCAACCTCACTGGAAGAAGAGGGCGTGATTATATCTCCGCTATTATTGGTACAGAACGGGATGGTGGAGGAGTCGGTTATGACCGATATTACGTCTAATATGAGCCGTCCCGATGCTTCAAAAGGGGATTTCCTGGCTCAGATCAGTGCCAACCAGACCGGGGTCATACGTCTGGGTGATTTAATTAAGCAGCAGGGAGAGCAGAATTTCAGTTCAGCCCTGATGCATCTTAATGATTACGGCGAGCGGCTGGCCAAATCCACCCTGGAGCAGATACCTGATGGAGTGTATCGTTTTGAAGACTATCTTGATGATGACGGTGCCGGACATCAGGATGTTAAAATAGCGGTCAGTCTGGAAGTCAGAGAACATTCAATTAAGGTGGATTTTACCGGCACTGCTGCACAGGTCAGGGGAAATATTAACTGTCCCTTATCCGTAGCGGCTGCGGCGGTATACTATGTGTTTCGCTGTCTGATGCCGGCACAGACACCGGCCTGTGCCGGCAGTTTCAGGATGATTGATATTTCTGCACCGGAGGGTTGCCTGCTTAATGCTCAGTATCCTGCCGCCGTGACTGCAGGCAATGTGGAAACCTCTACCCGGGTGGTGGATGTAATCCTGGGGGCACTGGCACAGATTGATGAACTGCAGGCGCGGATACCGGCAGCCAGTTACGGTACCATGAATAATATTGCCATGGGCAGCCGCAACAGTGAGCAGCACTGGGATTATTATGAAACCATAGGCGGCGGCCTGGGAGCCGGTAAAGTATTTAACGGTCAAAGCGGGGTACAGGCACATATGACCAATACGCTCAATACCCCCATAGAATCACTGGAACATCACTACCCTTTGAGGATCAGTCAATATAGCTTACGGCAAGGTTCCGGAGGTGAGGGTTATCATCAGGGTGGAATGGGCTTGATCCGTGAACTGGAATTTTTACAGAAAACTCAGGTTACTTTGCTCACTGAAAGACGACGTCACAGCCCCTGGGGGCTGGCCGGTGGTCTGGCGGGCAGAGCTGGAGAAAACCTGCTGGATGACAAAGCCCTGCCCGGCAAGGTATCATTAACCGCCCGGCCTGGACAGAAACTGACTATAAAAACCCCTGGCGGAGGCGGCTGGGGAAAACAGACAGAATAATCTGAATACAACTCTGATAATTGAATATAACAATAAGGAAAATGCGTTTTATGAACACACACTTTTTAACTAATGCCATGATATTAAATACCCGCGCAAAAAAACTGGGTGCTGCTTTTGCTCTGGTACTGAGTTTTGCACTGCTGTCAGCCTGCAGTACCGTACGTGATGCCACTGACTGGGTGCCCGGTGTGGATTCCAATGAGGAAATTAAGGCGCAGGAAGAAAAAGAAGCTAAGGAACAAAGACTTAAAGAGCAGCAGGCGTATAAAGATAAAGCGGTTTATGAACCTGTCGTGGCGGCAAGTACTGCAGAAGCCGATGCAAAAATTAATGTCATGATCAGTAAAAAATACTCCGAAGATCCGGTGGTCAAACGGGATGATATTGGCATTGAAGTTAATGCCGGTGTGGTCACCTTAATGGGTAGTGTTAATTCAGAAGAAAGTGCTGTTAAAGCCATTGCTCTGGCAAAAAGTACCCGGGGTGTGTCCAGAGTGATTTCAAAACTGGTGGTTATTCAGCTGCGTCCAGCGACAGAAGAATAGCGCCTGCGGTGGAAAAATAAAAGCAGTCACTCAAAAATAACTTAAAAAAGGACAGAGCCGGTTATGTGCGGAATATGCGGTGATTTTCAATTTGATGGCTCCAAACCTGATCTGAATGTGATCCAGGCCATGCTTAAGAAGCTCGAACGGCGCGGCCCGGACAATGAAGGTATTTTCCATGAAGGCCCAGTGGCGCTTGGCCATCGCCGCCTGTCCATTATTGATCTGTCTGAAAAGTCCAACCAGCCCATGGTGGATAACCAGCTGCACATGGCGCTGGTGTTTAACGGCACCATATACAATTATCCCGAATTAAAAGAACAGCTGACCCAGAAAGGTTATAAGTTTTTTTCAGATGGTGATTCAGAAGTCATTATTAAAGCCTATGTTGAATGGGGTGAACAATGTGTCGAGCGACTGCACGGTATGTTTGCTTTTGCCATTCTTGACCTGCGAGATTACAGTCTGTTTGTCGCCCGGGATCGCCTGGGCATCAAGCCTCTGTACTACAGCCTGGATGATAACCGTTTTGTCTTTGCTTCTAATATGCAGGCTCTGCTGGCCGCTGGTCATATTAATAAAGAAATTAATCCCGTTGGTCTGCATCATCAGTTTACCCTGCATGCCGTGATCCCTGCCCCCGACACTATTTTACAGGGAGTAAAAAAACTGGCCCCCGGAACCAGCATTAAAATTGATTCCGGCGGAAATATGAAATACCATCGCTACTGGCATCTGAAAGCCATCCGTGATCCGCTTAAGGCTGACTGGAACGAAGTACAATGGACTGAGGCCATCCATGATGCCTTAATGTCTGCCGTAAAAAAACGTCTGACCATTGCTGATGTGCCGGTCGGTGTCTTATTGTCCGGTGGTCTGGATTCCAGTCTGCTGGTTGCGTTGCTTGCAGAAGCAGGGGTTGAGGATATCCGAACCTTTTCTATCGGTTTTAATGATATCGGTGACGAACAGGGCAGTGAGTTTGAATACAGTGATCAGGTGGTAGAACGCTATAACACGCTACACCACAAATATATGATCCCCAACCATGAAGTACTGGATCGACTGCCTGAAGCGATTACCCAGATGGCTGAACCGATGGTCGGTCAGGATGCCGTGGCTTTTTATTTATTATCTGAACGGGTGGCCAAAGAAGTTAAAGTAGTACAGAGCGGTCAGGGGGCGGATGAAGTATTTGCCGGTTATTTCTGGTATCCCTTAATGGTTAAAGCCTGGGAAGAAGGCCATAATGAACTGGACAGCTTTGCTCCTTATTATTTTGACCGTCATCATGATGAATTTCTGCAGTCTGTTACTCGTCGTTTTCACGGTAAGGATTATACTTCAGAACTGGTTAATGACCTGCTGACCGCCCCTTATGCCGATGAATTTCTGGACAGGGTGCTGCGTATGGATGTCACTACCCTGATTGTGGACGATCCCGTTAAACGCGTGGATAATATGACCATGGCCTGGGGTCTGGAAGCCAGGGTGCCGTTTCTGGATCATAAGCTGGTAGAACTGGCAGCACAGATGCCCGGCCACTATAAAATTGGCCAGCAGGGTGGTAAACATGTGCTGAAAACCATTGCCCGTGGTCGTATTCCCGATGCCGTTATTGATCGCCCCAAAGGCTATTTCCCCATGCCCGCCCTCAAATATGTACGCGGTGAATTCCTGGATATGATGACCGATGTACTGACCTCACAGAAGTGTAAAGAAAGGGGAGTTTTTGAACCTTCCTATATCCAGCGCCTGTTAAAAAATCCCGAAGCCAAAGAAAATATGACCCGCCTTAAAGGCAGTAAACTCTGGCATATGGCACTACTGGAAATGTGGTTTCAGACGCATCTTGATTAATATTACGGCTTCCTTATGCAAACAATAGTCATTGCCGGCGTCCAGTCCGGATGCGGTAAAACAACCGCAACACTTGCTATTATTCAATATTTTATGGCTTGCGGAAAGAAAGTCTGTGGTTTTAAGGCTGGCCCGGACTTCCTGGATCCTTTGTGGCATAAGAAGCTGACCGGTCTTGATTCCTATAATCTGGACACCCGAATGACTGGACTGGCAGAATGTCAGGACAAACTGCTACAAGCTCAACAAAAGGATATTGAAGTCTCTGTAGTTGAAGGTGTTATGGGGCTTTTTGATGGTCGCACGGGTGTGGGGCAGGACGGCTCGACGCTTAATCTGGCTCAACAGCTGGGGCTGGATATCTGGCTGGTTGTTGATGCAAAGGGTATGAGCGGCTCAATTGTGCCGCTGGTATCGGGATTTAAAGGTTTTGCAGAGCAATGCGGTGTAAAAATCACAGGCATCATTGCTAATCGTGTTGGCAGTCGCCATCATGCAGAGCTGCTACAGGCTCACTTAAGTGAATATCATCTTCCACCCCTGATTGCATGGCTGGATAAATCGGTACCTCCGTTACCAGAACGGCATTTGGGGCTGGTCAGACCTGATGACAGCCCATTGCCTGATTTTCGAGCTCACCTTAATATTGTAGAGCATGATTTACCGGCTTTTTTAGCGGCACCTTTAGAGCATAAACCCCAGGTCTTGCAGGATAAACAGCCAAACCAGCCCCTGAAAGGAAAAAACATTGCGGTTGCCAGAGATGATGCCTGCTGTTTTATATACCCGGCCAATATTGACTGGTTAAAGCAACAGGGGGCAAACATTCATTATTTTTCTCTTCTTGAAGGCGATAAGGTACCTGATAATGCTGATGCGCTCTGGCTGCCGGGTGGGTATCCCGAACTGTATGCCGAACAATTATCAGCATCAGACAGCTTGCTTTCAATCAAAAAAATTGTGCAACAGCATAAACCGGTACTGGCTGAATGCGGCGGAATGATGCTGCTGGGACAAACATTAACCGATCTGCAAGGGCAGTCATGGACCATGGCGGGTGTATTGCCCATTGAAACAAAAATGACGCCCAGGCTGGCTTCACTAGGCTATCGAGAATGTCGCAGCGGTACCTTTGTAGGTTTGAAGGGGCATGAATTTCATCACTCCATACGTGAAAGTTATCATGAAGTTAGCCCTGCATTTGATGTATCAAGAGGTGATCACGGCATTATTTCAGGTTCTCTGATTGCGTCCTACATTCATTGGTATTTTCCCAGTTCAACACAGGCATCACTGCAATTTTTTTTGGCAGTTAATAAATAAACAGGATGGAGTCATCATAAATTGAAAAATAGTGAAAATAATTCTTTATCAGGGGGAATGAAGGTCTGGTTTATTGGAGCCGGTCCTGGCGATCCGGATTTAATTACAGTTAAGGGGAGAGATTTAATAGCCCGGGCCGATGCTATTTTATATACCGGCTCACTGGTCAGTGAGACTGTAATGCGCTGGTCAAAAGCAGACTGTGAAATTGCAGATTCCAAAGGAATGACGCTGGAACAGATAAATCATTGGCTGATAGAGAGAGCCAGAAATAAATCAGTGGTTATTCGTCTGCAGACAGGCGATCCGGGTTTATACGGTGTTCTGGTTGAAATTATACAGGCATTGGATAACGAAGGTATTGAGTCCGAGCTGGTTCCGGGTGTTTCATCCGCACTGGCAGCCGCGGCAGCTGCAAAGGAAACACTGACATTGCCAGAGGTTACGCAAACCGTTATTTTTACCCGGGTTGAGGGAAGAACCCCGATGCCTGAGGGCGAGTCACTGGAAGAACTGGCCAGACATAAGACAACATTGTGTCTGTTTTTATCCATTACTTTACTGCACAAAATAGAGGACAGTTTGCTAAAGGCCGGGTGGTCAGAAGATGCTCAGGTTCTTGTTGTCCAGAAAGCAAGCTGGCCCGGTGAAGAAAAAATTATCAGGGGAACCATTAAAACCATTCGAGCAAAATGCAAGGCAGAAGGAATAACCAGTCAGGCGATGATTATTATCAGTCCAACTCTTGGGGCCAGGTATTTCAAGGATATTAAAAAATCCCGCCTGTATGCAGAAGAATTTAACCATAAATTCAGAATTAAAAACAACCGAAAAAAAACAACAGACTGAGCCAGGATAAAAATATGACAAAACTCAAAGAAAGCATATTGCTCATTGGGCATGGTTCCAGAAATGCTACTGGAAACCAACAGATACAGGAATTTACCCAAAACCTTCAACAAAAATGTCCGCAATGGAATATAGACGTGTGTTATATCGAGCTGGCAGACTATCTGTTAGATGCCGGGCTTCAGGATGCGGCTGATAAATCAGATAAAGTGATTGTCGTTCCTTTAATACTAAATGCAGCCGGTCATGTTAAAGAAGAAATACCGGAATATATTGATGCTGCCAGAAAGAAAAATCCGGATACCCGTTTTGTCTATGCTTCACATATCGGTACAGATGAGTTGATTCTGAATATTATGAATCGCTATCTGAAAAAACAAATGTCACGTCTGGCGATGCCTGATCCCAAAAATACCGGTGTTATTGTTCTGGCACGGGGATCGTCTGATGCACAGGCCAATGCTGAAATGGCAAAAATGGCACGGTTGATATTTGAAGATAATGAGCATGAACTGGTTGAACTTGCATTTACCGGAGTATGTTATCCCCGACTGGAAACGGTAGTTCAGCGTCAGGTAAAGTTGGGTATGAAACAAGTTGTTATATTACCCTATTATTTATTTGATGGTATATTACTCGAACGGATTGACAGGCAGGTACAACGGATCAGTGTACAATATCCAGATATCAGCTTTGTTCACAGTCGGCATTTTGGTTTTGAGCCTGAAATTCTGGAGCTGGTTGAACAACGTATTCGTGAATGTCTTTAATTACACAAATAAGAGTATTTTATGGCTGAATCTCAACATAATGTAATGGAACAAATGACCCGTGAGGGTCAGAAAATAGAGCATGCATCTTTTGATGTCGTTGATAAAGAGGCGGGGCCTCATAATTATACGGCAGAGCAATGGCCGGTTGTTCGACGTATGATCCATGCCACTGCGGATTTTGAATTTAATGGCCTGACGGCTTTTCATCCTGAAGCTGTTGTGGCCGGTATTCAGGCTCTGAAAAATGGCTGTCCGGTGATCGCCGATGTGGAAATGATATGTGTCGGTTTATCCAGACCCAGGCTGGCACACTTTGGTATTGAGACCTACCAGTTTATCAGTGATGAGGATGTTATTGAACAGGCCAGAGAGCAGGCAACAACCCGGGCGGTACAGGCAATGCGCAAAGCGGCTGAAAAAGGTTTGCTCGATGGGGCCGTCATTGCAATTGGTAACGCACCTACTGCACTGCTGGAAGTGATCAGGCTGGTAAAAGAAGAAAATATAAAACCCGGACTGATCATTGGTATGCCAGTTGGCTTTGTCTCGGCTGCCGAATCAAAAGACAGCCTGGCTCAGTTACAATCAGTACCCTGGATTATTACCCGGGGTCGAAAAGGGGGAACTACACTGGTGGTATCTGCAATACATGCTCTGTTGGCACAGGCTATTGGCTGAGTAACACTCATACCAGGATAATATGTAATGCCTGAAGCTGCCAAAAAAAAATCTAATCGGAAAAAAAGAGGCAATCGTAAAGGTTTTACTACCGGTGCCTGCACAGCGGCCGCAGCACGGGCAGCGGCTCTGTCTCTTGTTAAGGGGGCTCCTGTGGATACGGTTTGCTGTTGTTTGCCTAATGGAACAGAGGTTAATTTTGCTGTGGCTGAGTGTGACATTATCAGTCCAGTGCAGGCCAGAGCCGTTGTTATTAAAGATGCGGGTGATGACCCTGACGTAACAGATAAGGCCAGACTAACTGTTGATCTGTATCTGATCAGAGAGATGGCGGGCAAAATTATTCTGGATAACGGCCCCGGTGTAGGAACGGTGACTCAGGAAGGTCTGGGTTTGAAAGTCAACGGGCCGGCCATAAACCCGGTACCGCAGAAAAATATCAGAGAAAATATTCAGCAGGTGGCGGCAGATTTGCTGCGAAAATACGGTATGAAAGTGGTGGTATCTGTACCGGAGGGTGAAAAAATGGCGAAAAGAACCCTTAATGAGCGGCTGGGTATTATCAATGGTATTTCTATATTGGGTACCAGCGGCATTGTACATCCGTGGTCAACAGCGGCTTTTCGTTCCAGTGTGATTCAGTCCATTGAGGTTGCGGTGAAACAACAACAGCAAACTATTGTGCTGACAACGGGAGGGCGCACAGAAAAATTTGTAATTCGTGAATTGCCTGAGTTACCATCGGTCTGCTTTGTTCAGATGGGGGACTTTTTAAAAGTGGCTCTGGATACCTGTGTTAATAATGGTATCAGACGGATTATTATTGGTGCCATGGTGGGCAAACTGGCTAAAATGGCGCAGGGTGAAAACATTACTCATGCCAGAAAAAATCCGGTTAATATGACTCTGGTTGCAGACATTGCCAGAGCAGCCGGTGCTCCAGAAGATGTAGTTGATGATATTTCCCGAGCTGATACCGCCAGATATGCCAGTGAGCAAATGATACAACTGGGGCTGATAGATGAATTTTATTACCATCTGGCCAGACGAGTCAGAAAAACTCTGCTGGACAAATATGAGCATCAGTTTTCCTTAAAAATCATGATTTGTGATTTTGAAGGTAATAAACGTTTTGAGCTGGATAGTGAGTAAGTAACATGACAGGCAGCAGCAAACAGGAACCCCGTATTTTTTCCGGACGTTGTCATATTATCGGCGTGCTGGATAATGGTATGCAGGGGCTGGCGGCAGCAGAGCTGCAATTAGTCAGGCAGGCAGAACTGGTGATTGCAGGCAGGCGAACGATGCAGTTGTTTAATAATGACTTCCGTGCAGATGCTGAACGTATGGATTTAACCGGGCAATTGACACGATTACCAGAAACAATCAAAACGGCTTTGAAACAAAACAGGCGGGTGATTGTCCTGGCAACCGGAGATCCCCTTTGTCATGGTATTGGGGCTTTTTTAAGTAAAAAAATACCTCATGACCTTTTGCAGATACATCCAAACTTATCAATGGTTCAAGTTGCTTTTTCTCGTCTGGGTAAAGCATGGCAAACAGCCCGAATCTGTTCTGTGCATACTGCAGATGCTGGAGAGTGGACTATTGACAGTGGTATGGAACATGGTCTTTATGGGTTGTTGACGGATATTGTTCAGCATGATCTACTGGCCGTTTATACTTCACCGGATAACAGTCCGGAACGTATTGCAAACATGATGCAGCTGGAAAACCTGGCTGAACAGTTTGAACTGTCAGTATTTGAATGCCTGCTGCAATCCGGTGAGCGGATCAATACGGGGCTGTCTGTTAAAGAGGTTGCTGAAGGCCACTATAAACAACCTAACCTGTTAGTGATAGAACGGATAAAACCACCTATAGTGCAGCCGCTGTTCGGTTATGAGGATCACTTTTATGAGCAAAGAAAACCGGATAAAGGGCTGATTACCCGAAGGGATATTAGAGCAGTAGTGCTGGCAAAAATGCAACTGAATAAAAAAAGCATTGTCTGGGATATTGGTGCGGGTTCAGGCTCGGTTGGGCTTGAAGCCGCTTCCTTATGTGAGCAGGGATATGTATTTGCGATTGAAAAAAATTGTAATGATCTGGCGTTGATTCATAATAACAGAAAAAAAATGCAGCTTCATAATTATTCCATAGAGTGTGCCAAAGCACCAGAAAAAATGGCACACTGGCCGGAACCGGATGCTGTATTTATTGGCGGTTCCGCCGGGCAACTGGAAGCAGTTATTGAGTTAGTTTGTGATAAAATAAAAACTAACGGTGTTCTTGTCATGAACTTTATTACTCTGGAAAATCTGCATGAAGCTCTGGATATAATGAAAAAGTATGGTTTTTCATGGCAGCTGACACAAATTCAGGCCGCTCATAGTCAGCCTATTTTAAATATGAATCGTTTGCAGGCAGATAATCCGGTATGGATAGTATCTGCGACCATAGGCGAAAATAAACAATAACAGTAAACCATCAGGATTTAAATTAATTTATGGCAACTAAAAAAACAGGAAAGCTGATTGCTGCCTCTCTGGGGCCGGGTGATCCAGGTTTGATCACCAGAGAAGCCTGGGCCGTGCTGAACAGTCATTGTCAATGGCTGTATCCGGTAAAAAAAACAGGTGCGGAAAGTTTTGCACTGGATATTGTTAAACGGGCAGGTCTGGACGTTCCGGAAGATGCACTTGCGCTGGCCTTTCCCATGACACATGATATTGCAATTTTATCAAAGTACTGGCTGGAAGCTGCTGAGACAGTTATCGAAATTCTGAAATCCGGGCGAGATGCGGTTTTTCTGGTAGAGGGGGATGCCTCGACCTACTCTACTTTCGGGCACCTGGCCCGTACCGTAAAAGCCCTGGATGAGACCCTGGAAACCAGGGTGATTGCAGGCGTTACTTCGTTCGCGGCAGCCGCCAGTTGTGTTAACAAGCCTTTAACTGAAGCCGATGATACAATGGCAGTAATCCCAGCCGGTTATGGTGTAAAGGTTGTTGAGCGTATGCTGCAGGATTTTGACACTCTGGTATTGATGAAAGTAAAACCCATTATGGAACAGTTGCTTGATTTGCTGGAGCAGAAACAGTTACTTCAGAGCAGTTATTTTATTGAACGAGCAGGGACCCCGGATGAAAAAATTGTAACGGATCTTCAAACGCTTAGACATACCAGACCACACTACCTTTCACTGCTGGTTATTCACAACCCGCACCGGGAACATGGTGAAATCATTCGTGGCTGCGGAAAGAAAAAGTGAATAGTTCTGAAGCTGATAAAACCAGAATAGCCATGGTGGCAATTACTTTGCATGGTACCTCTATTGTAAAAAAACTGGCTGGATATTATCCTGATGCAGATGTTTTTCTTGCAGAAAAATTTATTGCTTCTAAAGAGAACTTTCCGGAAACAGCAAACAGCCCCAGAGCTATAACGACTCCCGTCAAATTGCTTATGGGACAGTTATTCGAGGAGTATGATTATCTGGTACTGGTCTTTTCCATTGGAGCTGCTGTTCGCTTAATGGCCCCTTTTTTAAAATCCAAGCGAGAAGATCCTGGTGTGGTGGTAATTGATGATTGTGGTCAGTTTGTGATACCGGTTTTATCCGGACATATTGGTGGAGCCAATGCTTTTGCAGCTGATGTTGCTCAATATCTCAATGCGACTCCTGTTTATACTACAGCCTCAGAGGCTCGTCAGACATTGCCAGTCGATATTCTGGGCAGGGAGCTGGGGTGGACAGTGGAGGCTCCTCATGCGAACCAGGTTAAAGTAGCCGCCCATGTGGTGAATGATGAGCCCATTGCATTTATACAGGAAGCGGGTAGTACTGACTGGTGGCCCTATAAAAAGAAACTGCCTGAAAACATTCACTTGTATAAACAGTTTCACGATGTGAAACTGGAGAATTATGCTGCTGTATTATGGGTAACACATGCACTGGTATCAAAAGAACTATGGAAAACTCTGGAGGGACGTTTAATTGTCTATAGACCCCCCGTCAACCAGCACTGAAATTTCAGTGGTACTTGGTATCGGCTGTGATCGGGATACACCGATGGAAAGTATAGAAACAGCCGTTTTTCAGGCACTGGAGAAGGGCGGGCTTGCCTTTGCCCAGGTGATTACTTTGGCCAGTATTGATAAAAAATCCGATGAACCTGGGCTGCTGAGTTTTGCAAAAAAATATCACTTGCCTATTGATTTTTATACGGCCAGAGAACTGTCAGTGGTTCAGGTGCCCAATCCTTCAGAAGTGGTGAGAAAATTTGTGGGGACACCGGCCGTTGCAGAAGCCGCTGCCTTATTATCAGCACAGACACAAATGCAGGACTTAATTATAGAAAAGCATAAATACCGTGGAGCTGATAATCGAAATGCAACCGTTTCCATTGCCCGCTTCCGTTCATAAATAGTATAAAATCCATAACCTCTTAACCTTTAAAGAAAGAACTTGTATGCAATCAAATACTCAGAAATCCATAAAAACCACTGCAGAGGCCTCAGCATCATCTGTGTCAGGAAAAATTTATCTGGTCGGCTTTGGCCCTGGCAGCCGTGAACATATGACACAGCGTGCACTTGATGTGATCAATAAGGCGGATGTGGTCATAGGCTATAGTACGTATATCAGACTGGTTAAAGATTTACTGGATGATAAACAGGTTATTCGAAAAGGTATGACTGAAGAAATTGACCGTTGTATAGAAGCTTATGACCAGGCCAAACAGGGCAAAGTGGTTGCACTGGTATCATCCGGTGATATTGGGATCTACGGGATGGCCGGTCCTACCTATGAAGTTTTGTTGCAGTCCGGCTGGACACCGGACAGTTCTATTCAGGTTGAAGTGGTTCCAGGCACAACCGCCTTATCGGCATGTGCTGCGCTGGTGGGTGCTCCGCTTACCCATGATTTTTGTTCTATTTCATTATCCGATCTGCTGACACCATGGCCTGTTATTGCCCGTCGTATTGAATCAGCGGCTAAGGGTGACTTTGTTATTGCTTTATATAACCCCAAAAGTGGCCGTCGTACCGGCCAGATTGTAGAGGCTCAGAAAATACTATTGCGTTATCGCTCTGCACAGACACCGGTAGCAATTGTTAAATCAGCCTACCGTCATAAACAGAATATTCAGTACACCACTCTTGATAAAATGTCTGAGTGTGATATCGGTATGTTGTCCACGGTACTCATTGGCAATAGTAGCACTTTTATGCAGGAACAACTTATGATCACTCCAAGGGGCTACGCCAATAAATATAAGGATCTAACCGGGGAGATTCATGAAGGTGAAAAGGCCGGGCGTTCACTGAATATGGGACTGGCTTCCTGGTATAACTGTGTAATTGAATATGCCAGACAACATCCTGAGCATTCATTTGCTGAAATAGCAGACTACTTTAATACAACAGAAGCATCGGTTTTTAGTGCATGGCAACAGGAGAGCGGCCCGGTTAACGGAATGGCTGTCAGACAGCTTACTGATATCACTGAATTTGAACATATTTTAAATAATATTGAGGAAAATCAGCCGTTTATTTTGAAAATAAGTTACAGGGGTGTTGAACTGAAAGCCAGGTTAAATAAAAGCAGTTGTGTTATCACGCCGGATGTTATTGCATTAAATGTGAATAATTTGGACGTTGAAATTGAGCGAAACAGGGTTGAACATGTATGGGAGATGGTTTCGGACAGTAAAACTCAATGGGTTTTTTCTGATTTTGAAGGTAATCGCTTGATGAGTATCGAAGTACACAGACAGTAAATCAGGTTTTGACAGTAGATCTTTACAAGTTTTTACCGCTCAATTAGAATTGTGAATAGTCTTGAGTTAACCAGTATACATATAATGTGTGCTATATCGGAGTAATATTATAATGAAAACAACAACCCTGAACCCCCTGTCTGAAAGCAAGGCAGAGCTGCAACCAAAATCTATGACACTACTGTCACAAATAGCCGGTGCTATTATATTGGGTATGGTTGTTCTTTATGCTGTCGGTTTCTTACCAACTGCAGAAGCACACAATGCTGCCCATGATACTCGTCATACCTTTGCATTCCCCTGTCACTAAAATAATTAATGTTATACCGGTTATAAAATTTTTGTTTGAGCTGTTTTGTGCAATACAAAATAATCTGTGACCAACCGGCTACAGGCTTACCTGTTTTACAGGTGATGCTTTGCCCGGATAAAGAGAGCTTTTATGTTGTTTCGTAATATTATTTTTAGTGCCCTTCTGGTGGGCATCATAGCGGGTGTTGTATTCAGTGTTATACAGCAGTTTCAGGTGTCAGATATAATCTATGCGGCTGAAAAGTTTGAAAGCAGTACTGAACAGGAATCGCATCAACATACCCCTTCTGGTTCTGGTACAATGAGTGATAATCACCATGATGAAGAGGCGTGGGCTCCAGAAGATGGTGCAGAACGAATTTTTTATACGGTGGTAGCCAATATTCTGTCTGGCATCGGTTATGCAATTGTATTGCTGTCTTTGATGAACCTGGTCAGTATGTATAAAAAAACACCTGTAAGTTTATTGCAGGGTATAGTCTGGGGTGTGGCTGGCTATCTTTCGGTTTTTATCGCACCTTCTTTTGGCCTGCACCCGGAAATACCGGGTATGCAGGCTGCAGCGCTTGAAGCTCGTCAAATCTGGTGGGTATTTACGGTCATATCCAGTGCAACGGGACTGGGGTTACTATTTTATCTTACAGGTGCAAAAAAATTATTTGCTGTTTTTTTTCTATTGATCCCTCATCTCATTGGGGCACCTGCTATTACGGGCAGCCCGTTTAAGCAAATGGATCCTGAAGTCGTTCTACAGTTAACAGAGTTACATCACCAATTTTTGATCGCTACCGGTGTTGTTAATGGAATTTTCTGGCTATTATTGGGTGCTCTATCAGCATGGGTACTTCAAAAATGGTCATCTCAAAGCCTTAACAATCATTAATGACCACAGAATAGGGGAACTGAAAATGGAATTAACATACAAAAATACTTGGTTTTTATTGAAATCCGGTATATTATGCCCCATATAAGATTTAACTAATGTAATTTATCCGATTTAAAACCAGGAGCCCGATTTATGGATGTAATGCAGCGTATTGATGATGCCGTAAAAAATAACCCGATTGTGATCTTTATGAAAGGCACACCGCAAATGCCATCCTGCGGCTTTTCATCCCGTGCAGCACAGGCACTGATGAATACCGGTGTTGAATTTGCCTATGTTAATGTCCTGCAGGATCCGGAAATATTTGAAAACCTGCCGCGTTATGCCGACTGGCCGACGTTCCCGCAGATTTACATCAATCACGAACTGATTGGCGGCTGTGACATTACCCTGGAAATGTTCCAGAGCGGTGAACTGAAAAAAATGTGTGAAGAAGCCGTTGCTGCTTCAAAAGAAGGTGCTGAAAAAGCAGAATAACTATCTGCTTTTTGAACTTAAAAAGCCCCGACAGAGCAGTCTGTTCGGGGCTTTTTTATTGCCGGTTATTTTTGAGTGAATTATTTAATGGTTATCAGAAATTATCTCTAAAAAAAACAGCTAAGCTCTTTCTGAACGCTGAACGCTGAACGCTGAACGCTGAACGCTGAACGCTGAACGCTGAACGCTGAACGCTTTCAATCAC
>Ga0256832_1000489_pt1 | contig 25665 bp, 22 predicted proteins | sample 134614metaG_FD_190534 | JGI IMG/M metagenome (GOLD analysis project Ga0256832, IMG submission 190534) | Hydrothermal vent microbial communities from Lau Basin, Pacific Ocean - 134-614 | ecosystem: Environmental > Aquatic > Marine > Hydrothermal vents | place: Pacific Ocean: Lau Basin | collected... | reverse complement strand
AGCCCGACGGGACCGGTCGTGTGCGCATGGACTACCGGATGCCGGCACGGGGTCTGATCGGGTTGCGGGGCCCGTTTCTCGCCGCCACCTCGGGCAGCGGCATCCTCCATCACGTCTTCGACGCCTACGGGCCACTGCAGCCCGCCGCCGCGGCGCGGCGTCCCAACGGCGTACTGGTCTCCAACGTGACCGGCAAGGCCCTGGCCTACGCCCTGTTCAACCTCCAGGAACGCGGGCGGCTGTTCATCGGCCCCGGGGAGGCGGTCTACGAGGGCATGATCGTGGGCGTCCACAGCCGCGGCAACGATCTGGTGGTCAATCCCACCCGAGCCAAGCAACTCACCAACATCCGTGCCGCGGGCAACGACGAGAACATCCTCCTCACCCCGCCGCTGCGGCTCACCCTGGAGCAGGCCCTGGAGTTCATCGGCGACGACGAGCTGGTGGAGGTCACGCCCAAGGCCGTGCGCCTGCGCAAGAAGCTGCTCCAGGAAGGGGAGCGGCGCCGGGCCGCACGCCGTTCCGTATCGGCCTGAGCCCCGGCCTCCGGCGGCTCGGACATCACGGCTTGGACATCCGGGGGCGGTCGGGCACGGCCGGCGTGCGGGAGCGGCGGTACGAGCGGCACCGTGCCCCGGACGAAGCGGATACCCGCCACCCCTTGCCTTCCGTTACCCTGATGGACAGTGTGCAAGGAGAACGGCCGGCCGGGAACGCCATGCTGCCCACCGAGACCACCACCAGCGCGGCTCCGCCCGTCGAGCTGGAGAAGCCCGTCATCCTCGTGGTCGACGACTCGGCCATGATGCGCCGGGCGCTGCAGCGCATCCTGGACGAAGAGTTCACCATCGTCGAGGCCAGGGACGGGCTCGAGGCCTGGGAGATCATTCAGCGCGAGCACGGGGTGCAGGTCGTCTTCACCGACCTGATGATGCCGAACAAGAACGGCTTCCAGCTGCTGCGCGACATCCGCGACTCCGTCCACACGCGCATCAACCAGCTTCCGGTCATCATCCTCACCGGGCACGAGGACGACGAGACCATGAAGCGGCGCGCCATGTCCCTCGGCGCCAGCGACTTCATCTCCAAGCCCTTCGATCCCATCCAGATTCTCGCGCGTGCGCGCTCCTATGCACAGCACGGCGAGACCATGAAGAAGCTGGAGCAGACCCGGCAGCTGCTGGCCTCCCGCAGCACCATCGACTCGCTCACCGGGCTCGGCAACCAGCGTTATCTGGACGAGCACGGTGCGGAGCTGATGGCCTTCGCCGCGCGGCAGAACGCCGACATCTCGGTGCTGCGCCTGTCCATCGACAAGTACAGCGTCCTGGTACGCAAGGCCGGACAGCGCGTGGGTGACAAGGTGCTGGTCAACGTGGCCCGCATCATCCGGGCCTGCGCTCGGCGTGAGGACGTGGTGGCCCGCGTGGGGACCGCGGAATTCGTCGTGGTCATGCCCGGGGCCAACGCCAAGGGGGCGCGCAAGCTGGCCGACCGAGTGGTCTCCCTCATCAATCAAACGGTCTACCGTCTTGGCGAGACCCGCTTTCGTATGACGGCGAGCGCGGGCCTGTTGCACAGCGCTGGAGTGGCCGACGGGGCGAGCGACTTCGATGCGGCCCTGGCGCGCGCCACCGAATTGCTCCGCCGTGCTCTGGACGAGGGGGGCAGCAAACTGGTCATGGAGACGGTGGAGCCGACCCCCGACCGTCTCCCCATCTCGTTGGACCAGGCACTGGTCCTGGCGCGGGCGGGCCGCCAGGAGGACCTGCACCAGATGTTCCCGGCCCTGCTTCCCCAGCTCTGCGTCCTGCTGGAGGCGTTGGCCGACGCGCCCGACGAGCCGCTGGCGGAGCCGGCACGTGCCCTGCTCGAGGCCGTGCGTGCCCGACTGGGTGAGGGGGCTCCCCTGGAAGAGGCCCGGGTCTCCGGCCAGGTTCCAGGGGCCAGGGGGTTGTGACGCGGGCCGCCCGACGGGACTCTGCAGGAAGCCTGGCGGGTTTGTATGGCACGATACGCGGCTGTTGCAACGACATCGCGGGAACAACCGGCAGGTCCGGACGCGACGTCCAGAACCATGGGAGGAACTCGCATGAGCATTCGTGGCTTGAACATGCTGCTTTTGGGCGCCCTGACGGGGGTCGCTGGATCGGCGTCGGCCTATACCATGGGCACGCGCGGCGTAGGGGTGCTCGTGCCCTACGCCATCCACGACGGGGCGGCCGAGACCACTGCGGTGGCGCTGATGAGCGCGGACACCACCACCTGCCCGTTCACCTCGGGCGGCGGGGACGCGACCCAGGCGCGCGTCTACTGGACCTTCTTCGACGTCAACTCCAATCCGGTCAAGGGCGGCAGTTTTCAGATGACACACAACGACATCTATCCCTTCATCTGGGCCACGGAAGGAGGCGACACAGTGAGAGGGCAGCCCGGCTACCTGCTCTTCGTGCTCGATCCGAACAACGATGGCATGCTGGCGGCGGGCGAGGGGCAGTGGGGCTGCCTGAGCGCCGAGGGCTTCTATGCCGTCGTGGGCGAGACCGACGTGGCCTTCGTGCCCACCTGGCCGGTGGAGTCCTACGACTTCGCCGAGACTGAAACGGGCCCTGTCAACCTGGCCGCATTGAACGCCACCAGCCTCACCAGGCTGATCTCCGCGGCACCCAATCTGCTCTTGGCGGGATTCTCGCTGACCGGGGGTGAGCCCGTCGAGCTGGACCTGCGTTATTCCGTGGGCGGTGGGGACACCACGCAGATCGTGCTGTGGTCTGCGGAGACCATCGGCGGGCCTGGGGTCACCTACTCGGTGGAGCTGTTCGACCACGAGCAGAACCGCAAGGTGGTCGAACTGACCCTGCCCAACAAGGAGCTGAACGTAATCGATCCGGCCGCCATCGCCGGCCGGCCGGCCGACTATACCAACGGCTTCATCCGCTTCGCACCCCCGATCTCGGCGGGGGATGCCGACGGGGACCCGGACGTCTGCGTGCCCATCGCCGGGAGCCTGCCCGGCACGTACACGGACGTGGGGTGTGACGGCGGCGGCGTGGTCTCCTTCAGCGTGATCCATTCGCCGGGACTGGGCGCACGACAGACCATCATCAATCCCAACAGCCCTGCCTCGGCCCTCTTTTAGTCACCGGCCGATCCGAGGTCGCAGCCTGGGCCGCGGTGCGCGTTTCTGTGCGCCGCGGCCCGCCTGTGCACTGCCGGATGGGGTACCCTGCCCCGCTCAGCATCGAAGGAGGCCAAGGCGATGGCACACGTGCTGGTAGTCGGCGGCGCAGGCTACATCGGCTCACACATGGTCCTGGCGCTGGATCAGGCGGGGCACCGCGTCACCGTGCTGGACGATCTCAGCTCCGGGCACCGCGAAGCGGTGCTCGCGGGCCGGTTGATCGAGGGTTCCCTGGGCGATGGACAGTTGCTCGATGGGCTGCTGGCGTCGGACCCGCCCGATGCGGTGATGCATTTTGCAGCCTTCATCGAGGTGGGGGAGTCGGTGCGCGACCCGGGCAAGTATTACCGGAACAACTTCGCGGCCACCCAGGTGCTACTGGACGCCATGCGCCGCCACGGGGTGGATGCCTTCATCTTTTCCTCCACGGCGGCCATCTTCGGCGAGCCTCGCTCCGTACCCATCGACGAGGCGCATCCCAAGGGCCCCATCAATCCCTATGGCCGCAGCAAATGGATGGTGGAACAGCTGCTGGAGGACTACGATCGTGCCTACGGTCTGCGGGCCGTGGCGCTGCGCTATTTCAACGCTGCGGGCGCCGATCCGGAGGGCCGTGTCGGAGAGCGGCACGACCCCGAGACGCATCTCATCCCGCTGGTGCTCCAGGCCGCATCCGGTCGGCGCGAGTCGATCACCGTGTTCGGCGAGGACTACGACACCCCGGACGGCACCTGTATCCGGGACTACATCCATGTGGTGGACCTGTGTCAGGCTCATCTGCTGGCGCTCGACGCATTGCTCGACGGTGCCCCCAGCGCCCGGTACAACCTGGGCAACGGGGCCGGGTACTCGGTGCGTGAGGTGATCGATACGGCGCGTCGGGTGACCGGTAGGGAAATCCCGCAGCGGTTGGGGAGCCGCCGGCCAGGCGATCCCGCACGGCTGGTGGCCGACTCGCGGCGGATCACGGCCGAGCTGGGCTGGTCGCCGCGGTATGGCGATCTGGAGGACATCTTGCGCCACGCCTGGGTCTGGGAACGGCATATGGCGGGTGTGTGAAGTCCTGCACTCGACGATCGCCTCCCTCTCACGACGGAAAGGCCGAGTCCGCGGGCATGTGCTTTCGCGGCCAGCCAGGGTTCGCGGTAAAATAGGGCCGCATGGAGGGACGCCTCTACATCGAGACCCAGGGCTGTCAGATGAACGAGTACGACTCGGCCCGGATGGCCGACGTGCTGCGCGAGCGCCTGGGTCTGCAGCGCACGACCGACCCCGGACGCGCCGATGTGCTCCTGCTCAATACCTGCTCCATCCGCGAGAAGGCCCAAGAGAAGGTCTTCTCCACCCTGGGCCGCTGGCGGGCGCACAAGGACCAACGCCCTCATGTGGTGATCGGCGTGGGCGGCTGCGTCGCCAGTCAGGAGGGCGAGGCCCTGCGCCGACGGGCGCCCTACGTGGACGTGGTGTTCGGTCCCCAGACCCTGCACCGGTTGCCCGAGATGATCCGTGCGGCGCGGACCGGGCGCCGCCCCGTGATCGACGTCAGCTTCCCGGAGATCGAGAAGTTCGACTGCCTGCCCGAGCCGCGGGCCGAGGGGCCCACGGCGTTCGTCTCGGTCATGGAGGGCTGCAGCAAGTACTGCAGCTTCTGCGTGGTGCCCTACACCCGCGGGGAGGAGGTGAGCCGGCCCTTCGACGACGTCATCGCCGAGGTGGTGGGTCTGGCCCGCCAAGGGGTGCGTGAGGTCACCCTGCTGGGGCAGAACGTCAACGCCTATCGGGGCGCGACACCGGACGGCGACGTGGCGGACCTCGCCCTGCTCATCCACTACGTGGCAGCCGTGGAGGGGATCGAACGCATCCGGTTCACGACCTCCCACCCGCTGGAGATGAGCGACAGCCTCATCGCGGCCTTCGCCGAGGTCCCGGAGCTGGCGGGGTTCTTGCACCTCCCCGTACAGAGCGGCTCCGACCGCATCCTGCGGCTCATGAAACGCGGCCATACGGCGGCTCAGTACATGGAGATCGTCGAACGCCTGCGGGCGGCCCGGGAAGGGATTTCGCTGTCTTCCGACTTCATCGTCGGTTTCCCGGGCGAGACGGAGGCCGATTTCCAGGCCACCCTGGACCTCATCGATGCAGTGGGTTTCGACCAGTCGTTCAGTTTCATCTTCAGTCCGCGGCCGGGTACGCCGGCCGCCAGTCTGCCGGACGACGTGCCGCTGAGCGAGAAGAAGCGTCGGCTGCGGGTCCTGCAGGCCCGCATCCAGGCCAACGCCGATGCGATCTCGCGCGCCATGGTGGGCAGCGTGCAGCGCGTGCTGGTGGAGGGCCCTTCCAAGCGCGACCCCCGGGAGTTGCAGGGCCGTACGGAGAACAGCCGGGTGGTGAACTTCCCTGGTCCACCGGAGGCTGTGGGGCGTTTCGCCCAGATCGAGATCACCGCTGCTCTGTCCAACTCCCTGCGGGGCATCATCCGAAACCTAGAGGAAACCATCCCCAACGTAGCTTGAACACACGACCTGCAAGTATCGATCTGACGCTGGAGCCATTCGACAATCCGCGGCTGGCGAATCTCTGTGGCCCCATGAACGCACACCTACGTCAGCTGGAGCGGCGGCTCGGCGTGGAAATCAACAGTCGCGGCAACCGTTTCAACATCATCGGTGAGGAACGCTCGGCCGAGGCGGCCGCTGCGGTGTTGCGCCACCTCTACGAGAGCGCCGACGGCGAGGCCCTCACGCCCTCCCAGGTGCACCTGCACCTGCAGGAATCGGGAGTGGCCGAGCTGCTGGGGCGTGCGGACGAGCCCTCGCACATCGAGGTGGACCCCGTACGCACCCGGCGTGGGAAGGTGAGACCCCGCGGTCGGGTCCAGGCCGAGTACATCGAGTCCATCCGCAGTGCGGACCTGAGCTTCGGCATCGGGCCGGCCGGCACCGGCAAGACCTATCTGGCAGTGGCCTGTGCCGTGGAGGCCCTGGAGCAGGACCATGTCCGGCGCCTGGTCCTGGTGCGGCCCGCCGTGGAGGCCGGGGAGCGTCTGGGATTCCTCCCCGGGGATCTGGCGCAGAAGGTGGATCCCTATCTGCGTCCCATGTACGACGCATTGTTCGAGATGATGGGGTTCGAAAAGGTGGAGCGCCTCATGGAACGCAACGTCATCGAGGTGGCCCCACTGGCCTACATGCGCGGCCGGACCCTCAACGAGGCCTTCGTCATCCTCGACGAGGCCCAGAACACCACGGTGGAACAGATGAAGATGTTCCTGACCCGGATCGGCTTCGGATCCAAGGCCGTGGTCACGGGGGACGTCACCCAGACCGACCTGCCGCCCAACCGCCAGTCCGGACTGCGCCACGTGGTCGAGGTGCTGCGCGACGTGGAGGGCGTACGGTTCTCTTTCTTCACGGCGCAGGACGTGGTTCGCCATCCCCTGGTGCAACGCATCGTCCAGGCCTACGAGGCACACGAGGCCGCCTGAGCGCCCATGGTTGACCCCGAAGAGCAGCCTCCGCCCAGTGGCGGCCCGGGTTCGGACGCCCGCAAAGGGTCCGCATCGGAACAGGCCCTGGAGCTCACCGTGCAGCGTCTGGCCCCGGGCTACGAGACACCCACTGACGCGCAGTTCCGGAGCTGGGTCCAGGCGGCAGCCCCCGGAGTCGCCGGGGAATTGACCATCCGCATCGTCGCAGAGACCGAGAGCCGGGACCTGAACCGCCGCTACCGCGGACTGGACCGCCCCACCAATGTGCTTTCCTTCCCCCTGGACGCCCCACCCGGGGTGCCCATGGAAGTCCTCGGGGACCTGGTGATCTGCGCACCCCTGGTGCACCGGGAGGCGCGAGACCAGGGCAAGTCGACGGAGTCCCACTGGGCCCATCTGGTGGTCCATGGGGTGCTCCACCTGCTCGGTCACGACCACGCACAGCCCGAAGACGCCCGCCGGATGGAGGCGCTGGAGACCCGGATCCTCACGCGCTTGGGTTACGGGGACCCGTACGAGGTGCCCCAGTGAGTGCGTGGCGGACTCACTGGGAATGTGCGCGGCGGGCACCCGGATGCAAGACGCCCGCGAGGGGGGGTAGGGCATGATGACGGCACAGTCGGACGGCAAACGGGCGCCTTGGGGGTGGCTGGAACGGCTCAGCCAGGCGTTCGTGGCCGAGCCGGAGAACCTGGACGAGCTGGTGGAGTTGCTGCGCCGGGCGCAGGCGCGGGGGCTGCTGGAGGCCGATGCCCTGGAGATGATCGAGGGTGTGCTCCAGGTCTCCGAGCTGCGGGTGCGCGACGTGATGATCCCGCGTGCGCAGATGGTCGTGGTCCCGGCAGAGGCGGGCCTGCGCGAGATGCTGCCCATCATCGTGGACTCGGCGCATTCACGCTTTCCGGTGGTGGGCGAGAGCCGCGATGAGGTCAAGGGGATCCTGCTGGCCAAGGACCTGCTGCGCTATTTCGCCGACGGCGACGAGGCGGCGTTCGACATCGACGACGTGCTGCGCCCGGCCACCCTGATCCCGGAGAGCAAGCGCCTCAACGTCCTCCTTCGAGAGTTCCGCAAGAGCCGCAATCACATGGCCATCGTGGTGGACGAGTACGGCGGTGTGGCGGGGCTGATCACCATCGAGGACGTGCTGGAACAGATCGTCGGCGAGATCACGGACGAACACGACATCGAGGAGGGCCGCTACGTGGTGCAGCGGGCCCCGGACCGGTTCACCGTCAAGGCCCTGACCCCCATCGAGGACTTCAACGAGGCCCTGGGCACGGACTTCGCGCGCGAGGAGTTCGACACCATCGGCGGGCTGGTCCTGCACCGCTTCGGGCACCTGCCCAAACGCGGCGAGACCGTGGAGCTCGACGGGCTGCGTTTCAAGGTGCTGAGAGCGGACAACCGGCGCATCCATCTCCTGGAGGTGGAACGGGTCCCGGAGCCGCACGGGACCTGAGGTGGTACGCCCCGGTCCGGCAGGCGATGCCCTCGCCCTGGCCGCTGGTGCGCTCGGGGTGGCCGCCTACGCCCCGCTGGGCTGGTGGCCGCTGGCCGTGCTGGCGCCCGTCCTGTTGTTCTCCACCTGGCTGGAGGCGAGCGTTGCACGGGCCGCTTGGCGCGGCTTCCTCTTCGGCCTGGGCTTCTTCGGCCTGGGGGTCTCCTGGGTCTTCCACAGCATCCACGAGTTCGGACAGGCCCCTGGCTGGCTGGCCGCCGGTATCACGGCGGCGTTCATCCTGGCGCTGTCGGGCTTTCCGGCCATGGTGGGCGCGCTCGGTAACCGGTATCGTGGGGCGGGGTCACGGCTGGTGATCGCGTATCCTGCCCTGTGGACCCTGGCCGAATGGACCCGTGGCTGGTTCCTGACCGGATTCCCATGGTTGTTGGCCGGAGAGCCCCATGCCGACTCCCCGCTGGCCGGGTACTTTCCGGTGGTCGGCACCTATGCGGTGGGTTGGATCGGCCTGTGGGTCGCCGGTGTCCTGGTCTGGTGGTCGCGCCGACCCCCCCTGCGGCCTGCCGTGTGGCTCGGTGTAGCCCTGGGCGTCGTGCTGGCCGCGGGTGGCTGGCTGCACACCTGGCCCTGGTCCCGGGTCGCCGGCCCACCTCTGGAGGTCGCCCTGGTCCAGGGCAACATCGCCCAGGATCGTAAGTGGGCCCCGGAGCAGTTCGAGCCCACCAAGGCGCTGTATCTGGAATTGACGGCGGCCAACTGGGACGCGGACCTGATCGTCTGGCCCGAAACGGCCATCCCGGCGTTCTACCGCGACGTGCGGGACTATTTCCAGACCCTGGCCGAACAGGCGGTGGCCGACGGGGTCACCCTCATCAGTGGGATCTTCCGGTACGACCCGCATGGGCGCCGCATGTACAACAGCCTGGTGCGGCTGGGTGACCCGCCGGAGTTCTACGACAAGCGGCATCTGGTGATGTTCGGCGAGTATCTCCCGCTGCGCGGGCTCTTGCAGCGGCTGGGGGACATGCTGGTCATCCCCATGTCCGACCTCTCACCCGGCACGGGCCGGCCTCTGTTGCACATGCTCGACGGCCGGCCTGTCGGGGTGGGCATCTGCTTCGAGGACGCATTCGGCCGCGAGACGTCCGCGGCGTTCCCCGAGGCACAGCTGCTCCTCAATGTGAGCAACGATGCCTGGTTCGGCGATTCGCTGGCCCCCCACCAGCACCTCCACATCGCCAGGCTGCGGGCCCTGGAGACGCGGCGGTTCATGGTGCGGGCCACCAACACCGGCATTTCGGCCGTCGTGGATCCCTACGGTGCGGTGCTCACCCGTGCTCCCCAGTTCGAGACCCGCGTGTTGCGCGCCACGGTGACCCCATTGCGCGGTGAGACACCCTTCGTGCGCTGGGGAAATGCGCCTTGGATCTCGGCGGCGCTGTTCGTGCTCCTTATACTGGAGCTGCGCCGCCGCGGGCGGCGACCTGGTCCGGCCCCGCAGCCGGGGGCGGGTTGAGCGTCGAACCGGAGCGAACGTGCCGATGAGTGAATTCCCAGTGGTTCCGGTGATCCTTTCCGGTGGCTCAGGGACCCGCCTGTGGCCCATGTCCCGGGAGCTGTATCCCAAGCAGTTCATCCCCCTGCTGGGGAGCGAGAGCCTGTTCGAGCGCACCTTGGCCCGTGTACAGGCCGTCGAGGACGTGCAGGGGCCCATCGTGGTGTGCAACCAAGAACATCGTTTCATGGCCGCCGAACAGCTGCGCCGCGCGGGTGTGCGGGATTGGGCCATCCTTTTGGAGCCGGTGGGTCGCAACACGGCTCCGGCGATTGCCGTGGCGGCCCTGGAGGCCATCGAACGGCACGGGGATGCGGTGTTGCTCGTGCTGCCCGCCGATCACCTCGTCCGTGATCTGGCTGCGTTCCGTATCGCCGCGCGCACGGGTGCGGAGGCCGCGGGCCAAGGTTGGTTGGTCACGTTCGGCGTGGTCCCCAGCCGGCCGGAGACCGGGTTCGGATACATCCGGCGGGGCGTGGCCCTGACCGAGGGGGTGTACCGGGTGGAGCGTTTCGTGGAGAAGCCGGACGCGGAGACCGCCCGCCGATATCTGGATGCAGGCGACTACTACTGGAACAGCGGGATGTTCCTGTTCCTGGCCAGCCGCTATCTACACGAGCTGGCCGCTCACGAACCCGAAATGGCCGAGGCCTGCCGGGCGGCGTTCGAGGCGCGCACGCGGGACTTGGACTTCGTGCGCCTGGACGAGGCGCATTTCGTTCGTTCGCCCGCCAATTCCATCGATTATGCGGTCATGGAGCGCACCGACCGCGCGGTGGTGGTCCCGCTGGCCGCCGGATGGAGCGACGTGGGCTCCTGGGAGGCCCTGTGGGAGGCCCAGGACCGCGACGCAGGGAACAACGTCTTGGTGGGCGACGTGCTGGCCGAGGATACCCGCGGCTCCTACGTGCACGCCACACACCGGCTGGTTGCGACCCTGGACCTGGAGGGGATGGTCGTCGTGGAGACTGCCGATGCGGTCATGGTGGCCCCTCTGGCCCGTTCCCAGGACGTGAAGCGGATCGTGGAGCGACTCAAGGCCTCGGGCCGCGAGGAGGCCCGTGTGCACCGCAAGGTGTACCGTCCCTGGGGTGCCTACGAGACCCTCCATACGGCCGAACGCTTCCAGGTCAAGCACATCACCGTGCATCCAGGCCAGAGCCTCTCGCTGCAGCTCCACCACCACCGTTCCGAGCACTGGATCGTGGTCCGGGGGACGGCCCGCGTGACGGTGGGCGCGGAGACCCGGCTCCTGGGCGAAAACCAATCGGTCTATATCCCTTTGGGCGCCGAACACCGTCTGGAGAATCCGGGGAAGATCCCGCTGGAGCTCATTGAGGTCCAGTCCGGCAGCTACCTGGGCGAGGACGACATCGTGCGCCTGGAAGACCGCTACGGGCGTCTGCAGACCGACGCCGTGTCCGAAGACTGAGCCCCCGGCCTCCCGGCCGCAAAGGCGGCCGGGGTGTCCCGGCGGGTCGTTGCACCCGCGCGGTGTAGACTGGGGCGATGGAACTCCATGCATATCTCGACCCCGGGCATTTCCGGGCAGCGTCCGCGGAGCACTGTGTGGTGGTCGCCGATGTGCGCGATTCCACCCAGGCCATCGCTTCCGGCCACTACAAGGCCGTGAACATCGTGGGTGCCGCGGTGATCGCCGCGGTCGCCGCAGTGGCGGGCGGGCGGGTGCCCTACGTATTCGGGGGAGACGGGGCCTCGCTGCTGGTCCCCCGCCGCAGGCACGGGGTGGTGCGCGCGGTGCTCGCCGATGTGGTGCGCATGGCTCGGGAGCGGTTCCGGCTGCGGGTCTCCGCAGGGGTGGTGCCCGTGCCGGATCTCCTGGAGATGGGCAAGCCGGTGCTGGTCGCCAGTATGCCCCTGTCGCCGTACTACGAGGGGACCCTGTTCTCAGGGGGTGGCCTGGCGGCGGCCGAGGCGCACGTCAAGGAGGAGCGGACGGACTACGCGGTGCATCCGGAGCGCCATTGGCGGTCGGACCTACGCGCGGACTTCTCTTCACTGGAGTGCCGCTGGCATCCCATCCGCCCGGGACGCGACTTCGTGCTCTCGGTGCTCATCGTGGCCCATCCCGCCCTGAACCTGGTCGAAGGGCTGAGACTCTACCGCGAGGTGGCCGTGAGGATCGCGCACATCGTCGACGGACTGGGCCCCGCCAACCCGTTGATCGCCCGTCACATGCACCTGGCGCTGGATCCCCGGCCCCTGAGCTACGAGCGTCGTGTGCGGACCTATGCTCCGGGGTCCCGCGGGGCACTGGGCTATGGCGTCGGCCTCCTGCTGCTCAATCTGCTCGGCAAGTGTCTCATGGCGCTCAAGGTGAAAACGGCCGGCGTGGACTGGGGCGCCTACAAGGACCGCGCCGTGTGCAACTGTGACTACTGCAAGTTCGACGACGCGCTGCGCATGACACTGGCCGTGACCGAGCGCCAGGCGCGGGACATCGAGTCCCTCCTCCAGGGCCTGCACGAGGAGCGATGGCTGAGCTATGGATTGCACCGCAACGAGGCCTCCCTGATCACTTGCCTGATCGAGGACTACGACACCCGCCATTTCCACTTCGTGGACGGCAGCGACGGCGGCTATGCCCTCGCATCCGTGGGCCTCAAGCGGCAGATGAAGGCACTGTCGGCCCGGCCGGCCCCGGCCTAGGGGCCGGAGTGCGGGCGTGCGCCTCCCTGCCCGGTGGCCTGGGACAGCGCGAGGACCTCACGGGCCAGGGGGATGGTGACGCGGCGCTTATGGACCAGGGAGCGCCGGTCCAATGCATCCAGCACCGCCACGAGCCGGTCCATGCGGCGCGGTCCGTGGCGCAGCAGGAACGCCATGACCTCCTCCGGTATGGTGAACCCACGGGCATGGGCCTGCGCCCGCAGGGCCCGCATGCGTCCGCTATCGTCCAGGTTTTCGAGCCCGAACACGCTTCCCCAGACCAGACGCGAGGCCAGATCGGGCAGACGCAGCGCCAGCGCCCGTGGCGGGTGTGCCGCACTCATCAGCAGAGTGGTGCCCCGTTCCCGGCAGGCGTTGACGAGGGTGAACAGGGCTATCTCCCATGGTCTGGACCCCGCCACCACATGCAGGTCGTCCAAGCAGAGGGCGTCGAGCTGTTCGAGCCCCTCCAGCACCGCGGGGTCGGCGTGCGCCAGGTCGCCGAGCGGCAGGATGCCCACCTGCGCCCCCGCCTCGCCTGCCGCGTGGCAGAAGGCCTGCAGGAGGTGCGTCTTGCCCACCCCCCGGGGGCCCCAGAGAAATCCCTGTCGCCCCATGGCCGTGTCTGCGGCCAGTGTCTGCAGGAAGTGCGCCGCCGCTTCGTTGGGCGGGGTGGCGTAGGTCACGAAGGTCGCCGTGGGATCCGAGGGAAGGGCGAGGACCAGTTGGTCGTTACGGTCCATGGTCAGGCCGCCTGCGCACGGGCCTTGCGGGACCAGCGCAGCACGTAATCGGCCCCACTCCAGACCGTGGTGAGCGCCGTGAGCCACATGGCCGCAGTGAGCAGCGCCGGGGGCAGGGGCCGGATCTGGTTCAGGACCACGAGCAGCACCAGGAAGATCTGCATGCCGGTATTGAGCTTGCTGATCCGCGTGGGTTGCATCTGCAACGGGCCGACGAGCAGGCGGTAGGCCAGCGCGCCACTCACGATCACCAGGTCGCGCAGCACCACCAGGGCCACCAGTATCGCAGGCAGCAGGCCCATCAGTCCCAGCACCACATAGGTGACCACCAGCATCAACTTGTCGGCGGCCGGGTCCAGCAGTGCCCCGAGGCGCGATCGCCAGCCACAGCGCTTGGCCAGGAAGCCGTCCAGGGCATCGGTGAAGCCCATGAATGCGGCCAGGCCCAAGGCCTGAGCGAAGGCGCGTTCCCACAGCCACCAGGCCAGCACCGGAACCAGGGCGATGCGCAGTAGCGTCAGCGCGTTGGGGATCTGTGCGGCGAGGCTCGTCATGGCCGGGGCCTGCTGGGAGCGCGGGATGGCACGCCTATGGAGTAGGCTCCACCGTGGCCGGCTGCACCCACCGGTAGTACTGGACCGGAAGCAGCCGCCCGCCGGCCGATTCCACCTCGTTCGTCGGGGGGAGTGCCTCGAGGGGCCCACCGTGGCCCGCCAGTGCCCGGCCTGCCGCCTCGGGGTCGCCGGTGACGGTCGCACGGAACACGGCCCGCCCGGGCAATACACGCCAGGGCTGGACCCCCTGCAGGGCAGAGGCATTTTCCAGATACGCGCGCAGCTGCGTGAACGCCGCCATGGAGTCGATGCCCTCCACGGAGATCAGCAGCGTGTCAGAGGCAACCGCACGCCCGGAGGCCGGTGTCAGGCGCTGCGCCAGCCGGTCGGCCAGCGTGTGGATCCCTGCGGCCAGGGCCTGGTCCAGGCGAGTCCCGCTGGTCTTCCAGTCCAGGCGGGCATCGTCCAGGTAGAGGCGCCAGGCCAGGCGCCAGCCGGCGTCCCCGCGGCGTTTGGCCGCCGCTGCCAGCACTGCGTCCGGTGCATAGCGCCCGGAGGCCTTGCGCACCCCTTCGTCGAACCCGCCCAACAGGTCTGCGGGCTGCACCCGGGAACGGTCTTCCAGGTCCAGGAGCGGCAGCATGACCTCCAGGCCCCGGTTCTCGGCAGTGCGCCTCAGGACCTCCGCGGCGGGTTCTCCCGCCTCCAGGAAGCGCCGCTCGCCCCCGTCGTCGACCGCCACCCAGGCGAGCACCGTGGGCCTGGGCGAGGGCCATAGGGGCAGGCCGGCCTTGCGCAGGGCTGTGCGCAATCCCTGGGGCTGGAAGCGGACTTCCAGCAGATAGCCCGAGTCCGCCTCGGTAGGGGCCAGGTAGCGGTATTCCGTGACCCAGCGCTCGGCATGGTCCAGCAGACTGCGCGCCCGTGGGTCGCCGGCCGCCTCGCGGCGTCCGGTGAGCTTCACCAACACCTGCTCCAAGGCCTTACGGAATGCGGCCTTGCGCTCCTCGTCGCCGCCGGTGGCCACTGGAATCCGCGCCGTGTAGAGTCCGTCGGGGGCGGCGGCCAGTGCGGCACCCGCCCCCCAAGACGCCCACAGCGCCATCAACAGGGCCCGGAGCAGGGCGAGGTGGGGAGAGGTGCTGGCCGAATGCCTCATGCGCGCAGATCTGGACCCGAATTGCCCGCCATTATACGCAAGGGGTCCCGGGGACGTCGGTGTGCCCGGACCGTTTGCGGCCCCTGGCGACGGCCGATACCATACGCGCGAGGTTTCTCCCACCCCCTCAGGACTACAGCGTATGGACTACCGCAGTGCCGGCGTGGACATCGAGGCCGGCAGCCGCCTCGTGGAACGGATCCGCCCCGCAGTGGAGCGCACCCGCAGACCGGAGGTGCTGGGTTCGGTGGGGGGGTTCGGGGGGCTGTTCCAGCTTCCATTGGAGCGTTACCGCCATCCGGTGCTGGTATCCGGGACCGACGGGGTGGGCACCAAGCTGTTGTTGGCCCGGCGGTTCGGGGAGCATGCGGGTATTGGGATCGATCTGGTGGCCATGTGTGCCAACGACGTGTTGGTGACCGGTGCCGAGCCGTTGTTTTTCCTGGACTATTTCGCCACGGGGCGGCTGGAGGTGGAACAGGCCGCCCGGGTCGTGGAGGGCATCGCCGCAGGCTGCAGGGAGGCAGGGTGCGCCCTGATCGGCGGCGAGACCGCCGAGATGCCGGGTCTGTATGCGCCCGGTGACTACGATCTGGCCGGCTTCTGCGTGGGCGTAGTAGAACGCGACGCCCTGCTGGACGGCTCGGCGGTGCGCATCGGCGACCGTCTGCTGGGTCTGGCCTCCACCGGGCCGCATGCCAATGGATACTCGCTGATCCGCCGCATTCTCGACACGAGTGGCGCCGATCCCGATGAGCCCCTGGACGGAACCACCCTGGGTGAGGCACTGCTGACCCCGACGCGGATCTATGTGCGTGCACTGCTGCCCATGGTGGCGGCGGGGCGGATCCATGCCATGGCGCACATCACCGGGGGCGGGCTCACCGACAATCTCCCTCGGGTGTTGCCCCGGGATAGTCGGGCGCGGGTGCAGCGCGAGGCCTGGCGCTGGCCAGCGGTGTTCCGGTGGATCCAACGGGTCGGGGGCGTGGAGGAGGCCGAGATGCTGCGGACCTTCAACTGTGGCATCGGCATGGTCCTGATCCTGGATCCCGGGCAGGTGGGGCCGGTGCGGGCCCATTGTGAGGCGGTGGGGATCGAGGCGTGGGAGATCGGGACGGTGGTGGCCTCCACCGGGGCGCCCGTGGTGGAGTACGCCTAGGTGGCCGAGTGCCGCATCGTCGTCCTGATCTCCGGGGGCGGCACCAACCTCCAGGCCCTCATCGACGCCGTAGCCAGCGGATTCATTCCGGGACGCATCGTGGCGGTCATCAGCAATGTGCCGCACGCCTACGGGCTGGAGCGCGCGCAGCGCGCGGGCATCCCCGTGGAGGTGGTCGATCACCGGATGTATCCTTCGCGCCGCGCGTTCGAGGCGGTGTTGCGCGAGCGTATCGAACGCCACCGGCCGGATGTCGTGGCCCTGGCCGGGTTCATGCGCATCCTGGGTCCCGAGACGGTGGCTGCCTTCCAGGGGCGCATGCTCAACATCCACCCCTCGCTGCTGCCCAAGTTTCGGGGTCTGCACACCCATCGCCGCGCCCTGGAGGCGGGTGAGGTCGAGCATGGCGCCAGCGTGCACTTCGTCACCGACGAGCTGGATGGCGGACCGGTCGTCCTTCAGGCGCGAGTACCGGTACGTCCCGGTGACGACGAGCAGCGGCTCGCCGCCCGGGTGCTCGAGCGGGAACACGTGATCTACCCGCTGGTGATGCGTTGGCTGTGCCAGGGCCGCTTGCAGATGCGTGACGGACGTGCGTGGCTGGACGGCGAGCCCCTGGAGCAGCCCTTGCAGCTGGACCAGTTGCCCGCTGCGCAGTGGGCTGCGCTGGTCCGGCACTGAGCGTCCGTCACGCTGGCGCTGGCCTCAGCTCAGCTCGGCGCAGCGGTGTTCGATGGCGGGAAAGTTGCGCCGGGTGGATTCCAGCAGCGCGCGGTCGATCTCCGCCGTCACCACCCCCGCTCCATGGGGCAGGACCTCCAGCACCGTGCCCCACGGATCCACGATCATGCTGTGCCCCCAGGTTTCCCGACCGTTGAGGTGGTACCCGCCCTGGGCAGCGGCGATCACGTAGCACAGATTCTCGATGGCACGGGCACGGATCAGCACTTGCCAATGCGCCTTGCCGGTGATGGCGGTGAACGCCGCGGGCACGGCCACCAGTTCCATGCCTTGGTCCAGCATGCGCCGGAACAGCTCCGGAAAGCGCAGGTCGTAACACACGGCCAACCCGAGCCGGCCGAACGGTGTGTCGGCCACCACCACCTGGCTGCCACGCAGGATGGTCTCGGATTCGTGATAGCGCTCGCCGCTGCAGAAGATGTGCGCATCGAACAGATGCATCTTGTCGTAACGGGCCACCTGCCTTCCTTCGTCGTCCAGCAGCAGGCAGCTGGCGTACACTTTCTCCCGGTCGGGGCTCTCCATGGGGATGGTGCCGCCCACCAGCCAGACGCCATAGCGCATGCACTGCTCGGCGAGGAAGTCCTGGATGCGGCCCTGGCCCGGTCGCTCGCGCAGCTCGAGCTTGTCACGTTCGTCCATGCCCATGAGCGCGAAGTTCTCCGGCAAGACCACCAGGCCCGCCCCGGACTCGGCGGCCCGCCGAATCAGGCGGCCGGCCTCGAGCAGATTGGCATCGACGTTGGGCCCGGAGGCCATCTGGATGGCGGCGACCTTGTTCGTAGACATGACAGCGAAATCGGCGGTTGGGGGTTGCTCTGTAGATGTTAGCAGTCCAGGGCGGGGCCGAGGAATCGGCGGGCCCTGAGCCTTCAGTCGGCCCCCAGGAGCTCGGACTGGATGGCCTGGGGCGTGCCCGAAGGCGGTGTCTGCCGGGGCTGCGAGTCCAGGGGGGCGATGAGCGGATCGTTCCAGTCGCCCTCGACCCGATAGGTTACGCGTGCCACTCGGCTGATGTCCGCACCGCCGCGTTTGAGCAGTCGTTCGGCCACGAACACCGCTGCTCCCACCGCCGGACCGCCGATCACCGTTCCGGCGATGGCCGGCCCCAACCCGAGCTGGGGCGTGACATGGACGACCAGGTCATGGCGGCGTAGGTCCAGGCGTTCCTGGCCGTTGATCACCAGCTCGGCGGTGGGCCCCACCACGTTGAGTCCGCGCAGCTGCAGGGCGGGTCCCTCGACGGTGAACGCGCCATCGATGAGATCGTACCGGTATCCCTTCTCCAGTAGATCGCGAAAGTCCAAGGCCACGCGCCGCGGGAGGGCGGCCGGGTTGATCAGCCCCAGGACACGGGCCGCTCCGGGTTCCAGGTCTTCGATACGCCCTTTTTCCAGATGGAGGATACCCTGGCCCCGGAGGCTGTCGAGGCGGGGGGACCAGGGGGGCCCGGCCCACTGGAGCTGCAGTTCCAGCTCACCGGAGCCGCCGCGGAAACCTTCATCGAGGCGCAACGCCTTGAGGGCCGCCCCCACGTCCGTCGCCTCCAGGCGGGCTTGCAGCTTCACCTGCGAACCGCCGCGGGGCCGCCATCGCCAGGCGCCGGTGGCCCAACCCTCCAGCCCCGGGGTCGAGAACACCAGGCGCTGCAGTCGCAACCCCGAAGCCGAAGGGGTGAGCACTGCATGCACATCCTGCAGTCGTCCGCCCGTCTCCAGCTCCAGACGGTCGATGCCAAACTTCAGCGCCGGCAGGTCGCGGGGATCGAGATCGGGCGTGTCCGCTCCATTCCGCGGGCTGGGCGAATCCGCCTTCCAACGCAGGTGCTCCAGGTCCACCACCACCGGCAGGAACCGGTTTCGGCCGCGCGGAATGTCGATGTTTCCGGCCACCGCATCCGCCTTGAGGCCGAGATGCCAGGCCCGTTGGGAACCGCTCAAGCGCAGCCGCAGATCCTCGATCCGGAGCCGGCCCAGCCTGAGGAGACCGACCTGCAGGTCGGCGTCCACGTCCTGCGGTGTGAAGAGATCGCCGTCCTGCCGCGTCGGCAGCACGTCCTGCCAGAGGCGTGGTGTGAACCGGGCCAGTTCACCACGTATGCGAAACCCGCGGGGAGGAAGGTTGGCGCGTGGCGCACCAAAGCGCAGCTCCCCGCGCTCCAGGCGCCAGCCGGTGGCACCATGCTCGAAGGCGGCCGCCAGGGCGGCGCGGCCGGCGTAGTCGATCCACAACCGGCGCCGGTTCTGCCCGTCGAAGTCGGCTTCCACGGTCAGGTGACGCGGTTCGTCGGGCGGCTTGCCCAGGTCCTCGGGGAGCCGGACGCGGACCCCGACCAAGTCCGACTCCAGACGCAGGTGCATGCCCGGTCCCGTCCCGGCAGGGACGCGCAGGTGTCCTTCCCAGCGGGTCCCGCCCTGCAGGCGTTGTGCCACCCAGGCCGGAAGTCCGGGCCAGAGGGCCTCGGCTGGTGCCTCGGCCTCCAAACCCAGATGGATGCCCCGCCGCGCGTCTCCGGACAGATGGGCCCGAATGGGCACGCCGTTGAGACGGGCGCGAAGCCCCGGACCGGAGAGCGTCCCGTGGTCGAAACGCACGATGCCCTCAATCGCCTCGACCCGGCTCTCCATGCCGTTCACTTCCACGGTGTCGTCCTGCAGCCGCAGGGCGCCATGCACCGCTGCGGGCCCTTTCTTCCGTTCACTGGTCGCCAAGGGTAGACGCAGCGCGAGATCCAGTGCCGCCTTTCCCGTCGGGTTGAAACGTCGGGTCCAGTCCTGGCGATGGGTCACGCGGTGGACGTCGGAGAGGATCTCCGCCATGCGCCCCAGGGGACCGTCGGCGGTCAGGTCCAGCTCCAGGACGGCATGGCGCAGATCGGTGATGGCCACAGCGGCGTCGTGACCCTCCAAGGCCGCGTATCGGAAGCGCTCCGCATGGCCGAACAGCGCCGCCCGGTACCAGTTCAGTTCGCCCTCGATACCCGTGACGGTGAACGACAGCGGCGAAGGCCGCAGGACGCCATCCTCGATGTGCACCGAGGCACGAAACTTGCCACCGCCGTGCTCGAAGGGGAAGCGGTCCAGCGGCCCCTGCAGGCTCAGGGTGCCGGCGACCGCCCGGCCGCCGAGCACGGAGCGTTCCAGCCAGCGGCGTACCCGCGGATTCAGACCACGTACCGGGAGATACCGGTCCAGCGCCGCCAGGTCCGCCTCGTGCAGTGCGAGCTCCAGTGCCACGTAGGGAGCCGCGTCGTGGCTGGTGCGCATCCAGGCCAAGGCTTCCAGTCGTAGATCTGCATTGGACAAGCTGAACACGGGCAGCTCCACCTGCCACGCCCCGTCCATCCGCGACCATCGGGCCAGGGCCCGCACGTGCCCCAGCGCCCATGGCGTCTCGCCAAGCGTCGGGTGGGCGAGGAACAGGTCGTCGGAATAGAGCGCCACCTCGCCGCCGCTGGCGTCGAGGCTGAATTCCCCATCCAGCCCGTAGAAGCCCGGGACCCGGTCCATCCCGAACAGGTGGGCGTCTGCGAACCGCCCGCTCAGCGCGTAGTACGGGTGTGCGCCGGTGACCACCACAGCATAGAGACCGTCCAGATGGCCACCGGCATCCAAGGTACCGGTCTCGTCCAGATGGCTGCCGATGCGTGCGGATCGCTGCAGGAGCCGGCCCAGGGGGCCCACCTCCACCCGGCCAGCGAGGAGCTCGTAACGCCGGTCTCCAGCGGGGTTGCGGCGAGCGAACAGGGTGAGATCCGTATCGGCCAGCAGCTCACCGTCGATCACTGCGGAGAACTCTTCCAGCCGTACCACCCACCCGTCGGTGTGTCGTCGCCAGATCCCCGCCAGGCGCAGACGGTCCAGCTGTAGGAGGTCCGCGGAGAAATCAGCGAAGCGCCGTGAAAGATCCAGCCTGAGATCCTGGAGCGCGAGATTGCCCGCTACCTCGTGGACGCCGCGGGCCGTCCAGTGTATCCAGAGCTCGGCATCGAGCAGGGGGCGGCTCTGCGGGTCGAGCCCCAGGGAGACCCAATGCTCCCCCTGAGCCAGCAGCGCGCCTGTGACCCGCACGTAGCTCCGGCCCCGCCAGGTGGCCGGGTCGTCCAGCTCTCCCACGAGACTGGTGGTGAGGCGCAGGGTGCGGCCGAGTTCGTCGGGCAGACCGGCACGCAGGCCGATTCGGTAGTGGTCCCCCCTGCGCCGGGCCTCCATGTGTACGTCACTGAATCGGTAGCGCACGTGCCCGATGCGGTCCGTCCACGTCAGTCGAGTATGCTCGAACGTGATCTGCAGGTCGGCCTGACCCAGCAGGCGTTTGATGACCTTGAGCACGTCCCGCGGGGCGGCCCCACTTAGCCCGTGAACGATCACACGCCCGTCGGGGAGGCGCTCCAGCCCGATGCTGGCGTTCTCCACGGCCAGGGTGCGTACCCGGGGCCAAGCGTCCAGCAGTGAGCGCCACAGGTGCAGCTGCACGCGGGCCTCGGGGATGACCAGGGGCTGCCCGTCGGGCTGGCGGGCGGGGAAGCGCACATCCCGGGCGAACAGGCGGGGCGACAGGCCGTGCCAGCGCAGCTCGAGGCGGCGCACCGAGACGGGCCGGGCAACGAGTCCGCTCAACGTTTGCTCGAGCAGGGGACGTACCGGCTCCACGGACAGGACCCCGGCGCGCAACAGCAACAGCGTCACTGCCAGGAGCAACAGCGCGCCCCCCAGCGCGTACGCGCCCAGTCTGCCGAGCTTTGCCAAGCGCGCGCTCACGCGCAGGCTCAGCCGGTGCTTCCCACGGGGTTGGACCCCCCCGTGAGACCTCGGGACCGGAGTGGCGAGTGTGTCATGTGCCGGCCGCCGGTGGTGGGAAAGGCTGCGTCACGTTCCTCGCGGTCAGATGAGGACCACGTCGAACTGTTCCTGGGAATAGAGGGACTCCACTTGGAGCTTGATGGGTTTGCCGATGAAGGCCTCCAGCTCGGCGAGGCTGGTGGACTCCTCGTCCAGGAGCAGATCCACCACTTCCTGGGAGGCCAACACCAGGAGTTCGCTGACCTCGAACTGGCGCGCCTCGCGCAGGATTTCTCGGAACAATTCGTAACAGACGGTTTCGGCCGTCTTGATGGTGCCCCGGCCGTCGCAGGTGGGACAGGTCTCGCAGAGCACGTGTTCGAGGCTCTCGCGCGTGCGCTTGCGTGTCATCTCCACCAGACCGAGCGGCGAGACGTCACAGATCTGGCTCTTGGCGTGATCCTTCTCCAGGGCCTTCTCCAGGGCCCGCAACACCTGGCGCTTGTGCTCCTCGATGGTCATGTCGATGAAGTCGATGATGATGATGCCACCGAGGTTGCGCAGCCGGAGCTGGCGGGCGATGGCCTGGGCGGCTTCCAGGTTGGTCTTGAACGTCGTCTCCTCCAGGTTGCGATGCCCCAGAAAGCCACCGGTGTTGACATCGATGGTGGTCATGGCCTCGGTCTGGTCGATGATCAGGTACCCGCCGGACTTGAGCTGGACCTTGCGCTGCAGCGCGCGTTGGATCTCGTCCTCGATCCCGTACAGGTCGAAGATGGGACGCTCGCCCGGATACCATTCCGTGCGGCCCTTGAGCTCCGGGACGAGTTGATCGACGAACTCTTCGACCTTGCGCAGGGTGGCCCGTGAGTCGATCCGGATGCGGTCCACACCGTCGTCCACCAGGTCGCGCAACGTGCGTAGCACCAGGGGAAGGTCCTGATAGATGAGGGTGCCCGGTGTGGCCGCTGCCGCCTGTTCCCCGACCTTGCCCCACAGGCGGACCAGGAACTGGAGGTCGCGCCGCAGGGCGTCTTCTTCGGCACCGTCGGCCGCGGTGCGCACGATGAAGCCCAGTCCCACGCCCGCCTCCTCCCGCAGGCGCTCGATGAGATCGCGCAGGCGCTTGCGTTCCTCCTCGGCCTCGATGCGGCCGGAGACACCGATGTTGGTGGAGAAGGGCATGAGCACCAGGTATCGGGAAGGGATGGTGATGTGCGTGGTCAGCCGTGCCCCCTTGGTACCCAGCTGGTCCTTGACCACCTGCACGCAGAGTTCCTGCCCCTCGTGCAGGAGTCGGGCGATGGGTTCGCCCTGGTGGCCCTCTTCGCCAGGGAGGCGCACCTCCTCCTCGCCCAACAGGAGCAGCGACTGGTTGGTCACGTCCGAGGCGTGCAGAAAGGCGGCCTTGTCCAGACCGATGTCCACGAACGCCGCGTCCATGCCGGGCATGACGCGGCTCACACGCCCCTTGTAGATGTTGCCCACCAGTCCCCGGCTCCGATACCGTTCGATGCTGACCTCTTGCAGCACCCCGTTCTCCACCAAGGCCACCCGGGTCTCCTGGGGCGTGACGTTGATGAGGATCTCTTCGCTCATGCGGACGATCGGTTTTCCTTGGTGTGGATGGGCCGCGCGGCCAGCGAAGGTGGAGCCGCCGGGACCGTGGCCGATATTGTACGGGTTTTCCCGGAGGCGGCGTGGGGGGTTCCCTGAGCTCACGGGTGGGCTCCGGGCCGCGCGCCCGCCAAGACTTGGATCCCGGCCGCTGCCAACAGTTCTGCGGTCTCGAACAGGGGCAGGCCCATGACACCGGAATAGCTGCCCTCCAGGCGCCTGACGAATACGGCACCCAGCCCCTGGATGGCATAGGCACCGGCCTTGTCCCGAGGTTCGCCGCTCTCCCAGTACGCCTCGCATTCATGGCGGTCGAGGGCCCGGAAGTGCACGTGGCTGACCGAGACACGGGACCGGACCTCCCCCTCGGGGCCCATCAGGGCCACCGCAGTGAGCACCCGGTGCTCCCGTCCGGACAGGCGCATGAGCATCTCCACCGCCTCGTCCCGTCCCGCCGGCTTGCCCAGGACGTCGGCGTCGATGGCCACCGTGGTATCGGCGCCGAGCACCAGGTGACCATGGCCCAATTCCCGAAAGACCGCCTCGGCCTTGGCCAAGGCCAGCCGCTCCACGTACAGGGCGGGGTGTTCGTTCGGACGGCGTGTCTCGTCCACCCGGGCGGCGTGGATCCGGGGGTGCAGGCCGAGCTGCGCCAGCAGTTCCACGCGCCTCGGCGAGGCGGATGCGAGCACCAGGCGCCCGGCGGTCACGGGCGGTGATAGGGGTGGTTGCGGATCCAGCTGCACGCTCGATACAGCTGTTCGGCCACCAGGATGCGCACGAGCATGTGGGGAAACGTCAGCGGCGACAGGGACCAGTGGACCGCCGCACGCTCCACGCACTCGCAGGCCAGCCCGTCGGCCCCGCCGATGAGCAGGCTGAGCGTCCGGCCTTCCTGCATCCAGCGTGCCAGGCGCCGCGCCAGCTGCTCGGTGCTCCAAAGGGTGCCCCCGGGGTCCAGTGCGATCACCAGGTCGCCGCGGCCCACCCTCTCCAGGAGGCGGCGCCCCTCGCGCGTCTTGCGGGCGCTGCTCCCCTTCTCAGGGGCGACCTCCACCAGTTCGAGGGGGCACTCGCGCGGCAGTCGCCGCGCGTATTCGGCGTAGCCTTCCTGCACCCAGCGTGGGGGCCGCGTGCCGATGCTGACTAGGCGGATGCGCATCCGAAGACCGTGCCCTCTCAGCCCGGGGTCCCGGCATCCTCCGGTGCCAGTGCCCAGAGCTTCTCGAGATTGTAGAAATCACGCACGCGGGGGAGCATCACGTGCACCACCACGTCGCCCAGGTCCACCAGCACCCATTCGGCGGTCTGGTCGCCTTCCACGCCCAGCGGGCGAACGCCGTGCGCCTTGGCCCGCTCGATCACGTTGTCGGCCAGTGCCTTCACGTGCCGGTTGGAGGTCCCGCTGGCGATGACCATCACGTCGGTCACGGAGGTCTTGCCGCGCACGTCGATGACGTGGACGTCCTGGGCCTTGAGCTCCTCCAGGGCCTCGACGACGATCTGCTCCAATGCCTCGGGTTTCAATGGGCGCTCCCGTAGAGTCCCTCGCGCTGGATGTAGGACCAGATCACCCCCGGAATCAGAAACCGGGGCTGCTTGCCGCTGCGGATGCATTCGCGCACATCGGTGGCGGAGAAGTCCAGCGGCTCCACCCGCCATACCAGGATGCGCCCCGCGGGTCGCTCGGTCAGGGCCTGGGGCTGTACTGCCCGGCGTTCCCGGAGCAGGTCGGCCACTGGCCCGCGCTCGGGCTCGCGGACACCGGGGCGGGTCATGACCACCAGGTGCGCCAGGCGTGGGATCTCACGCCAGCGGTGCCAGGTGTCGAAGCCGGCGAAGGCATCCATCCCCAGGATCCAGGCCAGCGGACGCGCCTCCCCCAGTTCTGCGCGCAGTTCCTCCAGCGTGTCCACGGCATAGGATGGACCCGGCCGGCGCAACTCGCGGTCGTCGGCGACCAGACCGCGTTCCGGCCCGGTCACGCGGGTGATCATGTACCAGCGCTGGGCGGCGCTGGCCTCGGGTGGGTCCCGGTGCGGGGGCTGGCCCGCGGGCAGCATCCGGATCTCGGCGAACGGCAGCTCTCGCCGCAGCTGCAGTGCCGTGCGGATGTGACCCAGATGCACGGGATCGAAGGTGCCGCCGTAGATGCCGACCAGCCCGTCGTCCCGCTGGGTCGCATTCATTGGCGAATCTGGCCCTCGCCGAAGACGATGTACTTCTGGGTGGTGAGCCCTTCCAGACCCACCGGGCCACGGGCGTGCAGCTTGTCGGTGCTGATGCCGATCTCGGCCCCGAGCCCGTACTCGAAGCCATCGGCGAACCGCGTGGAGGCGTTGACCATCACCGAGCTGGAGTCCACCTCGCGCAAGAAGCGCCGTGCGCGTGTGTAGTCTTCGGTGACGATGCTGTCGGTGTGATGGGAGCCATAGGTGTTGATGTGTTCGATGGCCTCATCCACGTCGTCGACCACGCGGATGGAGAGGATCGGCGCCAGGTATTCGGTACGCCAGTCCTCCTCCGTGGCCGCGGCCACGTCGGGCAGGATGG
>Ga0256832_1000488_pt1 | contig 25667 bp, 23 predicted proteins | sample 134614metaG_FD_190534 | JGI IMG/M metagenome (GOLD analysis project Ga0256832, IMG submission 190534) | Hydrothermal vent microbial communities from Lau Basin, Pacific Ocean - 134-614 | ecosystem: Environmental > Aquatic > Marine > Hydrothermal vents | place: Pacific Ocean: Lau Basin | collected... | reverse complement strand
TGGAAAGGTCTGATCAATGATCCTGACCTCACGGGGCAGTTTAATATCAATGAAGGCTTGCGCGTCGCGCGCCATTTATTATTGCAACTGGCAGAAAAAGGTATGCCTGCCGCGACTGAATTTCTTGACCTGATTTCGCCACAGTACATTGCTGATCTGATTTCCTGGGGCGCGATTGGCGCACGCACCACCGAATCACAGGCGCATCGAGAGCTGTCTTCGGGTATTTCCTGTCCGATTGGTTTTAAAAATGGCACTTACGGTAATCTGGATATTGCGATTAATGCGATTCAGGCAGCCTCGCATTCACATCATTTTTTGTCGGTAACCAAAGAAGGTCATTCCGCCATTTTTACCACAAAAGGAAATGAAGATTGCCATTTGATCTTACGCGGCGGGCGTCGTCCAAACTATGATGAGGTCAGTGTTTCAGAAGCCGTTGAGCAGCTTCAAGCCGCCAATTTAAGACCTACCCTGATGATTGATTTTAGTCATGCCAACAGCAAAAAAGATTTTCGCAATCAGCCCAAAATAGCCAAAAGCATAGCGATACAGATTGCCAATGGAGTCGAGGCAATTAGTGGCGTTATGATTGAAAGCCATTTGCTAGAAGGCAGGCAGGATGCTGAGAAAATTCCCAAAGAAGAACTTGTCTATGGGCAAAGCATCACGGATGCCTGCATTGGCTGGGAAGATACAGAAAAAGTTTTAAGGGAGCTGTCAGATGCTGTAAAAGCCAGACGTTCCTTAGAACCTGTCTGAAAATAGTGAGCCTACTGCGGAAAAGCTGAATTTGGCTGGATTTTTCCTCAATTTTCGTTAAATAGAACAACTATTCGCCTCAAATTGATAAAAAATCTCAAATCAGCTTTCCCTCGCTACGACTCATATCTCCAGACAGGTTCTTAATTCTTAAAAATCAGGATAAAAAATGAATATTCAAAATTTAAACACAAAAGATAGCGACTTCTGGGCAAAGCTGGATGATTTGCTGGCATGGGATAGCGTTTCAGATCAGGGCGTTTTTGATACGGTCAATGGCATTTTGCAGGATGTAAAAAAGCGTGGTGACGAAGCGGTGATTGAATACACCAATACGTTTGACCGCATGGATGTTAGCGAAATGCAAGAGCTTGAAATCCCCAAACAGCGATTACAGCAAGCTCTGGAGAATATCCCCGTTGAGCAGCGTGAGGCACTTGAAAAAGCCGCAGCGCGGGTAAAAAGTTATGCTGAGCATCAAAAGATGGAATCCTGGAGCTACACCGAAGCCGATGGTACGGTGCTTGGTCAGCAGGTCACTGCACTGGATCGCGCGGGTTTATATGTGCCAGGTGGCAAGGCAGCCTATCCTTCTTCGGTTTTGATGAATGCCATTCCTGCCAAAGTTGCCGGAGTCGCTGAATTAATCATGGTTGTACCAACCCCTGCGGGCGAAGTCAATGAACTGGTATTCGCAGCGGCTGCCATCTCCGGGGTGGACAGGGTGTTTGCCATTGGTGGCGCTCAGGCTGTAGCGGCTCTGGCGTATGGCACCGAAACTATCCCGCAGGTAGACAAGGTTGTGGGACCTGGCAATATTTATGTAGCGACTGCAAAACGCATGGTTTATGGCACCGTTGGTATTGACATGATTGCCGGACCTTCTGAAATTCTGGTGGTTTGTGATGGTAAAACAGACCCCGACTGGATTGCCATGGATCTGTTTTCACAGGCAGAACATGATGAAGATGCCCAGGCGATTCTGCTATCAGCAGATGCAGATTTTATAGCGAAAGTACAAACAAGCATCGAGCAGCAGATCAAAACCATGCCACGCGCCGAAATCATAACAGCCTCATTACAGGGCAGGGGGGCGATTATTCAGGCAAGCGACATGGAGGATGCAATTAAAATTGCCAACTACATCGCACCCGAGCACCTGGAACTTTCGCTTGAGAATGCCGCAGAAGTCGCGAAACAGATTCGCCATGCGGGAGCCATCTTTATGGGGCGCTATACGGCAGAAGCACTGGGCGATTATTGTGCCGGACCAAACCACGTTCTGCCCACCTCGCGTACCGCGCGTTTCTCATCTCCCCTGGGTGTGTACGACTTTCAGAAGCGTTCCTCGCTCATTGGCTGTTCGCCCGAGGGAGCTTCAGAACTGGGCAAGATCGCATCCATTCTGGCACATGGAGAAGGTCTGACAGCTCACGCCCGCTCAGCAGAATATCGCATTAAATAGGCAGTTATTTATATATACCCATCCCCCCTGTTTTTATATATTTTTGTATTTAATCAGTCAGGTAGGGTTGGTGTAGCTTTGCGAAACCAACCATCGAGACTCAAATCTGGTTGCACTTCACCGACCCTACAAGTCTGTATTAAAGAACAAAACAAAGGAGCGGTGGTTAACAACGTGCCATCCCGTGTTTCATACACTCAACGCAGGCTGCATGCTCTGTTTCTGTCTTCAGTCCTCTGCCTTCTGTCCTCAGAAATACCCATCCCCCCTGTTTTTTATATATTTTGTGTATTAAATGAAACACAGTTGCGTAGGGTTGGTGTAGCCATGCGCAATCAACCAAATCTGGTTGGTTGCGTAAACTCCACCAACCCTACATGCTTTCAAGGTTCAAAAACAGGGTAGTGGGTGAAACCTGTGTTTCGCAGGTTTTAATGTGTCACTCGTGCCTGATTGCCACGCTGGATGATTTTCACCCGTTCACCTTTTTTGAATATGGTTGTATAGGGCTGGGTGACGGCGACCAGTTCACCATTGGGTCTTTTGATAATGATCTCCTGCATAACCTTGTCTTTCTTCCCGATTCCCAGGAGGCTGCCGATGCTGAGTATATCTACTGCACCGTAAACGCCAGCATGTCCGCCAGAGCCAACGGATACACCGATATTGCCGCGTGGTCTTACTGGCTCTGGCTTGATCACGACTTTTTTCACGCCAATGACGACCCCGCTTTGTACTTCCTGTAATTTGTTTGTTCTGTTATCTGTGCTGGAACAGGCAGCTGTTAATGTTGCTGCTAATAAGCAAAAAAAGAGTTGTTGAATTTTGGTCATGGTCACTGTTCCTGTTATCAATAATTATGTGATTTTACCCAAACAGTCCAGATAGATGATTTCGTCGGGCATTTGCTGGGTTTGCTGTGCTCGCCAGATCATTTCAGCCAGACATTCCATCATGGCATGTTCAGCCTCATGTACGCCTTTTAGGGTCGTTAGGCGCTGATAAAGTTCAGCGATTCCGGTTGGGCGATCAGTCGCTACCTGTTCACGCAGACCAATGTGCATTCCCAGGTGAAGAAAAGGATTGCTGTCTCCCATTTCAGGAAGGTAAGTGGCATTCAGGCAGGTTTCTTTATCCTCAAGAATTTTATGGTACTCAGGGTGTTCTTTAATCGCGGCAACAATCTGCTGTTCCAGCGGGGAGAGTGCCTGTTTTTGTTCGCGGTGCTTTTTCCAGCTCGTATAATAAAACATGCGAAGCTGGTCGCGTTGCTCGGAATGATCCATTATTTTATCCTGCCCTGCTCTGCTTGGCTGCTTAACTTAAGCCAATCCTGAAGATTATCAGCAACTTTGTCAATAACCCGCTGTCTTGCCTCGACCGCAGCCCAGGCAATATGGGGCGTAAGAATCAAATTGGCTAGATCAGCAGCAAGCAGGGGGTGATCCAGTGGCGGTGGTTCCTGTTCAAGCACGTCAATGCCGGCAGCTGCTATTTCTCCAGTCTTTAAGGCGTGCGCCAGTGCAGCGTTGTCAATAATTGCTCCTCGCGCGGTATTAATCACGAGCGCCGAATTTCTCATTAGTTGCAATTCTTTAGAGCCGATAAGATGTTTGGTTGCTGGCGTGAGTGGGCAATGAATGCTTAATATATCAACCTGGGGCAACAGTTCATGCAGCAATAAACGTCCTGCAGATGCCTCTGTCGAGCCAGCGCGTTGTGCGATTAGAATCTTCATGCCAAAGGCTTTTGCGAGTTTTTCAACGCCTTTTGCAAGGCTGCCATAACCAATTAGCCCCAGTGTTTTTCCTGATAATTCTGTAACCGGATATTGCAGGCTTGAGAATTGCCCACTGCGTGACCAGTCGCCATTGCGAGTGAATCTGTGATAGTGAAGAAGTTGTGTCTTTAACGCCAGAATTAACGCAAAAACGTGTTGCGAGACCGATTCGGTGCAATAGTCCGTGACATTATAGACTGCGATAGAGTGTTTCTGGCAATAATCCTGATCGACATTATCCATGCCGGTGGCGGTGAGCAGAATCGCTTTTAGTTCAGGCAGCTTTCTTAACAAGGGCGCATCGAAAACCACTTTATTGGCAATCGCAACTTGTTTTCCGGCAAGGCGTTCCTCTCGTTGTTCCGCCGTCGTTGCGGGATAGCGTTGCCAATCCTGAAGCAGGCGCATAAGACCACTCAGGTCAAGATCGCCCGGATTAAAACTTTCTTCATCGAGGATTACTCCTTTAATTAAGCTCATAAGTTATAACTACTCATACAGTGTGTAATTCGTAACTGCCCAGTTACAAATTTTTTTCTTTAAATTCACACAAATCACTAATTAAACACGCCGCACATTTGGGCTTGCGTGCCACACAAATATAACGCCCATGCAAAATTAACCAGTGGTGGGCATTGAGCATAAATTCTTTGGGAATAAAACGCAGTAGTTTTTTTTCGACTTCAAGCACATTTTTGCCTTTGGCGATTCCAGTGCGATTTGCAACCCGGAAAATATGTGTATCAACCGCCATGGTGGGATGACCAAACGCCGTATTCAGAACCACATTGGCGGTTTTTCGACCCACACCGGGGAGTGCTTCAAGTGCCGCCCTGTCTTCAGGTACCTGAGAATTATGTTTGTCTATCAGTATCTTGCAGGTGGCAATAATATTTTTTGCCTTATTGTTATAGAGACCGATGGTTTTAATATAGTCTTTCAGACCATCTACCCCCAGCGCATAAATTGATTCTGGCGTATTTGCTACGGCAAACAGTTTTTCAGTCGCCTTGTTTACGCCTTTATCGGTAGACTGTGCGGAGAGTATAACAGCCACTAACAACTCAAAAGGAGTTTGGTAATTTAGCTCGGTTGTGGGATGCGGATTTGCTTCGCGCCAGCGCGAGAATATCTCAAAGCGTTTTTCTTTGTTCATAAAATATATAAAAAAAGGGGGGGATGGGTAGCAGAAGACAGAGGACTAAGGACAGAAGACTGAGGACAGTTGTAGGGTTGGTGGAGTTTACGCAAGCAACCAGATTCGGTTGCTTGCGCATGGCTGCACCAAACCCTACGCAACTCTGTGCACTCTGTGGTTTTATGGCTATGCGAAAAATATGTAAAAAACAGGGGGGATGGGTATTTGCACACATTAATCTATTCATTCTGAAATTATTGCATATTTAACACTTGTTTATATAGTTTCCCCAAAAGATTTAGCAAATCAGATTGACCCCCTTATTATGTGGTACTACCATCCTGTCATGTAGTAAGGTAATAAAATAATGACAGAACAAACACAGACACTATCAAATGAACTATTTGATGTGGTTATTATCGGGGCGGGGATTGTGGGTTGCGCCATAGCACGTCGTTTTACACTGGAAGGTGCAAAAGTTGCAATTCTGGAAAAAGGCACAGAGATACTGGATGGTGCAAGCAAGGCAAATAGCGCCATTTTGCATACGGCATTTGATGCACCACCTGATTCACTGGAGCATTCCTGTATTCGTGAGGGCTACCATGAGTATCTGAAAATCCGCCATGATCTAGGTTTGCCGCTGGATGAAATTGGCGCGTATGTGGTCGCCTGGAGTGATGAAGAAGTTGCCAAACTGGATTCTATTCTGGCAAAGGCGCATAAAAATGATGTCACCGATACCAAGATTATTACAGCGGATGAATTGCGCCGCAATGAACCCAATCTGGCAGAACATGCAAAGGCAGCCATTAGCATACCTGGTGAATCCATTATTGATCCCTGGTCAGCAGCCTATGCCTATCTGGGGCAGGCACTTGAAAATGGCGCAGAAGTCTTTCGTAGCTGTGCTGTAACAACAGGCAAATACAGGCAAAACCACTGGAAACTGGATACTTCGCGCGGTTTTATTAAAGCGCGTCATGTCATAAACAGTGCCGGACTGTATGGTGATTTGCTGGATCAGGCAGTGCTGGGCACAAGCGATTTCAAGATCACTCCTCGCAAGGGGCAATTTGTTGTTTATGACAAGGCTGCTGCAAAACTGCTGAAGGCGGTGATTTTACCTGTTCCAAGCAGTCGCACCAAAGGTGTGGTGCTGTTCAGGACGGTGTTTGGTAATCTTGTGGTGGGGCCCACAGCCGAAGATCAGGAAAGCCGCAGTGATGCTTCAACTGACAAAAAAACACTGCAAATGCTGATGGCATCCGCAACCGAAAAAATTCCGGCTCTTCAGACAATGCCGGTTACCGCCATTTATGCAGGCTTGCGCCCTGCTACTGAATTTTCTGAATACCAGATCAGGGCACATAAAGGTCAGCACTGGATCACCGTGGGCGGTATTCGTTCAACCGGTTTAAGTGCTGCTTTGGGCATCGCCAATTATGTTTTTAAACTTTATAAGGCTAGCTGTGTCGAAGAAGGAATTATTCTGGATCACAGCCCCATAAGCGAGCCAAAAGTGGCAGATATTGCGGTGCTTGCCGAGAGCAGTGAGCGTGACTGGCAAAAACACGATCATGGTGAAATTGTTTGTCACTGTGAGCTGGTGACCAGGCGTGAAATCGAAAAAGCACTGACAGGTCCTTTGGCTGCCAGATCATTACAAGGCTTAAAACGCCAGTCTCGCGTTACTATGGGGCGTTGTCAGGGATTTTTCTGTGCGGGACGCCTGGGTGAAATTGTGCAAGACCGTTTTGAAGTTCCTCTGTCAGAGGAGATAAAAACATGAACAAGCCAGAAATTGATGTGATTATCATTGGTGCAGGTCCTGCGGGTCTGTCCGCAGCAGTTGAACTGAAAAAACAGGGTATCGCACGGGTTGTGGTACTGGAAAGGGAAACCCAGGCAGGCGGCATACCACGACATTGTGGACATCCGCCCTTTGGTTTTCGTGAGTTTTCGCGGGTTTATACTGGACCACAATACGCCAGAAAACTGGTGGAAACGGCTCTTCAGGCAGGTGTGGAAATACGCACATCCACCACAGTGGTTCAGGCATTGCCCAATGCCAGATTGCAGTTAAGCAGTGAAACCGGGGTTGAAGAAATCTCCGCCAAACGAATTATTTATGCAAGCGGAGTGCGTGAAACACCACGCTCAGCCAGGCTCATTTCAGGGACGCGACCGCTTGGTGTCATAAACACCGGCGCATTACAGTCGCATGTGTATCTAAAACAGCGACGTCCCTTTAAGCATCCAGCCATTATAGGCACTGAGCTGGTTTCATTCTCTGCGATTCAAACCTGCCGACATGCCGGCATACAGCCTGTTGTCATGCTTGAGGCTACAGATAAACCCGTCGCACGTTGGCCTGCCAGCCTGTTTGCGCGTTTTAGCAAAGTACCACTTTATCTGAATACCAAACTGATACGCATTGAAGGTGACAAGCAGGTTGAAGGCATTGTCGTGGAAGATATTAACGGCGTGCAACGCACCATTAACTGCGACGGGGTGCTTTTGACCGGCAAGTTCACACCAGAATCGACACTGGGGCGTTGCGGGCATTTAGTTATTGATCAAAACACAGGCGGTCCGCAGGTAAACCAGTTTGGACGCTGTTCAGACCCCACTTATTTTGCGGCGGGCAATCTGTTGCGACCTGTTGAAACCGCAGGCTGGAGCTGGAAAGAAGGGCATCAGGTCGCAAATTGCGTGGTGCATGACTTAAACGGCAAACTGCCTGACAGTCTGGAAAGCAATGCAGAAAATCAGATTCAGTTGCTCAGTAAAAGTGCAAATATCAAGTTTTTTATGCCTCAGCTAATCAGCCTGCCACATACCAAAGTGGGCATGAAACATATCCAGTTGCGTTTCAAACACAGGGCAACAGGCATTTTAAAAGTGCTGGATGGTTCAAGTGTGCTCTATGCAAAGCGCTTAAAGGTTTATCCGGAAAGGCGGGTTCTGATTTCAATCGGCGAAGCGATTGCAGATTGCCACTCAAACAGGCTGGAACTGGTGTTTGAAGAGCTTTAGGGCTCCTTTAGACTCCTTTACGAATTGCGCAAATGTCTGCGCAAATATAAATCTGCCAGCGTATAGTTGCATATTCTGCGCTGGTATGTATTTATTACTACATTCATATATTGACCTGTCGCCTTGATCGTTTTTGCCTGTTCTGCCCATGCTGCGAGTAATTTTTTTGTATCGTTACTCCAGTCTTTTGCATTGATAGACCAGTATTTGTCCGGGTAAAGCCTGACACGGATAAAACCCTTGTCAAGTAGTTGCAAAATAATCTCTTCTCTGGCTTTTTTTTCGCTGTATAATCTTTCATTGTGCTTTTGGTAGCACGCTTCAATCTGTTTGCGCTTTAAGCCAAACTTCTGAGGTTTTTTTATCACCATTGAGATATGGGAATCCGTGCCAAGCTTGCGAATCTCTCCGTCAGGAAAAATCCAGTAGGCGTTATTGTAAGTCATCGTCTATCATCGTTTATTACGCAGTCAACTTGCACAAAGTGACTATTTGCAAGGCTTTTATCTCCTTTATTCCAGCGATAACAAACCAGTTTTTCCCTGTTTGCTACGCTGTAATCAAGACAGGCTACATTCTTTTTCAGTATTTTTGGCACACCACTAAACCAGTAATGACCGATAAAAACAGGTTTGTTTGTATCTGAATATTCAGGATTAATAAGGGTTTTCGGTAGAATGATGTCAGGGATATTATGCAATTCACAATCAGGAACCTGCGCATAGTCACGGTAGGTTTTAGCACCCTGTTTCCACCACTTTATGCGTGTCTGTGTGCGTATATTGCCGTCCTTATCCGAGAACTGAAATCCCTCAGGCAGTGGTATTTCTATCCCTTTCAAAAGTGTTTCAAAGATATCGTATTCAGCACTGCCGACCTCGCTGGCTTTTACAAAAAGCTCATCTGTCAGGGTGTGGTTCACACTTAATTGAGGCTTGATGCGTTTCACTGTGTCATCATGCCAGCAGGCATGAATCACCCGAAATTCATCCAGCTCGATAAACAGGGGAAGTGTTTTAAACCAGTCAATCAGCTCAAGAGTTTTGTTATCGCCTACAGGGTACTCATCCAGAAAAGCCTGATGTGTTTTTTGGTTTCTGGCACTATGCTCTCGCAAGGGCTTTTTTGTGTGGGGATGATTTGTGTGATAACAAACCGCATTAAACTCATGGTTTCCCATAACAGCCAGCGCATGACCATGATCTATCATGGGTTTTACGGTATTTATCACCAATGCTTCTTCTTTGCCACGATCAATAAAATCACCCAGAAAGATAGCTTTCCTTTCCGGGTGAGAAAAAACACCAGACTCATCTTTTTTTGTAGCCAAGAATTTTAAGCAGCTGTATAAGCGTACTGGCATGACCATGAATGTCACCAATAATATCGTAATTACCCTGTGTGTCGTTCATTGTTTGATTCCTGCAAGGATTTGTTCAATCTTTAATGAAGATTCTTTTAGCTGTTTCGGACCGGGATCTTTTGTCAGATAAGATCCAAAGAAGTGACTGAATGGTTGAATGCCGAAAATATCTTTTCTACAGTGGCTACAAACACCCCAGCCACTACCACTTCCAGAGAGAGGGCTTCCACCCGCACCAAAAATGAAGAGGGATTGGGTATTGCATTCTGGACAAGTGGTATGCCACGGTTCATCCTGCCATAAGGTAAGCAACTCGCCGAAGTATAGCTTTGTATTGGTAAAATAGGCACAGCTAAAAAGCGTCGTTTCGACGGGAATATAGTAGAGTTCCGGATTTTTGCGTGCCTCATCGTGGTATTTTAACAGGAGTGGAAAAGAATCCACGAGAGCCAGTCGATAGCTCAGGCGTTCTTCTTCAGTTTCCAGTGGTTTTTCTATTACGTCAGGCAGTTCAGCAAAGCCGAGTGAGTTATCATTTGGAAATGTAAAGTAAAAATTGGGGATGCTGGGCATAATACTAATCTCCTTGCCCCTGGACAAAGAAAATGCGAAGAACATCCGGGGCAATGAAGATGGTCACGCTTTACCAGAATTGTTTTACATCGCGCTGGAAGTTGTTCTGTTAAACCCGCGATACAATGCCATACTATCTTAACCATTGGCGAAAATCCAAAAAATCAGATAATCGGTCAGGAAGCCTGTGTCTTATGTGGTATTTCCCTTTTTTGTCATGTAGCTGACATTTTTTGTTTTCCGTAGCGTTAAACTGCTTTCTTGTTTGTTATCCAATTGAAGCTACGGATCAAACAAAGAGAGTGTGCAAACGAAGAGAGTGTGCAAACGAAGAGAGTGTGCAAACGAAGAAGGTGTAAATTGTTTTCCTTCTTTACAATCTCTGCGGTTCTCTGTTCGAAACTTGAGTAATAATTGTTTGACCCGCCTTGTTAGCCATGAATTTTAATCCCACTCGCTTCACACCACGCTCTCAATTCTCTTTCTTGTGCGTTTGACTCAAATTCATACCATTTATCAATAAGATTCTTGCTTTCGAGGAAAGCCTTGAATTTTGAATAAGCTCCTTTCTTTCTAAAAATGGCTTTTATTTTCTCAGTATCATTTGGCAAATACTCATACGCAAAATCAAGAACGAGAGCCTTTCCTAAATCCAGTTCGTTCTTGTGAGGAATTTCTATATATTTATCTTCATATATATCTTCTGGTAAATCTTCCTCATTGTCGCCAAGCTCGGACTGTAAATATATTTTTCCTGTTTCTTTATCCAGAAACGCCTGATGTTCATACATTTGAGCGAAGCTAACAAAATCAAATGCGTCCATAATTTCTTTGAAGTTTATGACCATGTTTTCCTCCTTCTGGTTAATCTACATTTATTGGGTTTTCTGCCCGGTTACTGATAGCGGAAACAAAAATATATAAAAAACAGGGGGGATGGGTATAAATATGAATGATTAAGTGTCATATCCAAGCACGGGTCCCAGCCATTTCTCTGCTTCTTCCAGTGTCCAGCCTTTGCGTTTTGCATAATCTTCTACCTGGTCTCGCTGTATTTTTCCCGTGCCAAAATAACGTGAATCAGGGTGTGAGAAATACCAGCCAGAAACCGCAGCGGCAGGCCACATTGCATAAGATTCTGTGATTTTCAAACCAATACGCTCTTCTGGTTGTAGTAGTTTCCAGAGTGTGCCTTTTTCAGTATGTTCAGGACAGGCAGGATAGCCAGGGGCAGGGCGGATTCCCTGATAGTTTTCCTTGATCACTTCTTCATTGCTGAGGTTTTCGTCACTGGCATAGCCCCAGAATACCTTGCGGGTGAGTTCATGCATTTTTTCAGCGAGTGCTTCGGCAAAACGGTCAGCGAGTGCTTCCAGCAAGATGATATTGTAGTCATCGTGATTTTTTCTGAATTTTTCAATTGGGTCTTCGATACCAAAACCTGCGCTGACGGCAAATGCGCCTAGCCAGTCTTGTTTATTGCTATCCGCAGGTGCAATAAAGTCAGCGAGACAGAAATTCGGTTGCTGCTTGTTTCTCTCCATTTGTTGACGGATATGGAACAGTTTTGTGTGTGCCTGGCTGCGGTTTTCATCTGTGTAGAGTTGTAAATCATCGCCGCTACTGTTGGCAGGGAAGAAACCAAGCACTGCTTTTGCGCTTAGCCACTTTTCAGCAACAATCTTTTTTAGCATGGCTTTGGCATCATTAAAAAGTTTGGTCGCTTCTTTGCCAACAACTTCATCACTGAGTATTGCAGGGTAACGACCTGCCAGTTCCCAACTTCTAAAGAAAGGTGTCCAGTCAAATATTTCGGCAAGATCATCCAGTGGATAGCTGTCAAATTGCAAAATAATACTGCCATTGTCCTGTTTTTCAAAGTGGTAGTCTGCTTTAACCAGGTTATTTTTGATTTTGCCATTAAAAATTGCTGGCTTTACGCCTTCAAATGAATCCCAGTCTATCTTGACTTTATTGGCGCGTGCCTGTTCCAGTGTGGCGGTTTTCTTTACACGTTGATTGCCAGCGCGTTTAGTCCGCATGGCTTCGTATTCATCCTTGATTTGCTGGTGATAGGCTGCTTTGGTGTCATCTGAAAGCAGTTGACCTGCGACGCCAACAGCGCGGGAGGCATCTGCGACATAAACAACCGAGCCGTGATAATTCTGGTCAATTTTTACAGCCGTATGGATTTTTGAGGTTGTTGCGCCACCAATCATAAGTGGAATCTCAAAGCCCTGGCGTTCCATTTCTTTGGCGACATTTACCATTTCATCCAGTGATGGCGTGATTAATCCTGACAGACCAATAATATCGCAGCCTTCATCCCTGGCTGTTTGCAAAATCTTGTCAGCAGGTACCATGACGCCAAGGTCAACCACTTCGTAGCTGTTACACTGCAATACAATGCCAACAATATTTTTGCCAATATCATGCACATCGCCTTTAACGGTCGCTATAAGGATTTTGCCGCTGCTGCTGACTTCACAGCTTTGTTTTTCAGCTTGCAGATAAGGCTCCAGCCATGCTACTGATTTTTTCATTACGCGGGCTGATTTAACCACTTGAGGCAAAAACATTTTACCAGCGCCAAACAGGTCGCCAACAACATTCATGCCGTCCATTAAAGGACCTTCAATAACGAAAATAGGGCGCTTGAGTTTTTCAAGGGCTTCTTTGGTGTCTTCGTCTACATAGGTGTCTATGCCTTTAACCAGTGCGTGTTCGAGGCGTTTTTCAACTGTCCAGCTGCGCCATTCCAGATCCTGTTTGTTTTCTTTGGCTTTGCCGTCCCCGAGGTAATCTCCGGCTATTGCCATGAGGTTTTCAGTTGCATCAGGGCTACGGTTAAGCACCATGTCTTCAACGGCTTTATGCAGTGCTTCTGGAATATCATCGTAAACTACCAGTTGCCCTGCATTGACGATACCCATATCCATGCCTGCCTTGACAGCATGGTAAAGAAATACGGAGTGTATCGCTTCGCGCACCGGATTATTGCCACGGAATGAGAATGAGACATTGGATACACCACCAGACACCATGGCATGAGGTAGCGTTTCTTTTATCTTTTTGGTGGCTTTAATAAAATCAACCGCATAGTTGTTATGTTCTTCGATGCCTGTGCCGATGGCAAAGATATTGGGATCAAAGATAATGTCTTGTGGCGGAAAATTGACGACTTTGGTTAGTATATTGTAGGCACGGGTACAAATTTCGACTTTACGCTCATAGGTGTCTGCCTGACCATCTTCGTCAAATGCCATGACTACCGTAGCAGCGCCATAGCGTTTGATTAATTCTGCCTGGCGAATAAAGTTTTCTTCACCTTCTTTAAGTGAAATCGAGTTAACAATGCCTTTACCCTGTATGCACTTCAAGCCCGCTTCGATAATATCCCATTTGGATGAATCCACCATCACTGGCACGCGTGCAATATCGGGTTCGGCAGCACAGAGGTTAAGAAAGCGTACCATCGCTTCCTTGGATTCCAGCATGCCCTCATCCATATTGATGTCGATCACCTGAGCGCCTGCATTGACTTGCTCCAGTGCGACTTCGAGTGCGGTATCGTAATCTTCTTCCTTAATCAGGCGTTTAAATCGGGCAGAGCCAGTTACATTGGTACGCTCACCGACGTTTACAAACAGGCTTTCTGGTGCAATATTGAAAGGTTCAAGTCCCGATAAGCGACATTCCACAGGAATTTCGGGAATGATGCGCGGTTTGCAATCAGCTACCGCAGCGGCAATTGCTTTAATATGTGCCGGGCTTGAGCCACAGCAACCCCCCACGATATTCAGGAAGCCGCTTTCGCCCCATTCCCTGATGTGTTCTGCCATTGCTTCAGGCTCAAGATCATATTCGCCAAATTCATTAGGCAGACCGGCATTGGGATGGGCTGATACATGGGTAGCACTGATTCTGGAGAGTTCCTGCACATACTGGCGCAGTGCGTCAGGACCTAATGCACAGTTGAGTCCGATTGAAAGTGGTTCGGCATGAATCAGCGAGTTGTAAAATGCTTCGGTGGTTTGACCAGAAAGTGTACGACCCGAGGCATCGGTAATCGTACCTGAGATCATAATCGGTAATTCAATGCCATCTTCATCAAAAACCGTTTTCACGGCAAAAATAGCGGCTTTGGCATTGAGTGTGTCGAATATGGTTTCAATAAGAATAATATCGGCACCACCTTCCATCAGCCCGCGTGTAGAGGCGCTGTAATCTTCAACAAGCTCATCAAAGGTAATGGCACGAAAACCAGGGTCATTGACATCGGGTGACATGCTGCAAGTTTTACTGGTCGGACCCAATACGCCGGCGACAAAGCGTGGCTTTTCCGCGCTGCTGTATTTGTCTGCCGCTGCTCTGGCAACTTTGGCACCTGCAACATTTAATTCATAAGCGAGATCTTCCATCTCGTAATCTGACATACTGACTCTGGTTGCATTAAAGGTGTTGGTTTCGATGATGTCTGCACCAGCCTCAAGGTATTCTTCATGGATGCCACGGATGACATCAGGCGCTGTGATCGAAAGCAGATCATTATTGCCCTTAATGTCAAGATGATAGTCAGCAAAGCGCTCACCACGGTAGTCAGCCTCACCAAGCTTGTGGCGCTGGATCATTGTGCCCATTGCACCATCGAGAATCAGAATGCGTTTTTTCAGGATAGCTTGAAGTTGTTTGATTTTGTTCATAGGCGCTAGTTTATTTGATTACGCGATGGTTTTATATGGTGCTGTTAAAAATAATCCTGTTTTGTATTCGTTGCTATCAGATTTAGTTTCCCTTGTTTTGAAGATGGCTTTGAAGACGCCCGGATATACCAATTTGGATATTCTTATTGGACAGAATAACCCCTTATAATAGGTACATATTACATTGTGGTTACATCAGCGGGCTTGAAAATGTATTGATGTTAATCAAGCTGAAATTTAAAAGACTATAAAATATTTGATATATATCAAATAAAGATAGTGTTCGTTTTATTAGTGTTGGGAAGGCGGGAGAAAATAGATGATTATCATTTTCAATGATCATCTTTTTGATGTATTCTCACGCACAAGCATTAGTAAACGCTAATTTTTTAGTAATTACTCAGCTTGCCCTCTATTTTGTCTAATAGCTACGTTAAAAGTGCTCATTTATACTTATAAACTGCGCGCTTTCGCCTTGCTCTTGAATAAAATAAAGGGTAAGCAATTACATTTAAGTTAGCGTTATTTTTTATTTAATTTAACCTGAGGTTTTGATAATGGCGCATAGTACAACGGCTGGCTCAATAGAAGAGCAGTATAACTATGACATTGTGAAGAAATTCGCAATCATGGCACTCTTTTGGGGGATTGCCGGAATGACGGCAGGCACCTATATTGCATCGGAACTGGCGTGGCCGTTCCTGAACTTTGATATAGCCCAGATTACATTCGGACGTTTACGCCCACTGCATACCAGTGGTGTAATATTTGGTTTTGGTGGTAACGCTTTATTTGCAACGTCCTATTACATTGTTCAACGTACCTGCCAGACCCGTTTATGGGGTACAGGGCTGGCTAATTTCACCTTCTGGGGCTGGAATCTCGCTATCACGATTGCCGGTATCGGTTATTTGATGGGGGTTACACAAGGGCGTGAGTATGCGGAGCCAGAATGGTATGTTGATCTGTTGATCGCAGTGACCTGGGTAATCTATTTCCTGATCTACACCATGACATTACTCAAACGTAACCAGCCTCATATCTATGTGGCAAACTGGTTTTTTATGAGCTTCATCCTTGCGGTTGCGCTGCTTCATATTTTCAATAACCTCGCTGTACCTGTGAGCTTCTTTGGTATTAAGTCTTACAGCTTGTTCTCGGGTGCTCAGGATGCCATGACACAATGGTGGTATGGTCATAATGCGGTGGGCTTCTTCCTGACTGCAGCCTTCCTTGGAATGATGTACTACTTCGTACCCAAGCAGGCGGGTCGTCCTGTTTACTCTTATCGTTTGTCTATCATTCACTTCTGGGCATTAAGCTTTATGTATATGTGGGTAGGTACGCATCACCTTCACTGGACAGCAATTCCTGACTGGACTTCTACATTGGCAGCAACTTTCTCTATTATGTTATTGATGCCTTCCTGGGGTGGTATGATCAACGGTATCATGACCTTGTCAGGTGCATGGGACAAGCTACGTTCTGATCCCATTATGATGTTCCTGATCACTTCATTGTCGTTCTATGGTATGTCAACCTTTGAAGGTCCGATGATGTCACTGAAAAGTGTAAACGCCTTGTCTCACTACACTGACTGGACTGTAGGACACGTTCATTCTGGTGCTTTGGGCTGGGTTGCAATGGTGACTTTCGGTTCTTTGTATCACATGATGCCAAGACTCTGGAATACTACAATCTATAGTCTGAAACTGATTTATGTACACTTCTTCCTGGCAACTATCGGTATCCTGCTTTATATCACTGCGTTGTGGGTATCAGGTATCGGACAGGGTCTGATGTTAAGAGCATTTGATGAATATGGAAACCTGGCATACAGCTTTATAGAGACAGTTGTATTTATGCACGGTCCACTGGTTGCGCGTGCCGTAGCAGGTATGTTCTTTGTCAGTGGTATCCTGGTTATGACATATAACATCTGGATGACTGTCGCCAAACGTGAAACAGCAAGTGATGTTGCAACTGCAGCAGCTAAGGCATAAGGAGATTTATAATGTCATTATTTAAACATGAAAGTATAGAAACCAATGCTGCACTGTTGATCGTTCTTACGCTGGCAGCGATTAGTGTGGGTGGATTAATTGAGATTGTACCCTTGCATTTTATTGAAGGTACGGTTGAAGATGTCAAAACAGCCGATGGTAAGGATGCGGTTCGTCCATATACACCACTTGAGCAATTAGGTCGTGATATATACACCCGTGAGGGCTGTTATCTTTGTCATTCGCAAATGATACGTCCGTTCCGTGATGAAGCATTGCGCTACGGGCACTATTCATTAGCTGCCGAGTCACAATATGATCATCCGTTTCAGTGGGGTTCCAAGCGTACTGGACCTGATCTGGCACGAGTTGGTGGCAAATATTCAAGTGCCTGGCATGTTAAGCACTTGACTGCACCGCGCTCGGTTGTACCTGAGTCAATTATGCCAAATTATCCCTGGTTAGCTAAAAATGACCTGGATTACTCTGATCTTGAAGCGAAGATGAAAACACTCAAAAAGGTGGGTGTGCCTTATTCCCTGACAGATATTGAGTACAAGGCGAATGTTGAAAAGTTTGGTGAAGAAGTAGCCAAAAAACTTGATATCAACAAAGCCGAGAAAAATCTCATGGCACAGGCGAAGTTGGGTAATTATGATGGTAATCCAGACAAGTTATCTGAAATGGATGCGTTAGTTGCCTATCTGCAAGTACTGGGAACTATGATTGATTTTAGCGCACATGATGAGGCTGAATTTGTTAAATTCCGTTAATCAGAGCTTGGATTAAAGCGAAGTGTCTGTCTGGGAGCAGGTTTTTAGGTTTTTATCTATCTTGATTCTCGGGCAGACTCCTAGAGAGGAGTAGACAATGTTTGACAATATTATTGAATGGCTTATGGTTTTGGCAAATGCCAAGATTGTCAGTCTGTTAATCTTATTTACTACATTCAGCGCAATTGTTATCTATGTCTACGGCAGCAAGAAACGCAGTGAAAGATTTGAAACTTACAAGAATATTCCATTTCTTGATGATGACGAGGATGGAAGGATTCCTGGTAAACAAGTTTCACAGCGTTCTTCACACAGTAAAGGTGAAAAATAAACATGTCAGAAATTAAACATGAAGTAACAAAAGACCCTATTACCGGGGTAGAAACAACGGGGCACGTCTGGGACGATACGCTACAGGAGTTTAATAACCCATTACCTGCATGGTGGCTATGGGCGTTTTACGGTACCATAATCTTTTCGATTATCTACTGGATTATCTATCCAAGTTGGCCCACTGGTCTGGCAGAAAGAGGCTTTCTTACCGGATTGAGCACCATAGAGTTCACTTCTGATAAAGGCGAAAAAGTCACTACGCACTGGAATACACGCGCATTGCTTGCCCAGGAAATGCAGAATGATGAAAATGAGTTAAAGCGTCAGAAGATGGTAAAAGAAGTCGCTGCAACGCCGTTAGCTGATGTGGTTAAAGACCCAACCAAAAGTGCCTTTGTACTGGCTTATGGTAAGGGTATTTTTGGTGACTATTGTGCCGCTTGTCACCAGTCTGGTGGTCAGGGTGTGATTGGTAACTTCCCTAATCTTGTTGATGACTCCTGGTTATGGGGTGGTGATCCGGCTGATATAGAAACGACAATTCGTAAAGGTCGTAAAGGTCATATGCCAGCTCATAAAGGCACATTGTCTGATGAGCAAATTACTGCAGCAGCCAATTATGTTTTAAGCCTTTCAGGTGAAAAGGTTGATCCTGAGTTGGCAGCCAAAGGTAAGGAAATTTTCAATACCAAGGGTTGTTCAGGCTGTCATACACCTGCTGCTACCGGAATGAAAGCATTGGGTTCTGCAAATTTGACTGATAAAATCTGGACACAGGCAAATGTACCAGGTGCTGATTCGCCAGAAGCTAAAATCGAGGCAGTGAAGAAGATTATCGCAGGTGGAATTGATCGTGAAATGCCAGCCTGGGAGTCGCGTTTGAGTAATGATGAGATTAAGGTGTTAGTTGCATACCTTAAATTGTTGTCGCAATAAGAGATGTCCTCCGAATAAAAAAACGGCCGGTTTACCGGCCGTTTTTTTATTGGATAGCTTGCACCTTTTAAAGGTTTTGTGGTGGAAGAAGTATTCTTAACACTTTTTAATAAAGTGATTGATAATTCACATTTTTTTTAATGATTTTAATCGTTACTATCGCTCTTTTTTTTAACAGGAAGATATAATGTCAGATTTTCCAATACCCGTCGTCGCAGAATCTGTTCAGATCCATCCGCGTTCAATCAAGGGACGTTTCCGCACATTCAAATCTATTGTTTTATATCTTGCCTATGCGGTCTATTTTATTCTTCCGTGGATTCCCTGGGATCGCCCCGTTGGTGAGAATCAGGCGGTTCTTTTTGATCTGGTTGCGAAAAAATTCTATGTTTTTGGTCTGGTTGTATATGCCCAGGATATATTCTGGCTAGCCGCATTGCTGTTTCTCGCTGCTGTCCTGCTATTCTTTTCTACGGCACTGGTTGGTCGTGCATTTTGCGGCTATTTTTGCTTTCAGACACTTTGGACTGATGCTTTTCGTGAAATAGAAAAACTGATTCAGGGTGATCGCGTCAAACGTATGCGCCTCGACAAGCAACCCTGGAATAAGGAAAAAATAGTCAAAAAGGTAACAACTCATTTTTTCTGGTTGCTGCTCTCCTTCTGGACAGGCTTAACCTTTGTCCTTTACTGGGGTTATGCTCCCGAGCTTATTGTGCGCTTTTTTACCGGGCAAGCACCTTCGGCAGCCTATATCACCGCCTTTGGTTTAATGATAACAACCTATATCGCAGCAGGTTTAATGCGTGAGAAAGTCTGCCAGCATGTTTGTCCTTATGCGCGTTTCCAAAGTGTTATGATTGATAAAGACACGCTTGTTCCCACCTATGATCCTGAAAGAGGCGAAGGAAAACTGGGGCGTGCAAAGCCAGTTAAGGCACTAAAAACACTTGAAGCACGACATGATGCAGGCGTGGGTGATTGTGTTGATTGCGGCTTGTGTGTGCAAGTTTGTCCTACCGGTATTGATATTCGTGATGGTATGCAATACGCCTGTATACAGTGTGGTTTATGTGTGGATGCCTGTGATACCATCATGGATGCGCGTGGCTGGGATCGCGGTCTGATCCGCTATGAATCAGAAAACGGCTTAAAGCATGGTAAAACCCATTTCTTCAAGCTGCGAACCTATGGTTATGGCGTTGCAACAATTGGCTCTATTTTATTTTTAATCTGGAGCATGAGCGGTCATAAAATCATTGAGGCAACCGCAAGGCAAATTCGTAGCCCCTTGTATACTACCTTGTCTGATGGTCGCATTAAGAATGCCTATGAAGTCAAAGTGGATAACAAGTCCATGTTTAATCAAAGCTTTTCGCTTTCTTTAAAAGACTTGCCAAAAGCAGAACTTGATATGGGAAAAATTAAGGATGTTTCGCTAAAGCCAGATGAAAAACAGCGTATCCGGGTAAAAGTCATTAGAGATCCTAAAGATAGTTTATCTAAACGTACAAAATTTCAGTTTGTGCTTACGCCTAAAGAAGGGAAGATAAAGGATCCAATCTATATCAACTCTCAGTTTATAACTCCTTGATAATCGTTATAGAACAGACTAGACAGACAGTTTTACTATGAGTAATTATTCGCTGGTAGCCACATTGGGATCAGGCTCGCTGTTAGCCTTTTTCCTGTTTTTTATCTTTTATAAGGTATTGCATCTCAGTGGCAAAATGGCTGCCCTGGCAACGGCTGCCTGTATGTTGCTCGTGTATGTGCCACTTTCGGTGACACATTGGGTGGGGATTGACGTTTTTGCTATTCATTTTGCCTTTTTTATGATGATTCCTTATGGACTGGGCATTATAACGGGCGTTCATGCGGAGCGTCGTGAACTGGAAGGCGAAACTATGCAAAAGGGATTACACTGGATTCCTGCATTAATCATCGTCTTTTTTATCTTGATCGCAGTGGTTGACAGCTTTATTATTTCATCCGCCACTGGTGGGCTAAACAAGAGTTTGTCCAGCCTGTTGCTACCAAAAGCTGCCAGTGACGAAGTGAGTCAGAATATCAGTTCGCAATTCACCGGGGCAGTCTCCAATGACCTTCAGGATGAAGAAAAAAAGTTTGACAAATACGTTGCCAAACTCAACAAACAACGTCAGCGTGGCTGGAAAATAACAGGTGGATGGGATAAAACTCCACTCGTAAACAAGGCAGAAATTTTTCGTTTAAGCGCAAAAGACAAGTCAGGACATGCCATTACAGGCGCAAAAGTAACTACTGAGTTTAGACGTTCGTCTGCCATGAAATACGATAGGCAATACCTGCTTGAAGAAACCGGCGAAGGTATCTATTCTGCATCAATAAGCCTGCCACTGCCCGGTTGCTGGAAAATGAAAGTGCTGATCAAAAAAGGTGAAGATGAACATGAAATCAAGGGTGAAACCGAGATTGCAACACTAAAAGATGGCAAACTGGTAAGACCTGAATGTATAGAAGGTGAACCAGATGTTGATTAAACTGGCTGGCTCAGCTTGCCTGAAACAAAACACCAGAGCAGTGTTTAACAACGTGGCATCCCGCGTTTCGTACACTCGACACAGGCTACATGCCCTGTTTTCTGTCTTCAGTCCTCTGTCTTCAGTCCTCAGACACCCATCCCCCCCCTTTTTTATATATTTTTCTTTGTCTGACAGAAATAGACCTTTCTGCAAATTTCTGTAAACATTACTATAAACAATGTCGGAAAATTGCTTTCACTGTGGTTTGCCTGTTCCAAAAGGCGCATCTTACCAGGTAACAATCAATAACAAGCAACAGCCAATGTGCTGTATTGGCTGTCAGACTGTTGCCGAAGCCATTGTTGAAAATAATCTTACTGATTTCTACAAGCATCGCACTCAAAACTCACAAAAACCTGTCGATCTGATTCCCGCAGAATTGCAGGTCTATGACAATGACGCATTACAGCAAAGCTTTGTGCAATCAACACAAGGCTCCTCGATTCGTGAAGCCTCGCTTATTCTGGAAGGAATCGTCTGCGCAGCCTGTGTCTGGCTAAATGAAAACCACGTTAAAAAACTCAAGGGCGTGGTCGATTTCAGAATTAATTATTCCACTCACCGTGCCAGTCTGAAATGGGATAATGAGCAAATCAAACTCAGTGATATCCTGCAAGCAATCACAGATATTGGCTATAACGCGCATCCTTTTGATCCTGGTCGCCTGGAATCATTGCAAAAGAAAGAAAAATCAGCCGCCCTGAGGCGCATTGCACTGGCAGGCGTAGGCATGATGCAGGTAATGATGCCGGCGATTGCGATTTATATCGGTGAAAGCTCGGATATGTCAGAATCAATGCGTAATTTTTTACGCTGGATCAGCCTGATTATTACTACCCCCGTGGTGTTTTATTCTGCCAGGGTTTTCTTTACCTCAGCCTGGCGCGACTTGAAACGCGGTGTTTTTGGCATGGATGTGCCGGTATCCATCGCCATAGGAAGTGCCTATATTGCGAGCGTTTGGGCGACATTTACGCATAGTGGTGAAGTCTATTTTGACTCGGTGGTGATGTTCACCTTCTTTCTGTTGCTGGGTCGATTCCTTGAAATGGGTGCAAGACACAAGGCAGGGCAGGTAGCTGATGCGCTGATACGGTTGCTTCCAGATACCGCGGTGCGTCTGGATAAAAATGAAAATGGTGATGAAATACAAAATGTTATCCCCGCCAGCGATCTGGCACTAGCAGACAGGGTACTGATTCGCCCCGGAGAAACCATCCCTGCCGATGGTACAGTGCTTGAAGGCAATAGCAGTGTGAATGAATCACTCCTTACAGGGGAAAACATGCCCTGCCAGAAAAAGACCGGAGATGCGCTAATCGGTGGCACGGTAAATATTGAAAGCCCGCTGATTATGCGTGTTGATAAACTCGGTGACAGCACGATTTTGTCATCCATTATTCGGCTACTGGATCGGGCGCAAAGTGAAAAGCCAAAACTGGCACGCTTTGCCGATAAAAGCGCAGGCTGGTTTGTTTTATTGCTGTTAATCATTGCCGCCACTGTTTTTGTCTACTGGTGGTTTAAAGACCCGACGCAAGCGTTTTGGGTGGCACTTTCTGTGCTGGTGATTACCTGTCCCTGTGCCCTGTCACTGGCAACACCTGCTGCACTGACCGCGACCACCGGAAATCTGACCGAGCAGGGCGTACTAACTACCCGTGGTCATGCGCTCGAAACACTGGCAAATATCAAGCATATGATCTTTGATAAAACAGGCACATTAACCTACGGAAAACCCAGGCTGACAAGGCTACAAACACTTTCTGACCTAAGCAGGGAAGACTGTATTAATCTGGCTGCAGGTCTGGAAAATGTCTCAGAGCATCCTCTGGCGCAAGCCATTATCCATGAAGCGCAAGCCGCCTCAAAAATGCAACAGCACCAGGCAGAATCAGGGCGTGGTATTGAAGCTATTTTGGATAATACAAAATACCGTATTGGAACCAGAGAGTATGTATCTGAAATAAGCGATACAACAAGCAACAAACAGACTCCTGATAAAGACCTGCAGCAAAACGGTGACTCGCTTAAGAGTACGGTTTATCTGGGAAAAGAGGGTGAATGGCTTGCTGTTTTTCAGTTTCAGGATGAACTCAGGGAAGAAGCCAAGGAAACAATAAGAGCACTCAAGCGCCAGGGCATCAAGGTTAGCCTGCTTAGTGGCGATAGCGCACTGGCAGTCTCAGCCGTTTCCAAAGAGCTTGAAATAGAAGATGCCAAAGCGCAACTGCTGCCCGCAGACAAACTGGCATACATTCAAACGCTGCAATCACAGGGCAATATTGTCGCAATGGTCGGTGATGGCGTTAACGATGCCCCCGTACTTGCAGCGGCAGATGTCTCAATAGCGATGGGTAAAGGCTCGCAACTCGCACAAGCCAGCGCAGACATGGTGCTACTTTCTGAAAATTTGCTACTGTTGCCGTCTGCCATAAAGCTTTCAAAACGCATGTTAGCAATCGTAAGACAAAACTTTGGCTGGGCGATTATCTACAATGCAGTCGCAATCCCCATTGCCGCAATGGGCTGGATTGCCCCCTGGATGGCAGCAATTGGCATGTCCCTGAGTTCTATTATCGTAGTATTAAATTCACTCAGGTTAAGGAAGCCCTGATCAGGGTCTATTATTTCGGGTAGTGGTGTCCATATTTGTCCTGAATATTATTTGATCCACCAGTTATTTCGAGGAAAAGTAGGTGATTTCTTGATATCTTCAATATCCGGAATAATTATTTGATAATCCGGGAGATTATTAATTGTTGGAGACAAATAATTTGATACCATATCCTCTATAAATGTTTTCCGTTTTTCACATTGATCTGAAAAGAAAAAAACATAACTGTCACCTTCAAACGAATTAGCAGTCAGTCTTGGATACTTTCCGGAAGAAACAGCTTTTTTAATTGCTTCTGAGACACTATCAATAACAAGCATTTTATCAGTCTTTTCATTCTTCCAGAGAAACTTTAGTTGTACAACACAATTCTTAATTTCATATTTAGCCGTGGAATTTAATTGTGTTGACTGGTTATGATTGTTATTTTCTTTTTCAAAACAAGCGCTTATATTTAATGATACTAATAAAACAATTAAACTTACCCTGATAATCGACATTCTGATATGCCTCGAAATTCCATTCGTTACTATTAGCAATATTACCCATTAACATGATCTACTTGTGGTGAATAATTAACCCATTTTTTCAACACAGCTTTTTTATTGATGACCCTGTGTTTTACAAATTCAATACAGGCACATGCTTATTCGTTATATTTTTATACCTTCTTTGTGATGCCAAATGCGTAAAATAAATATCATTTGCTTTGTTATTAGGTAACGCGCCAAATAATCACCAATAATTAAATCTCTTACTACATCAGGATCAGGTGCGCTAGCAACTTTTACACCTAGTCTAGGAAACTCTTTTAACCGAGATATTCCTTTCTTGATTGAAGCTGCTACACGCTGAGCCGCTAAAGGATTTTTAATCTCTATAAATTCTCTAAGCCTAATCAAATCTTGAATTGCGTCTTCAGAATATAAAAGATTCATACTGCTGGTGGTTCAAGCTCTTTATCAGTACCCCAGCTATTAAGCCAGTTATTAACTTCTGTTTCATCTATAACTCTTCCAGATCTAACTGATTCGATTGCCTCAAGAGTTTCTTTCCATTGTTTTTCTTCATTAGAACGGCGCTCTAAAAACTCTTGAATTGCTTGATTGATGAGATAGCTTTTACTTCTATCAAGCTCTTTAGATAAATTCTCTAAAGGAGTTTCAATTTCTGGTTTTAATCTTACACTGGTAATACCCATAACTAATACCTGTTATTACTTTGTATTACATTGTATCTTGGTTGATTTCTAAATCAAGTGCTTTATTCGAAAAATAAATCCCCGCGTTTCACGCACTCAACGCTGACTATTACATGCACTATCTTCAGTCCTCTGTCCTCTGTCCTCTATCTTCTGATACCCATCCCCCCTGTTTTTGATATGTTTTTGCGGCTGGTGTTATATCCATAGGTGATGCGTTTGATAATTTGTCTCTGATTTTGAGCAGGGTTTCGCAGCCTGATACTTTTGTATTTTTAATAACGGTTTGCGCATGGCTGCGAGATACTTTTCTGTCAACAGCTACAGAAAAGTATCCAAAAGAAAGCCGCCCTGTTAACAAGCCGCAAGCGGTTCCCTGCGCTACTCGACATCAGCGGGGTCTTTCGAACTCGCTCC
>Ga0256832_1000487_pt1 | contig 25673 bp, 21 predicted proteins | sample 134614metaG_FD_190534 | JGI IMG/M metagenome (GOLD analysis project Ga0256832, IMG submission 190534) | Hydrothermal vent microbial communities from Lau Basin, Pacific Ocean - 134-614 | ecosystem: Environmental > Aquatic > Marine > Hydrothermal vents | place: Pacific Ocean: Lau Basin | collected... | reverse complement strand
GGGGAGGTTCTGATCCGGCGCCGACGGTGAGTCTGTCCACGCCGTCCAACACGGTCACGGGGCCGTTTGTGGTGACGGCCACGTTTAGTGAGCCGGTCACAGGGCTTACGGCTTCGGACTTTATCGCTTCTAACGGAAGCCTATCGGGCTTTTCCGGATCGGGCACAACGTATAGTTTTACGGTGACACCGGTGTCGGCGGGTACGGTGACGGTCCAATTGCCTGCGGGGCAGGCAATGGATTCGGCCGGCCAGGGCAATTTGGCTTCCAATACGTTGATCGTCACGTATTCGCCCGCTACGGGCGGACAGGACATTGATCTTTCGCTGGATCTGACCGTCAATCCTGCCTCGGTGGATTTGTATGGTACAGCCACCTTTGTGCTGACGATGACGAATGCGGGGCCGGCCACTGCCCACAATGTCAAGGTGGATTTCAAACTGCCACAGGGCTTTGGCTTGATATCCTCGAATCCATCAGCCGGTGTCTATAACTCGTGGTTGGGTAAATGGGATTTGCCGCAACTAGCCGCCGGTGCATCTGAGACGGTGACAGTTATTGCCGGTGTCAATACCTCGCCGCCGCCGCCGTTTTATGCGCAGGTGACGGCAGCGGATGAAAATGATGCGGACTCTCAACCCAACAACAACCCGGGCCCGGTGCCTTCCGAAGACGATGAGGCGGCCGTGACCGTCGGGATCAACGATCCGACGCCCACCTCGCCAGCGGTCACGCTGGCAACCTCTTCTAATTCCGTCACGGGACCGTTTGTAGTGACGGCCACGTTTACGCAGGCTGTCAGCGGCTTGACGGCATCGGATTTTGTCGTCACCAATGGTACGGCTTCGGGGTTGACCGGTAGTGGAACTTTTTATCAGGTGACCATTACGCCGACGACGGCCGGCAGTGTTACCGTGCAGTTGCCGGCAGGTGTGGCTACGGATACACAAACAGGGGCAGGTAATACGGCTTCCAATACGCTGACGGTGCAATATGCCCCCGGGGGCGAGACGGGCACGTATTGTGAGCCCATCGCTACACCGTGGCACGAGTGGATTGCGCGCGTGCAGTTTGGCAGCATTGACAATTATTCAGCCAAGGAAATGTATGGCGATTTTACGGATCAGACCACCGATGTGGCCAAGGGGACAAGTCAGCAGATTCGCATCCGGCTGGGGCATGGCTACTGGATATACGATGAGTACTACCGGGTGTGGATAGACTTCAATCAAGACAACGACTTCAACGATCCGGGCGAGCTGGTGCTGGACAAGTTTGTGGCGGCCATTCCCAATGGGCAAAATCCTCCGGATGTGGTGGAAATGATTCAGATACCGGCCGATGCGCTGTCGGGCAAAACCCGGATGCGTGTGGCCTTGCACCGCGATACGGCGCCTATGCCGTGTACCGCGGGTGGCTTTGGTGAGTTTGAGGACTATTCGGTCAATATTACGGACGGCGGGTCGCCGCCACCGCCGCCCGGCACATACTGTGCGAGTGCTTCGACGCCGTGGCATGAGTGGATCGCCCACGTGCGGGTCGGTACGATAGACAAATATTCTCAAAAAGAGGGATACGCCGACTTTACGAACTTGTCCACCGACTTACCGATCGGACAGATGACACCTATCACCATTGACCTGGGGCATGGGTACTGGATATATGACGAATACTACCGCGTGTGGGTGGACTTGAATCAGGATGGCGACTTTGCCGATGCCGGTGAGCTGGTATTCAGCAAGTATGTCCCGGCAGTTCCGAACGGCACCAATCCGGCTCCTGTCATCGGCCAGCTCAACATTCCGGCCTCGGCGCTGCCCGGGCAGACGCGGATGCGGGTGAGTTTGCACCGGGACAGTTACGGGACACCCTGTGATCAGCAGGGTTTTGGCGAGGTAGAGGATTACAGTGTCGTATTGACGGATGGCCAAGGAGGGGGTGGCGGTGGCACCTATTGCGAGCCATACGCGACGCCGTGGCACGAGTGGATAGCCCGCTTTCGCTTGGCTGACTTGGATCATGCTTCCGTGAAAGAGGGCTATGGCGACTTTACCAACTTACCGCCCGCCCATGTGCAGCAGGGTGCGAATGTAAGTTTTACCATTGATTTGGGCTTTGGGTACTGGATATATGATGAGCGGTACAAGATCTGGGTGGATCTGAATCAGGACGGGGACTTTGCGGATGCCGGCGAGGAGCTGTTTTCGCTTCAGGTGCCCGCCGTCCCCAACGGTACTGCACCGGCGCCGGTGCATGGCACGATCACCATTCCGGCTTCGGCTCAGGCGGGTATGACGCGGCTCCGCGTAGCGGTGCACCGGGGACTGGCTGACTTTGGTCCTTGTACGACAGGGGGGAATGGTGAGTTTGAAGACTATGCGCTCTACATAAATGGTGCAGGTGGTTTGATTAAGGCGCCGCTGTTCGTCAGTTTTGACGCCAATCCCAAATCCGGTGGTGTGCATACAGAGTGGACGGTATCGCGTGCCGGCGGGACGGCGTATTTTGTCGTAGAGCGTGCCCATGGAACGGACTTTCAAGCAATCGGCCAGCTTGCTTATGACAAGGATGGCCATTATCACTTTACCGACATAGCGCCTGCCCCCGGTATCAATTATTACAGGCTGAAATGTGTGCAGTCGGATGGTAAAGAGGTGTATTCAGGCGTCGTGCCGGTGGATTTCCGATCGGCCCGGCGGCATGGGGAAGTAGGCCTGTTTCCGACGTATTCCACGGGTATTTTTCACCTGAATCTTTCGGCGCTGGCCGGTATGAAGGCGGGCATCAAATTGACGGATGCCCAAGGGCGCATTTTCAAGTCCTGGAGCTATGAACAAGTGCCGGCGGGTGTTCTGGACTTTTATGTGGATCACTTTACGCCGGGGCTGTACTTTGTGCGAATTGAGGCTGCCAACGGAGCGACGGTGGTGAGGCGGCTGATTCTGCACCAGTGATTGATAAGTACACGTCAGCTCTTTTTGGGCTTTGACGGTATGATGTGGCGGAGATAGACGGACGGCGTCCGTCTATCTCCGCCACGTTTTTAGGATTAAGCTGTCCGTTTGCGTGGATGATGCCCCGGGAATGCGCAGGGATAAATTCCAACAATCCGGAATTTAATCATGCAATTTGGGGGGAAGATTGGCGTTGGAATGGCGATCAAAAAAACCAATGCATGCGATTTGCTTTATTCCTGCTTTTGTCACTGTGCCTGTACTCCTGTGAAGAAGAGTTTATCCCGGATGCGGGTGACAGCGGGCAGGACCTGGTAGTGGAGGGTTATATTGAGGCGGGGGAGGATGCGCTGCCGCCCTATGTTTTTCTGACGCGTTCGTTGCCGTTTTTCAACTCTTTGGACAGCAATGCGCTTGCGCAGTACTATGTCCACGGTGCCGAGGTGCGGGTCACGCACAATGGTACGATCTATCCGTTGACTGAGTTGTGTCTGTCCCAACTGTCGCCGGCCCAACAAGAGCAGCTGGCGTCTTTGCTGGGTTTTGATCCGGACTCGCTGCAGACGGATATTTGTGTCTATTTGGATTTGAGCGGCCAGCTGAAAGGCGAGGCGGAGCAGACGTATGAATTGAATGTCCAGGCAGACGGCAAGACCTATCATGCGGTCACTACGATACCGAGGCTGGAGCCGATTGATTCTTTTTATTTCAAGCAGATGCCGGATCCGCGGTTGGCGGAATACCGCGACTTGCGCGTTTTCGTGACCGACTCGGCAGACCAAAAAGATTACTGGCGCTATCTGACCAGTGTCAACGGGCGGCCTTATACGGGGGCGCAATTTGCTTCTTTTGACGACAGCTTTGGTAGCGGGCAGACGATCGAGTCACCCCTGCCCAAAGGGGAGGAAGCGGACGACCCCACGGATCCGCTCTATTTCGGTCTGTATCACGTGGGAGATACGGTTTCGGTCAAGTGGATGAGTATTGATTCGACCACGTATCAATTTTGGCGGACGGTGGAGTTTAGCCGGGTACAGGGACCGTTTTCGTCTTATGTGCGGGTGGCAGGTAATGTAAGCGATGCGCTGGGCATTTGGGGAGGCTACCATGTGCAAATTATCCGGGCGGTGGTGCAATAAAAACGAGGTGTATGATGCGATGGAGTGTGCTGTTTTGGATGGGTATTATGCTGCTGTCCTGCCACCTGACAGGGCAGGACAAGGGCCGGGCCGGGATGCCGCCGACCGGCAATGAGGCGGACAGCGCCGTGCTTCGGCTCTCGGATGCCGAATGGCAAAAGCGATTGGATCCGCAGGCCTACCGGGTATTACGACAAAAGGCGACAGAGCGACCGTTTACGGGCAAGTACTGGGACATGAAGGAGCCGGGAAAGTACTATTGCGCCGGCTGTGGGCGTCTGTTGTTTGTTTCGGATGATAAGTTTACTTCGGGCTGCGGCTGGCCCAGCTTCTCCCGTGTGGTGGATAGCGGGCGCGTGCGTCTGGTACCGGATCACAGCTACGGGATGAATCGCACGGAGGTGGTTTGTGCGTATTGTGGCGGCCATCTCGGCCACGTATTTGATGACGGACCACCGCCGACGGGGCTTCGGTATTGTATCAATTCGGCAGCCTTGGTGTTTGAGCCTGAAACCGAGAAAGAATGAGGCACTTTTGCTATATCTTGGGCTTGCTGGTCCTTTTTGGGCCCGTGAGGGCCCAAACCTATACCTTGAGCGGATACATACGGGATGCCAATAGTGGGGAGAGCCTGATAGGCGCCACGGTGTATGACAAGGGCAACCCGCTCCGCGGGACAGTGAGCAACGCGTATGGATTTTACTCGTTGAGTTTGCCGGCAGGTACGTACACGATTGTATTTTCCTATACGGGCTATCGCCAGCGGGAGGAGATGGTGCAATTGGACGCGGACAAAAATTTGGATGTATCACTGACGGAGGGAGTTGAGATTAAGGAGGTGATCGTCAAGTCCGAGCGGGATGATAAGAATGTGCGCAGTACCCAAATGGGCACGGTCAAGCTTAGTACCGAGCGCATCAAGGCTATTCCGGCGCTGATGGGGGAGGTGGATGTGCTGAAGAGTATTCAGTTGTTGCCCGGCGTGTTGTCTTCGACGGAGGGCAGCTCCGGCTTTTATGTGCGCGGTGGCGGTCCGGACCAAAACCTGATCTTGCTGGATGAGGCTGTCGTCTATAATTCCGGTCACATGCTGGGATTTTTCTCGGTGTTTAATGCGGATGCCATCAAGCATACGACTTTGATCAAGGGCAATATGCCGGCGCGCTACGGAGGACGGCTCTCGTCGGTGGTGGATATCCAAATGAAAGACGGCAACTCTCATCATTACGCGGTCACGGGCGGCGTTGGGACGGTATCCTCGCGGCTGACCGTGGAGGGGCCGATTCGCAGGGATGTGTCGTCCTTTCTCATTACCGGCCGGCGGACCTATCTGTTTGACCTGATCCAACCGGTGTTGCGCAAGACAGACTTTGCCGGCACCAACTATTACTTTTATGACCTGAATATGAAGGTCAACTATAAGTTTTCGTCCAGGGACAAAGTGTATGCAAGTGGCTATTTTGGGCGTGATGTCCTGAAGTTCAAAAACGGTGCCCGGGATTTTGGTGTGCACATGCCTTACGGCAATGCCACGGCGACACTTCGCTGGAATCACCTGTTTTCTGATAAGCTATTTGTCAACACTTCGCTGATTTATAATGACTACAACTTTACGGTGACCGGCAATCAGGACAAATTTGAGCTCAAGGTCTTTTCCGGTGTACGGGACTGGGGCTCGAAAGTGGACTTTGACTGGTTTCCGACCTACCGGCATCGCGTGCAGTTTGGGGCGCAATACACCTGGCACCGCTTCAGGCCCAATGCCGCCGAGGTGTCGGACGGCGAGAATATCTATACCAACGGACTAAAACCCAAGTATGCCCACGATCTGTCGGTTTATCTGTCCGATGAGATCAAACTCAACGAGCACTTTTCGTTTCAACCCGGATTGCGTGCGGACTATTATGCTTTTGCAGGGCCGTATCATTCGGCGCTGACAGGTCGGGATTATGGTCTTTTTCAGGTGGTCAGGCCCTTTTATGGTCTGGAGCCGCGTCTCGGGGCCAAGTATGCTTTGAGTGCGGATGCTTCGATAAAGTTTGGCGTGGGCTACAATCGCCAGTTTGTCCATCTGGTATCCGCCTCCAACAATTCGCTGCCTGCCGATGTGTGGGTCACTTCTTCGGAACAGGTCAATCCGCAGCGGGGCATCCAGACGTCGCTGGGCTTTTTCAAGAACTTTGCGGATAATAAGTACGAGTCGTCCGTGGAGGTCTATCACAAGTACTTGTGGGATCAGATAGACTACCCCGAATATTACACCGAGGATCCGGCCCGTGATGTGGAGGACAACTTTATCTACGGAGAGGGCCGCTCCTATGGCATTGAGCTTTTTGTGAAGAAACGCAAAGGTCAGCTTACCGGCTGGGTCGGCTACACCTTGTCCAAAACGGACCGCATCTTTGACGGGATCAAAGGCGTGTTTTTTCCGACGACGTATGACAGGCGTCACGACTTGTCACTGGTGGCCAATTACAAACTCAACCGCAAGTGGTCATTTGGCGGGGTCTTTGTCTATGGCTCGGGCCGTGCCTACACGCCTTTGGAGAATATTTACATCATTGAGGGCAAGCCGGTGATAAAATATGGGCTTCGCAACAGTGCACGCATTGATCCATACCACCGTTTTGATTTGTCTGCCACGTTTACCCCGCATCCCGGAAAGGACAAACGATTCCAGTCATCGTGGAATTTCTCGGTTTACAATGTATATAACCGCCACAATCCGTTTTTTATTTACTACGACATCCATTCCGATTTGGGCAAGGGCGCCGCAAATGCCCGTGCCGTCAAGGTGTCTATTTTTCCCATTATACCGTCCATCACGTGGAATTTTAAATGGCGGTAATTGTTTAGGTACCCGCTGTTTTTGCGCAAAATGCCCTTGTGGCGTTATGAGTTATGTCTATTTTATCCCTAAAAACAGGAGCGCCCAAACAGTTACTGTTAGGTCGTACCGGGAACGGCAATTTCTCTATCTTTGGCGAAAAAAGATGCGCAAATTTATTGTTGCGGGAAACTGGAAGATGCATACGACGGTCACGTCCGGCCGTCGCTTGGCAGGAGCCGTTGTGGAAGCGGTCAAAGTGCCGAAAGGGATGCAAGTGATTTTTGCGCCGCCGGCCACCCACCTGACGGCGATTCAGAAAGTGGTCAAGGGAAAGAAGCGCTTTGCCTGTGCGGCCCAGAATATTCATCAGGCCGAGAGCGGCGCCTATACGGGCGAGATTTCGGCCGCTATGGTGGCGGATACGGGCGCATCGCACGTGCTGATCGGTCACTCGGAGCGCCGGCAGTATTTCAAGGAGACCAATGCGATTCTGAATGCCAAGGTGCAGCGGGCACTAGACCACGGCCTTAAGGTGATTTTTTGTTGTGGCGAACCGCTGTCTGTCCGGGAGAAGGGACGGCATTTCAGCTATGTCATCCGGCAGCTGACGGCGACCGTGTTGAAACTGGATCCGAAAGCTTTCAAGCGCATCGTCATAGCCTATGAGCCGATTTGGGCCATCGGGACCGGCCAGACGGCCTCGCCGGAACAAGCGCAGGATATGCATTATGCCATCCGCGATGCCGTGCGCCGCCGGTTGGGCGACAAGGCGGCGGATCGCGTGTCTATTCTCTACGGCGGCAGCGTCAAGCCGGCCAATGCGGAGGAGATTTTCAAACAGCCGGACGTGGACGGCGGTCTGGTCGGGGGCGCATCACTGCGCGCCGGAGACTTCATCGAATTGATACGAATAGCCGCCGACCTGGATAAACGGCGTTAATGGTGCGCATCCTTTAGGGATGCGCGCGATTTTTCTTTCAGCATTTTGAGCAGCTCTTCTTCGCTCTTGCCGAGGGCCTGCAAGGCAGCGGGTACCTGGCGGGCGATCGCGGCGTCGGGGTACTTGTCGAGAACGGCCTGATAGGCCTGCCGTGCGCGATCTATTTGTTTGAGATTATTGTCCAATACAAAAGCCTTGGCAAACAGGGCCTTGGCGCCGATGTCGCGGTGTGCGCCAAAGCGCTGTTCGAGTCGGTCGTAAATGGCGATGGCTTTGTCGAAGTCGCCCGTATTGCGCGCGACGTCGGCGGCCTGGAAACCGTATTTGGCGGCGCGGGCGGTATCCCGGGCTGTCTCAATCCATTGGGATGCGGTTTGGATGTATTGGCCGGCGACCGTCCGGCGGATGTGACCGGCGGAGTCGAGTAGTTGTTTGTCAAGTGATTCCAGTTGAGCCCGCAAATCGGGCTTGTGCTCCGGCTGAGAGCAGGCGATCAGTCCCGGGAAAACAAAGAGGAAGAGCAGTGCGGCGGGTGCCGGAATTGTCATGGAGCCAGTCTTTGAATAGTCCATTGTCTGTCTTCGTTTTTGGTGTACAAAAACCTGTCATGGAGGCGATGTTCGCCTCCTTGCCAAAATTCGATGCTGTCGGGAATGATGCGATAACCGCCCCAGTAGTCGGGGATGGGGATTTGGCGGTCTTTGAATTTGCGCATCATCTCGGCCCACTTCATTTCGAGTACTTTGCGGGATGAGATGACGCTGCTCTGAATGGAGACCCAGGCGCCGAGTTGGGAGCCGCGCGGGCGGCTCATGAAGTACTTGAGCGAGTCGGCGTGGGATACCTTCTCGGCTACGCCGGTGACCTTGACCTGACGCTCCAAACCCAGCCAGGCAAAAAGCATCGCTACGTGTGGATTTTCGGATATTTCACGCGCCTTGCGGCTCCGGTAGTTGGTGTAAAAGACAAAGCCCGATGCATCAAAGTACTTGAGCAGGACGGTGCGTGCACTCGGCCTGCCGAAACGGTCGGCAGTGGCCAGCGTGAAAGCGTTGGGCTCGGTGATGCCGGCTTCCAGGGCTTGTTTGAACCAGGTCTCAAATTGGACGAAGGGGTCGGCATTCAGATCCCGCCGGCGCAAACCACCTTTGGTATAATTGCGTCTGAATGCAGCCAGATCCATAGCGTCAGGCTTGTGCAGTCGGCGTGTTGAAGTTCATCGGGGGCATACCGGGGTTGCCGGTTTCTTGAATGGTACCGAACTGAGCTTCGTACCGCCGGATATTATCAGCCAGGGCACCGAGCAGGCGCTTGGCATGTTGGGGGGTGAGTACGATGCGCGCCTTGACTTTGGCTTTGGGGACATTGGGCATCATTCGCAAAAAGTCTATCACAAATTCGGAGTTGGAATGCGCAATAACCGCCAAATTGGAATATATGCCTTCTGCGATATCTTCGGGCAATTCGATATTGAGTTTGTTTTCGTGTTTTTCTGACATGGTGAGCTATTTTGGTGCTATTCCCTAAACGTCCTGCGGGCATTTTGGTTGTGCAGGGCACAAAAGAAAAGAGTGGTGCAAGGCCGGTAAAGAAAGTGACACAGGCGCTCAATTCGCTGTGAATGGTATTTGATATATACCAAAATTTAGGTAATTATACTTAAAACGGGGTATTTTTTTTGCGAATGGGGCGGGACATCAATATTTTTGCAGTCCTTGAGACACTTCAGGGAGCGTTTTTGCGTTTCACAATTGAGTTGAAAGTTTAATTTTCAAGTAAAGTTTGTTTTGAAGTGAGTGGCCGCCGGAATGTCCGGCGGCTTTTTTTATGTGCAACAAACGCGATACAGGTAAAGTGGCAAGTTCGTTTTGCCGGCGCCCGCCGGCAAAATATTCCTTCTAACCGCTGATTGAAATGCGTAATCTTGTCGCTCCTGACGGAGCTAATTATTGGGGAGCAGCCACTATTATACTCAAAGCGATTTGTTTTGGGACGGAAAGAATATCGAACAAGGAACACCGATTTGAGATTTTAGAATGAATCCCTTGCAGGATCAATGCCGGGCTAACTTCTCGCTCAACGTAAACACTGAGCTTGCGATGCGGTGTGGTCAGTGCGGTCGGTGAGCGATGCCCTTGGCCACTGAGCTTGTCGAAGTGGAGCAACGTCGAACCGTCGAAGTGGCCTGGCCTGTCGAACCGTGGTCACTGAGCGAAGTCGAAGTGCCCACTTCAAAAATCTCCATTCGTTAATCGGTGTTCGACATTCCCAAGTCCCAAACCTGATCATAACGAGTATAATCAGGGATGGAAGTTGTCCTCCTTCTTGTTGCTAAAAGTCTGGTCAATCTTCTCGCTCAGCGATTCAATTTGGCTGATGATGGTGTCGGCAATCTTCTGGACGTTGACCGGTTCGCCGCGCATGGCGAGCTTGTCGGCGGCGGTTTTGGGCACAGGCATAATAATCCACAGAAGTATATACACGGGGATACTGGCCATGCCGATCAGCGTGGTGACGACAAAAAGGAGGCGAATCCAAATGGGATCTTGCAAACCAAAATAAGCAGCCAAACCGGAGCATACGCCGGCGATGACTTTGTTGTCCGGATCGCGAAACAACTTGCGGCCCGGGCGGGGGCCGGCATGGGTGTGCAGATCGGACTTGGGAGCTTCGTCTCTATCGAAGAAGGTCTCGGCGCCAAACATGTCCGGTGTGCCCATGATGTCAATGGCCGCCTTGACGTCCGGCAGACTTACGATCGTGCGTGGGTGAATGTGCTCCTTGAACAGTTCGGCCAGCCGGGTTTCGATGTCGGACATGATTTCATCTTTGCCCGGTGAGTCTGCAAAATGGGCTTCGAGACTGTCCAGGTAGCGACTGAGCAATTCAAAGGCATCCACGTCAATGGTGACCGGGTGCCCTCCGAGATTGATGTGCGTGATTTGTTTCATTGGATCTGGTGTTTTATTTCGCCGGCTGTTGGTTGCCGATGGTTTTCTCTACGGCTTGCGACAGTTGCTGCCACTGACCGATGAGTGATTCCAAAAACTGCTTGCCCGCTTCGGTGAGCGAATAGTACTTTCGGGGTGGTCCGGATCTGGATTCTTTCCAGGTGTAGTCGAGCATGCCGCCTTGTTTGAGCCGGGACAAAAGGGGATACAGCGTGCCTTCGACGACGATCAGATCCTGGGCTTTGAGTGCACGGATGATGTCGGAAGGGTAGGAGGCACCCTCCTGCCGGATGATGGCCAGGATGCACATTTCCAGTATGCCCCGGCGCATTTGTGCTTTTGTGTTTGACAGTAAACTCATGCGGTCGTTTGTTTGTACGGCAAATATAGGGAATCGCCAAGTACTATGCAATGCATAATAGCTTTTTTTGCCTTGTACATAGACAAACGCGGCTGCCGGCTCGATAAACGGCGCACACCACCCGTAACCTCGCGGCGGTCACGCCGCAAACTTTTCCCCTTGCTTCGTTTGTGGGTCACTGTTTAGGTCCCCGCTGTTTTTGCGCTAAAAACAGGAGCACCTAAACAGCTACGTTTGTGGGCTAGAACCGCAATTCCCGGCCGGGGTCAAAGGCGGGCAACGGGGCAAATTTGTCCTGCCGGTGCAAACTAAACCAAGGGGGAAATCGTTTTGTTAGACAGAATTGAGCGCAGTGGTGCCTCCGTATGGGAGCAGCTAAACAGTTACGAGATTGTTAGTGTGCAAAATTTGGAGCTATGAAAGGAGTGAGAATGTGGATGGTTTTCGCGTTGCTTGTTACATCGCTTTCGGTTTTTGCACAGGCCGCACAGTTTACGATGCGGGTCAACAAGGACACCGTATTGATGGGCAATGTCATCAAAGTGACCTACACGGTGGAGCAAGTGGCGGTAAAGAAATTTGAAACGCCGGATTTTCCCCATTTCAAGTTGGTATCAGGCCCCAATACTTCCATGTCAATGTCCATCGTCAATGGTGAGACAAAGCAAAAATCCTCGTATTCGTTCTATTTGGAGCCGGATAGCCCGGGTACCTGGACCATTCCGTCCGTGACGGTAGAGACATCATCGGGCCCGCTGACGGTGCCGGCACATGACATCGTCGTCCTGCCCAATCCGGAAGGTATCAAGGAGCCCTTCCCGGAGGACGAACCGGATCATGACTTCTTCAGGCCGTTTCGCGATGAGTTTCCGCAATGGCCCGTGCCGCAGGATGAGCCGTCCAAGCCGGCCAAGCCCAAGAAAAAACGCCGGATTTATAGTTTGTAAAGCGGGAAAAGCTCCAAAACAGTTACCACAAATAAACTCGTAAGCCGGTTTGATCCGTACATACCGGCTTCAACAGGAACAAAAATGCCTATTTTATCCGCAGAAACCGGAGCACCTACACAGTTACCAAAAAACTGACATGCAACTCACTTTGAAACGGTTCCTTATAGTCGCTTGTGTACTGTTGCACCTGACGGCTGATGGCCAAACACGCATTACGGCATCTACACAGGCGGAGGAAGTACTCGTCGGGGTACCGTTTGATGTAAAATATAAGGTGGAAGGCCTGGAGTTGTCGCAGGTGGAGGTGCCGCGATTCAGGGATTTTGAAGTGTTGCGCGGGCCCGACTACGGCAAGAAGCTCACTATTATCAACGGTCACCGGTCGGAGAGCCGCTCCATCACGTACACACTGGCGGGCAAGCGTCCCGGCACGTTTACCATCCCGCCGGCTGTGGCCGAGACGTCAGCGGGGTCGGAAGTCCGGTCTAATGGCTTGACGGTGAAAGTCTTGCCCCGGTCTAAAAGCGGCAAAAAAAAGATGCCGGACGTCTTCGTGGAGACTGCGATCTCTGATACAGCGGCTTATCCGGGGCAGTCTGTTGTGCTGAGCTACTACCTGAATACGGCCGTTAATCTCGATGACTATCGTATCGAAAGTGAAGATGAATACGCTGCTTTTGATACGCAGCCGGAGGACGTGCAGGAAGAAGGCAAATTCCGGGTCATTGACGGGCGGCAATACATGCGGAAACTGATCCGCCGTGTGGTATTGCGTCCACGCGCTGCCGGGCGCGTGAAAATCAAGCCGATGGTGCTGTCTGTCCGGCGAGTCGAACAGGCCTCTATGGCGGATGATATTATCAGCAGGTTTTTCCGGGATGACCCCTTTGGGCGAGATATGTTTCGGCGGGCTGCGGCGTTGGAAGTGCGGTCAAAACCGATCGAAATCAATGTCCGGGAATTGCCCCGCCCCATACCGCGCACATTTAGTGGCGTGGTAGGTCCGGTCACGTTGGAGGTCCGGATGCAGGATACAGCCATCACTACTAATGACGTCGTGAGCTTTATCGCTACGCTGAGCGGCAATGGGGCCTCGGTGGATATCAAACCGCCCGTCCTGGATTTGCCGGACGGCCTGACTGCCTTTCCGCCCAAATTGATACAAGATACGCTGATAGCAGATGAAAATGGCCGGATGAGATTTCAGAACAAGTATGAGTATTTGATCCAGCCCAACCGCGCCGACAGGTATCATTTGTTTGCCGTCACATCCTACTTTGATCCAAAGAGCCGCTCCTACAAGGAGGTGCGCTCAGATGTCCAAAAACTCGTAGTGCGTGCAGCGCAGGCAGCCACTGTCGCGTCCCGTGCGGATGAGGAGGATGATAACCTGTCGTGGTCCAAAGCGGTATCACTCAAAAAATGGCTGTGGCTTGTGGGCATAATGCTGATTGTAGTGCCGCTTTTGTTTTGGTGGCGCGGTCGCGTTCGCAAGATGACCCCACCTGTCGAATATGCCCCGGTCTCTAAGCCGTCGGCCACCGAGAAGCGAACGCGTCCTGGAGTGGCCGTGCAGGAAAAGCCTGCCGCGCGAACGGGAAAGGATAAGTTTGCACCCGCTCACGCGGGCGCGAGGTCTTATTTCGAGGAGCCGTCCGGTCTGACGGGCAAGGCCTATATGCGCCAGGTGCGACGCGAGGCCGAGCGGTTTTTTAGGGATAAACTGGACATCTCGCCCGGACAAGTCCAAAAAGAGATGCTGATGAAACGCCTGGCCGAAGAAAACCATCCGGCGGATCTTATCCGGGACCTGGGGCAGTGGTGGGATGCGGTAGAGGCGCATTTGTATGGCAATATGCCGCTGCCCAAGTCCGAATCCGAAATGCTGGACGAGATTCGCCGCCTGGCCAAACGACTGGACGCGTAGCCCGGCGCAGCTTATATCATCTCGTACTTGATCTGCTCCCGTGCGTAGCCAAGGCGCTGCAAGTTCTCAACCGTCTCTTCAATCATCCGCGGGCTGCCGCTCACATAAAACAAAATATCGGGGCGCGGCTCGGCGTATTCTTCCATATAAATTTCGTGGACGTACCGGGGCTGCCCCGAGGAATTGGGCGCTTGTGAATAGGAAAAGGAATAGCGAAACTCGCTGTACTTGGTGGCCAAAGAGATGAATTCCGAAGCGCAGAGAATCGAGTCGGGACTCCGGGAGCCGAAGATCAGATGAATCTGCTTGTGGGGCAGGTTGTGTGCAAAGATGTAATGTATCATCGCACGTGCCGGGGCCAGCGCTGTGCCGATGGCGATAAATACCAAATCTTTGTCAATCTTGTCCGGTAGCGTGAAGCGCCCCAGCGGCCCCCGGATTCTGAGCTCCTGGCCCGGTACCAATTCCTTGTACAGGTATTCCGTGGCCTGGCCGCCCTCAATGTAAGGGACGCATATCTCCAACGTACCGTCCGGCGAAGGCATGTTGGCAATTGCATAAGTGCGCTTGCGCACCCGGGCGGGTGCGTCAATGGGCAGTTCGACTTCGATATTTTGACCGGGCTTGTAGCTAATATGGCGGGCGGGCTTGAGCCAAATGTGACGGATGCGGCTGCTACTGTCCTTTATTTCGGTCACCCGGGCCGGTGTCCAGAGCCTATTGTGGGAGAGAAGGGATTGAGTCATGCGCGCTTTTTTTCGGAGTTAGTGGACCGATATGTGGTGTATAAGCGGCATTTATTTGCTGAGTTGATATATTAACGCAACTTCTCATGGCTTATTTTGCCGGATTTGTCGCCTGTGGGCCAAGGCGTTTTCTTTGATCGAAAAGGCGTACCTTTGCCGCCGCTTTACGGAAATATTCAGCATGTACAGAACACATAATTGCGGAGAACTCCGCCTGCCAGACGCGGGCAAGACGGTCACTCTGGCCGGATGGGTGCAAAGCCGTCGCGACTTCGGAGGGCTTACATTTATTGACTTGCGGGATCGCTACGGCATTACCCAGCTCGTTTTTAGTATGGACGAAGACCGGGCGCTGTGTGAGCGCGCCCGCAAACTGGGACGCGAATTTGTCATCCAAGCCACCGGCCTGGTCCGCGAACGAAGCAACAAAAACCCCGATCGCCCGACGGGAGATATCGAAATAGACGTGCGCCAATTGGAAGTGCTCAACGCGTCCAAAGTACCGCCTTTTACCATCGAAGAGCAGACCGACGGCGGTGATGAATTGCGCATGCAATATCGCTATCTGGACTTGCGCCGCCCGTCTTTGCAGCACAATATCCAATTCCGGAGCCGGCTGGCGCTCGAGAGTCGCAAGTACCTGGCCGAACAGGGCTTCCTGGAAATCGAAACACCGTATCTGATCAAGAGTACGCCCGAAGGCGCCCGCGACTTTGTCGTGCCCTCGCGCATGAATCCCGGACAGTTTTATGCGCTGCCGCAAAGCCCGCAGACCTTTAAGCAGATTCTGATGGTGGCCGGCATGGACAAATACTTCCAAATCGTGCGCTGCTTTCGTGACGAAGACCTCCGGGCCGACAGACAGCCGGAATTTACACAGATTGACTGTGAAATGGCCTTTGTGCATCAAGAGGATATACTTCATACCTTCGAAGGCCTGATCAAACACCTTTTTAAGCAGGTTTTGGGTGTCCGGCTCGAAGACTTTCCCCGGATGCGATATGATGATGCTATCCGCCGCTATGGATCGGACAAACCGGACCTTCGTTTTGATATGGCTTTCGAAGAGTTGGATGACCTGGTCAAAGGCAAGGGCTTTTCTGTCTTTGACGAAGCCGGATTGGTCGTGGGGCTCTGCCTGAAAGCCAGGGCCGGCCAGATGAGCAACAAGGATTTCAAACAACTCACCGAATGGGTCAAGCGCCCCCAAATAGGCGCCAAAGGTCTCGTCTATGTCAAATTCAATGAAGACGGCAGCATCAAGTCCACCGTGGGAAAATTCTATGATGACGAGGCCCTGCGCACCTGGGGGGAGCGCTTTGGTGCCGGCCCGGGCGACGTGCTCTTTATCCTGTCGGGTGAAGCGGAGCAGGTGCGCACGCAATTGGGCGCCCTGCGCCTGGAATTGGCGCGCCGGTATGACTTGATTCCCGACAATGTGTTTAAGCCCCTGTGGGTGGTGGATTTCCCACTCCTGGAATGGGACGAGGAGACCGGCCGCTTCCACGCTATGCACCATCCCTTTACCGCGCCCAAGAAGGAGGATATCCACAAAATGGAATCCACAGACCGGAGCGTGTTGGCCTCCATTCGGGCCGATGCATACGATTTGGTACTCAACGGCGCCGAAATCGGGGGCGGCTCCATCCGGATTCATGATCGCAGCTTACAGGCGCGCAACTTCCAGCTGCTCGGCTTTTCCGATGAGGAGGCCCGGCGGCAGTTTGGTTTCTTAATGGGGGCCTTCGAGTACGGAGCACCGCCCCACGGCGGCATCGCCTTCGGTTTTGACCGCTTGGTGGCCGTGATGAGTGGCTCGTCTTCTATCCGGGACTTTATCGCCTTCCCCAAGAACAATCAGGGGCGGGATATGATGATAGATGCGCCGGCGCCCATCTCCGCCGAACAACTGGACGAGTTGGGTATTCGAATCGTCACGCCCGATGACTCATCGGGGCGTTAAGACAAAGCCTGCTTCGCCGGCACGTAGATGATATTCAATGCTTTTTGTGCCGTGGCTTGAAGCAAATTCCCGTATCAGTTTGCCGTCCTTTACGTGTAGTCCGGACTTGCCGTCCGGACGCTTGGCCTTGGGGATGGCCTTTACATAAATGGGGCCGAAACTTCGGTCGCGATAGGAGGCGAAGGCATATAAAGCCGGCGTGCGCTCGTCGGTCTCACTGGTATCAGTCAGGATATAGACTTCGTCAAACCCATCGCCGTTGATGTCGGCGGTGCGCACTTCCGTCACGGGCGCTTGAGGCCGGATTTCAAATTGGGATTTGACCTTGAAGCCGATGCCTTGCACGGTGTAGATGAGTGTGTCGGGATTGTCCGAACGAGTCACGACAAAGGTCTTTCCGGTGCTGGTTTGGACTTCAAATTTGTCGGGCGGGCCGGCGGGAATGGAGGCGGTTGTGGTGTCAGGCTCCTGTGATTGACTGTCAGCTGCCGGAGTATCATTTGCAAGGCTTTTCTTTTCGGCCGGTTGGTTTTGGCACGCGGCGAAAGTGAGTAGGGCGAGCAGCATGAGGAGGCGTGGGAACATGATCGAGATATTTGGGTGACTGAAAAAAAGCCGGGCGCCAGACGACCACGGCCTGCTTGCGTGGCGCGGCATTTGGATCCGTCCACTGCGTATAGCCGTAGCCGGCTTTGGGGCGGCTTTTGTTTCCTTTGGCCAATCCGGATGGTTTTCGTTGGCGCGTCCCGGCAAATATAGCTGTTTTGTGGGGCTTTGTTGTATGAATGGGTAGAAAAGCAGCTCTTGCCTTGCTTTGCCATGGCTGCCCTGGCTATGGGGCAAAAGCCCCGATTTCTAATCGCATTTACTTGCCCAAAGGGCACGGCAAATAGCGCCATCCTGCCTTAGCCTCCATACCGCGGCATCGCGTCAGATCGGAAGTTCGGCGATGGCCCGGTCGAGCAGTTGACCGGTGCCGGGGAAGCGCTGCCGGTTGGGATTGGTGGGAAACTGCATTGCCCGGAAGTTCAGTCGGCTTTGGCGTATGATGGCGGCGCGGCCTTCCCGCGCCAGCTTGCGGGCGAGATATTCCTGTTCGGGCTGGCCCGGCGTAGGGACGAGTAGCAGGCGGTGCCGGGGCGATTCAAACAGCCCAAGGGCGCAATAGTCCATAATGGACGAATAGCCGGACCGGGAGACGATGGTGTGCGATTGGGCCATTAGCGTTTGCAAGTGTGACGCATCGGCAAAGTCAAAAACAGTGACGCCCGCCGGGGCATTGACGGGATGGCCATGAGCTGCCGGGATACCGCGCACCACGGCAGCGGGCTGCCGTAAACTTTCCAATTCATTTAATATGCGGCGCTCGAAAGCCGTGCGTTGGGGCTCGGGGCCGGAAAGTATGGCGAGTAGGTCGTATTTGATATGCCCGGAGCGGGGCAGACGCCGGAAGCGGGACAGGGGGCCGATGTAGCGAATTTTGGGAGAAGGGTGCCCGTGGGAGAGATGCCCCGAGAGATTGACCGGCCCGGGAAAGTCGGGTACCCAAATGTGGTCAAAAGGGGCGTGCAGATGGCGCAGGCCGGCGGAAGCGACGGCGGAGAGTACGGGCAGGCCGGGGGGGAAGCGGAGTTGGTGGCTGATGATGATATTTTTGGTAAAAGGCGTATGTGTGCCGAAGCGGGAGTCGGAGATGATTACACCGGCTTGGAGCCGGCGTGCGAGTTGTAGTGTTGTCTGGTGCTCGCGGCGGCGGTTGCGGAGCAGATTCCACAGGATGGCCGGCGCATTGGCGGGCAGGGAAGTGTAGCGGTAGCGAATTTGATAGGCGGGCAGGGCAGAGGCGTCCAGTTGGGGGAAATGCCCGGTGAGCAGCCGGAGAGCATCGCCATCGGATGCGAGATGTACCCGTGCGCCATGCCGGATGAGCCGCTGGATGACGGGAATGGATCGTGTGGCATGGCCGAGGCCCCAGTTGAGTACGGTGACGAGTACGGGCTTCACGGCGGCGGTGTTTTTTGTGCGGGCATATCACAAATAAAGTGAAAATGCGTTTATTGCGCAAAAAGGAGAACCATGCGTTTCAGACCTGTTTATTTGCTGCTTATCCTGGCCCTGTTGGGGCTGACACTCTCCTCTTGCCGCTCTCGTAAATGCAACTGCCCGAAATTTGAGCAGCGCGGATAGCGTCTTATGAGCCGGCAAGGCTCATAAGACGCTATCCGCATCCGGCGGTCAGTTCATCCGGATGGCGTCGTTGTGCTTATCAAAGAACTGATATTGCAGGACATGAAACTCCGGATTGGGGGTGACCTTGATCCAGCGGTTGTATTTCATGTACCACTTCATCTGGATGCTGGGGATGCCCTTCTTGATGTAGGCGTGGACAAAGGGGTGGACTTGTAGTGTGTATTTGTCAGCGGGCCGGGAGTTCATCAGGTATTCGATGTCGCGTTCGATATCATCAATGAGTAGTGTAGTGGAGTTGACTTTGCCGGTACCCTTGCAGACGGGGCACATTTCGGTAGTGTCAATATTGACGGCGGGCCGGGTGCGCTGGCGAGTGATTTGCATCAAGCCAAACTTACTGAGGGTCAGGATGGTGTGCTGTGCGCGATCGTTTTTCATGTACTCGATCATCTTCTGATAGAGCGTTTTGCGGTGCTGCGGGTCGCGCATATCAATGAAGTCAATGACGATGAGTCCGCCGATGTCGCGAAGGCGAAGTTGTCGTGCGATTTCTTTGGCGGCTTCGAGATTGACGGCGAGGACGGCTTCGGCCTGGTCTTTTTTGGCCATTTTGGGGCCGGAGTTGACGTCAATGACGTGCATGGCTTCGGTGCTCTCAATGACGATGTATGCGCCGCTCTTCATAGTGGCGGTTTTGCCGAAAGCGGCTTTGATTTGGCGGTTGATGCCGAAAGCTTCGAAGATGGGTTTCTTGCCGCGATAGAGTTTGACGATGTCAGCTTTTTCATTGACGCGGTGCTCCATGAAAGCCTTGATGCTGGCGTACAGGGCCTTGTCATTGACGACGATGCGGTTGAAGGAGTCGGTCAGGATGTCCCGCAGCAGGCTGATGGGTTTGTCCAGTTCGCTCAGCAACTTGATAGGTGGTCGGGCATTTTTGAGCTGGCTGTGTATCTTTTTCCACTTGTTGATGAGCATACTCATCTCATCGTGCAGGTCGGCAGCCTTTTTGCCTTCGGCGGCGGTGCGGATGATGACGCCGAAGTTTCGCGGCTTGATGCTCTCGATGAGCAAGTGGAGCCGCTTGCGCTCTTCCTGATTGGAGATCTTGCGCGAGACGGTGATGTTGGAGTTGAAGAGGGTGAGCACCATGTATCTGCCCGGGATGGTGATCTCACTGGTCAGACGGGGGCCCTTGGTGGAGATGGGTTCTTTGAGAATTTGGACAAGGATCGGCTCGCCCCGCTTGAGTACGTCCGTGATTTTGCCGGTCTTGATAATGTCAGGCTCAATCCTGAAGTCATTGAGCATCGGATTGGTGCGGGCACCGGCCAGTGACTGTTTGACGTATTTTTTTAAGGAAGCGAGTTTGGGGCCCAAGTCACTGTAATGCAGAAAGGCTTCTTTTTCGTGTCCGATATTGACAAAGGCGGCGTTGAGTCCGGAGACGGTTTTGGTGACACGTCCGAGAAATATGTCGCCGACCGAGAAGTTTTCGTTGGCCTTTTGGCGATGTATCTCTACCAGTTTGTTGTCTTCCAGTATGGCGATCTCCACCTGTGTGGGCGTCGAGTTGATGATCAGTTCCGTGTTCATAGATAGTCTGGGTTAGTTTATGCATGTCCTACAATGCAACTACTTAGGCGCTCCGGTTTTGGTGGTCAAAACCGCATTACCTAAATAGTCGGCCTGGTATACATCCGGACTCCTTATTGCAGGTGTTGCGGGGCCGCCATGCCGGCGCATCCCGTTAGCAAATAGTTGCCGGATAGACAAACACTGCCGCCGGACCACAAAGTGCATCCGGTAGGCAAAAGGCGCCACCGGCAAAGCATCTTCACGTGCAAGCCGGTACCGCTCAAAAAACGGCGCGGACACATGCTGCTGTGGCAAAGTCCGCAACTACAATGTGCATACATCGAGAATGGGCCACTTACCCAGCTACTTGCCGGGCTTGACGGGGGTCAACCCTGTGGATGGCGGAAGGGGAGATACGTTAGGACGCCCTGAGCTCCGAAGCGGAGCATACCGGAAGATGAAATCAAATGTCAACACCGAACGAGGCTCTGTTGCGGCTTTTGGCACTCCCGCATTCGGGATAGCAGGCGAACCATGGGTTTCGATAAACCGGAAAAACCGGAACAGTAGATGTATTTTTTTGTCGTAACTGTTTAGGTGCTCCTGTTTTTAGGGGCAAAATAGGCATTTTTTCTCCTGTTGAAGCGAAAATTTTCGATGCGTAGTAGCGCTACGTGAGAAAATTTTTGCAAAAACAGGGGTAAAAAGGCCATTTTAGCGCAAAAACAGCGGGTACCTAAACAGTTACTTTTTGTCGCAACTATTTAGGAGTCCCTGTCTTAGCGCAAAAACAAGGGACTCCTAAATAGATACTTTTGTCAAAACCAAGTAGCGCCGGTGTCGGCATGTTGCGCCCGTGAGTTCGATTCTCCTTGTCTCACATCGCCGTCTCGGGCAAAGCAGCTTGGTATCTCTTTTTGTAAGAGAACATGGCGAGGCGAGTTTCCGTCGTATTTTCCCAATAGTCGGCGGCCACAGTGGCCTTTTACGATGCATGCAAACGCGACCAACCACGAAGCCTGCCCATATTTGGAGGTATTTCCGCGGCCGGTACGAATAGTAACTGTTTGCTCCTGTTTTTGGGGATAAAATAGGCATTTTCGTGGATGTCAAAGGTAAAACCCCCGGTGTGTAGCACCGCTACATGAGAAAATTTTACCAAAGACAGACGCGAAAGGGCATTTTAGCACAAAAACAGCGTGTACCTAAACAGTTACAAAACTACAAGGCAGACATCATTTTTTAGTCTTGTGCCTGTTTTTGCGGAGTCGTTTCTTCCGCTTGTGCGTAGCTATTTTGTGTCGTTTTCTCTTTTTACCACAAGGCATATCTAATCGTTTTGAAAATGGGTGACTGTTTAAATGCTCTTGTTCTCACCACAAAAGTAAACAGTCACTCTGATTTTGGAGAACAAAAAGAGAGGCAGATCGGTTCACTCGTTGGGCAATGATTTGACTTTTTTGCGCACGGCTTGCATAAAAACTTTGGCCGGTTTGAAGGCCGGGATGTAATGCTCGGGTATGATGATGGATTTACCTTTCTTAATATTGCGGCCCACCTTTTTGGCCCGCTTCTTAATGACAAAAGAACCAAATCCCCGGATGTACACGTTCTCTCCTTTTTCCAGCGAAGCTTTGACTTCATCAAAAAAGGTCTCAAGCGTCACCAAGACGTCCACTTTTGGGATTCCTGTCTTTTCCGAAATAATTGCGATGAGATCTGCCTTTCTCATTTCTTTCATTGGTTTTTCGTAGCCGTGCAATCGGCTACCGGTATGCTTCTAATCAAGCGCTCACCGTATACCGGTCTGCAAAGGTCGGACTTTTTTTCAAAAAAGACCCCGGTTTCTCAGAAGCAGGTCTAATGCCCCGGTGAACGGCTATTTGTCGTTGGCAAAGTTAGAAAAAAAAATTTGCCAAATCAAAAAAATTTATCCGTAAATCAAACAATTATAGCGTTTTACGTGCCGTAATCAAAAAAGTTAAGCACTTGCGGCAAAGCTTGAAGATATTCACGTAACTTTGCCCGATTCAAGAACTTTGCAGGTCTGCCCCGGCCGAAAATAAGTGACAAACATCCTTTTACTCATCATATTTCATGTGTATGCTGCTTTCGATGACGGGTTATGGCGCCGCTACCTACCGGTCGGATGACCTGACCGTGAATGTGGAAATAAAATCACTCAACAGCAAGCTGCTGGATATTCGTATCCGCTCCAATGTCCCGCTGGGTGACAAGGAAATGACCCTGCGCAAGCTCATCTCGGAGCGATTGCTCAAAGGCAAAATTGACGTGACCATCGGGGTGGAAAATCTGCGCACATCTCCCGATTCCGTTATCAACGTGCGACTGTTCAAGAAGTACTATCATTCTCTGACCCGGCTCATAGATCAACTGTCCATACCGCCTACCGATTTGATGCCCGCCATCCTTCGCATCCCTGCCGTGCTGGAGCAAACCGGCAGCGCCGTCACGGACGAAGAATGGGCACACATCCAGGACACCTTCGACCAGGCCGTCGCTCAGCTGATTGCCTTCCGCCGCACCGAAGGGCAGAGCATCCGCGATGATTTTGACCGCTCCGTGCACAATATTTTAGGATTATTGGACCAAATCCCACAACACGAAGCGCCGCGCGCCACGCGCATGCGCGCACGCCTGCGCACTTTGCTGGACGAGTATCTCGGCTCCGAAAATGTGGATGCCAATCGCTTTGAACAAGAAATCATCTATTTCCTGGACAAAATTGACATCTCCGAAGAGAAAACCCGCCTGCGCAGCCATTGCGGGCAGTTCTTAATGAAAATGGAAGAACCGCAGCAGCGAAAAGGAAAGGTGTTGGGCTTTATCTCCCAGGAGATGGGCCGCGAGATCAATACCCTGGGCGCCAAGGCCAATTCGGCCGAATTGCAAAATATCATCGTGCGCATGAAGGAAGAGTTGGAAAAAATCAAAGAACAAATACTCAATACACTCTGAACAAATGGAGGCCTACCACGGAAAGACCATTGTCGTGACGGCTCCGTCCGGAGCAGGGAAAACGACCATTGTCCGGCATCTGATGGACGCTTTCCCCCAAATGGCCTTCTCCGTATCCGCAACCACCCGGCCGATCCGGCCCGGGGAGCAGGACGGTACAGACTATTTTTTCCTGACCAGGCAGGAGTTTGAGCGGCGCGTGGCCGCGAACGAGTTTATTGAGTGGGAAGAGGTCTATCCCGGTGTGTTTTACGGTTCGCTGAAGTCAGAAGTCGAGCGTCTCCAAAACGCTGGCAAAGTGGTGGTCTTTGATATTGACGTCAAAGGGGCCGCGAATATCAAAGAAGTCTTTGGGCATCGCTGCCTGACCGTTTTCATCAAACCACCAAGCATAGAAGTCCTGCGTCAAAGACTCCTGAAACGCGGTACAGATACGCCCGAGAGCATCCGGCGCCGGCTGGATAAGGCTGCCTTCGAAATGAGCTTTGAAGACCGCTTTGATGTCTCTTTGCTCAATGATTCGCTCGATTTGGCCGTCCGGAATGCTAAATTTATCGTTTCTTCTTTCTTTAATCTGAAAATACCGGTATAATTGCCGCGAAAAGCGATCAGGTATGCCGATTTTGACGACCAATGGGATTGAAGTGCGAGTGAGATCATATTACGTGGAAAAGGAGTCCGATCCATCTATTGGGCAGTATGTCTTTTCCTATGATGTCCAGATTATCAATCACAATAAGTTTCCGGTGCGGCTTCTCAAAAGACGGTGGGAGGTCTTTGATGCACTGGGCGTGGTCAAGATCGTGGAAGGTGACGGCGTCCTCGGTCGTACGCCTCTGATACAGCCCGGCGAGATGCATGCTTACAGTTCCTGGGTCCCACTTATTTCCGGCTTAGGTGATATGGTCGGCTCTTATCTTATGGAAAGAGGAGACACCGGTGAGCGGTTTTTGGTTGATGTGCCTTCATTTGAGCTCGCCGCTCCCCAGTTGCTTAATTGATGGTATACTCAAAGCGATTTGTTTTGGGACAATTAGAACACCGAACAAGGAACATGACGAATATCGAACAAGGAACACCGATTTGAGATTTTAGAAGGAATCCCTGAGCTATTCGAAACGCCCACTTCTAAAATCTCCATTCGTTAATCGGTGTTCGATATTCCCAAGACTTGTCCCAAACCTGTTCATAACGAGTATAAAAAGGCAGTAACTGTTTAGGTGCTCCTGTTTTTAGGGATAAAATAGGCATTTTTGTTCCTGTTGAAGCGAAAATTTTCGATGCGTAGCAGCGCTACGTGAGAAAATTTTTGCAAAAACAGGGGCAAAAAGGCCATTTTAGCGCAAAAACAGCGGGTACCTAAACAGTTACAAAAGGCAATAAAAGGTCAAAGGTCAAAAGACCGGGGTTATACTTTGATGAGGCATTTTGGCCGCATTTGTCAGCGCAAGCATTCAATATCCCACACTCACTTATTTTGTCAGAAAATGATCGGTCTCCCAAATGCGGGGATGTGTAAGTGCCGTAATTCGTAATTGAATGGTAATGGAAACCACCCATGCCGTCCCGTAGGGACGCAACCTTTGTAGCCCAAAGCCCAACCCCAAATCAAGCTCCGTAGGAGCGAAACAAATTTCTAACCGCTGATTGGAATACGTAATCGTGTCGCTCCTGACGTAGCTAAATTATTGGGGAGGAGCCGCTACTACTACAAAGGTACAGCTCCTACGGAGCTTACTAAACGAACGATAAAACCTATAAGCTTTCCAAAACCTTATAGGTTTGAGTGGTCGGTTGCCCAAAATAATACGCAGAGATGCGTGGGATGAATCAGGTATTGCCGTCGGCTTCAGCCGACGGTAAGAAAGCCCAAAAAACAATCGGGGCTTTAGCCCCATCAGCCGGCAAAGTAGCCCAAAGCCCAACCCCAAATCAAGCTCCGTAGGAGCGAAACAAAAAGATAAGCATACACAATTGAATAAATTGTCGTTCATCCGGCATAAATTTTCGCGGTATGGCACGGAATTTGGGCATTTGGTTACAACAATTCCCCCTCATTAAGTGAAGACCTTGTGCACACCGGTTGGCCCCCGTACCGGGTACATTGTGTACACTAAACACACTCACATCCATGGACTTACCGCATATTTTGTCTCATCACCGTT
>Ga0256832_1000486_pt1 | contig 25730 bp, 22 predicted proteins | sample 134614metaG_FD_190534 | JGI IMG/M metagenome (GOLD analysis project Ga0256832, IMG submission 190534) | Hydrothermal vent microbial communities from Lau Basin, Pacific Ocean - 134-614 | ecosystem: Environmental > Aquatic > Marine > Hydrothermal vents | place: Pacific Ocean: Lau Basin | collected... | reverse complement strand
GATCGAGGAATTTTGCGTAATCGTTCAATTGGTTTTATCTATCAATTCCATCATTTACTACCTGAGTTTAGTGCATTGGAGAATGTTGCAATGCCTTTATTGATTCGTGGTGTTGATGTGAAAACCGCAAGCAAAAATGCAAAAATAATACTAAAAAGAGTGGGTCTTTCTGATCGGATTATGCATAAACCAGGGCAATTATCAGGTGGAGAACGCCAACGTGCTGCCATAGCCCGTGCTTTAGTAACGCGCCCTAAAGTAATTATGGCGGATGAACCGACAGGCAATTTAGATCAACGTACTGCGTTTAAAATTTTTGAATTAATGCAAGAACTCAATAATGAGTTAAAAACAGCGTTCATTATCGTTACCCATGATTTATTACTAGCAAAAAAAATGGATAAAACGTATCAGTTAGTTGATGGAGTTTTAGGAGGGAAATAATGCTAATACAGGTCAATACATTAGGATCTATTGATTATTTTTATTTTCCCTATACAAATAATGAGTAGCATAAATTTTATAGAATTGATGGGTCTTGGTGAGTGATATTTATCTAATGGTCTATTTTTTCATAAATATATGTTTTTAGTTTATTTTTTACTAAAAAAATATTTTATACAATATCAATATTTCCTCTTTGAATGGGCTGTTATTGAAGTCTTTACTCTATATTGTGCTGGAGTGTAACTTGTTAAATTCAAAATACTGAACTAAAGTCTGGCGGTCTTTTTAACCCTGAACTTGTGAGTGTTTATTTAACGTGTTACAAAACTTTCTTAGTCATTTGGATTCTGTTGGTTATTTTTTACTAACAGTTAATATCTTGCTACTCATCTTTGCTAAACGGATTATAAAGCTGTTTTCGCATGCCCCTTCTAAAGTTACTTCATTTTCTCGTGTGGTGATGATTTTTCGCCTCTTGAATCTGTTGATTATTGTCGTTTATGGCTATTATCGCTTTTTTCAAAGTCGAGATGAGCAGGCCTTTGGTATTAAAATTATTGCGGTTTTAGCGATTATTTACCTTGCACATTTATCCATGCACCTGATGCGAGCCGTTTTTTTACGTCAATATGGAAAAATGCGTATGATTGAAGGTAAGGAAAGGCAAATACCCACCCATCAAACTCGCCTTTTAAGTGTTTTTAGTACCACCTTTATTGCAATTATTACCTTAATTGGGATTATTCATTTGCTTGGCTTTAACTCTTTATTAGAAGCTGGGGGAGTGATTGGTTTTATGGGGGTTTTTTTGGCATTAACCTCCTCTATTTGGGCACCTGATATTTTCCACGGTATTATTATTCTCAATAGTGATATGTTATCAGAGGGAGATGTGATTGAGCTTCAAGACGGAGAGACAAAATATATGCAGGGTGTGGTTTATCGCACTAAAATGTTTCATACTGTTATTTTAAATCGAGTCAATAATCATCGTATGATGATTAGAAATTCACGTTTACGTGATTTTACAGTGCATAATCTTTCTAAGTTTTCCTCTGCTAGGGGATTGCGAGAAAAGATTTTATTTAAAATAGGTTATGATTGTTCTATCTCTAGTGTGGAAAGGATGTTTCTTGATGCCTATGAAAGAGCTAAAAAAGATATAGATATCCCTTTTGAAAGACAATATGAGATGGAAGTAATGATCGATAATACAGGTGATCATGCGGTGGAATGGGCATTTTACTACTACACCAAAAATGTAAATTCGATTATCCCAACACGTCAAAAAATAATGAAAATTATTTACCAAACATCAATTGAACATAATATTTCACTGGCAACCCCTTTAACTCATATTGAAGTAGCAGAGGGGGAAGACAGTATTCCCATAATAACAAATTAAATGGTTTAAATTAAAACAAAGGAGTGATTAAATGAGTCGTAAATATAATTTTAGCGCAGGGCCTGGAATGTTACCGCTTGAGGTGTTGAAGCAGGCACAAGCTGAATTAATAGATTGGAATAATAGTGGTATGTCGGTGATGGAAATGAGTCATCGAGGTAAAGACTATATGTCGATTGCAGCTGAGGCTGAAACGGATCTGCGGGATGTAATGAGTATTCCCGATAATTATAAAGTGCTTTTTTTACAAGGGGGGGCAAGTAGCCAGTTTTCTGCTATTCCTATGAATTTATTGCGCGGTAAAGATTCGGCCGATTATATCAATACAGGCGCATGGTCAAAAAAAGCGATTGCAGAGGCGAGCAAGTTTTGTGATGTGAATCTTGTTGCAACAGGTGAAGACAGTCATTTTACCTCAATTCCTGATCCAGAATCTTGGAATTTAAATGCTGATGCTGCCTATGTGCATTATACGCCGAATGAAACCATTGGAGGGGTTGAGTTTCATACCCTTCCTGAGGTAGGCGATATTCCCTTAGTAGCAGATATGTCATCGACTATCCTATCTCGCCCAATTGATGTGTCAAAGTTTGGTTTAATCTACGCGGGCGCACAAAAAAATATAGGGCCTGCAGGTTTGACATTGGTGATTGTGCGCGATGATTTGATCGGAGGTTGTATCGATGGAACTCCCGCAATGATGGATTATGCAATCCAAGCAAAGGCAGATTCTATGTACAACACACCACCAACCTATAGCTGGTATTTAGCAGGTTTGGTGTTCAAATGGTTAAAAGAAAAAGGCGGTCTTGAGGGCATGGCCAAGATCAATAAACGTAAATCAGACAAGCTTTATGCGGCGATTGATAATTCCGATTTTTATAAAAACCCAGTTGATCTTAACTGTCGTTCATGGATGAATATTCCATTTACATTAGGTAACTCTGATTTAGATGGTGATTTTTTGGGGCAAGCAGCAGAGCAAGGTTTAGTGACGCTAAAAGGACATCGCTCAGTCGGTGGAATGCGTGCTAGTATTTACAATGCAATGCCCGAAGAGGGTGTGGATGCTTTGATTGCTTTTATGGCTGAGTTTGAAGCGAAATACGGCTAAGTAATCTTAATCATTAATTTTCCTGAATCTGTGAAGCTGATGCCGTAGTCGCTTCATAGATTGAAGGTTCTATAATTAAAATATATTTTTATCCAAGAGGATAAAAACGAGGAGAGAAAATGTCTTATAATATATTGACATTAAACAATATTTCAGAAAAAGGTTTAAGTTTATTGCCTAGCTCAGAATACAGTGTAGTGGAGCAAAGTCATCATCCTGATGCTATTTTGCTACGTTCCTACAATATGCATGAATATGCAATTCCTGACTCCTTAAAAGCCGTTGGACGCGCAGGTGCAGGGGTTAATAATATCCCATTGGATAAAATGAGCAATGCAGGTGTGGTAGTTTTTAATGCCCCTGGTGCTAACTCGAATGCAGTGAAAGAATTAGTGATTGCAAGCATGTTAATGGCGTGTCGTAATCTTCCTGCTGGACAAGATTTTGCTAAAAATCTGCAAGGTTCAGACGAAGAAATTCATAAGCAAGTTGAAAGTGGTAAGAAAAATTTTGCAGGTTTTGAGCTTCCAAATCGTACATTAGGTGTGATTGGGCTGGGTGCAATTGGTGTAAAAATAGCAAATGCAGCCAAACGCTTAGGGATGAATGTGATTGGTTTTGATCCGCTTATTTCAATTGAAAATGCATGGGGATTGGATGCTGAGGTAGAAAAAGCAAAAGATTTAGATCAGGTGTTGAGCGAGTCAGATTTTATTACTTTCCATGTTCCACTAGTTGAAGCCACTAAAGATATTATCAATGCAGAGTCTCTAGATAAGATGAAGGATAATGTCATTATTCTAAACTTTGCACGTAATGGTATTGTGAATGATGAAGCGGTTTGCAAAGGGATTGAAATGGGCAAGGTACATTCCTATGTTTGTGATTTCCCGTCTAACCTTCTAAATAGTCAGAAGGGTGTGATTGCTTTGCCGCATCTAGGCGCATCCACGCGTGAAGCAGAAGAAAACTGTGCCATTATGGTTGCAGAGCAAGTTAAAGATTATTTAGAAAATGGCAATATTAAAAATTCGGTAAATTTTCCCAATATTGAAGCGCCACGTAAAGGTGTGGCGCGTATTACTATTTTGAATAAAAATGTTCCTGATATGTTAGGGCAAGTTTCACATATTTTAGGTGATGCAAATGTGAATATTAATCAGATGACCAATGATTCGCGTGGGGAGCTTGCCTACACTTTGCTTGATGTCGATTCGACGATTTCGCAAGATATTGAAATGGCATTAGCTGGAATTGAAGGAGTACTGCGGTTACGTGTACTTTAGGTTTTTTGCTTCTGATTGGATTATCTCAAGAAGCGCATAGTTGTTCTATGCAATGATTGAGAAGATTCAATCAAGAGTAAAAGGGCAAGCAATAGGGGTAGATTGATTATTTGGAAGTTCCTTAATCACCAATTTTATAAAAATTGGGCTATAATCAGTGACCTTGTTTGTTTTTTAACTGGTGGCTATGAATGACCGATGGTACTTTACCTGCAACAACTCTATTAGAGATACGTCAACGTATCGATTCTCTTGATACTGAAATTCTTCAATTACTTTCAGAGCGTGCCAAGTGTGCTGAATCAGTAGCAAAGGTTAAAAGTATAGCAGGTGAAGTGGATGTGAATTTTTATCGTCCTGAGCGTGAAGCACAAATATTGCGCCGTATGGTTAAAATGAATCAAGGGCCGTTAAAAGATCAGCAAATCACCCGTATCTATCGTTCTATTATTTCCTCCTGTCTTGCTTTAGAACAATGTCTACGCATTGCTTATCTTGGTCCTGAAGGTAGCTATACACAAGCTGCGGCACAAAAACATTTCAATGAGGGAGTAAAAATATTGTCATTAGCTTCCATTTCACAAGTCTTTCGTGAAGTTGAAGTGGGTACGGTTGATTATGGTGTGGTGCCGATTGAGAATTCTACTGAAGGTGTTGTCTCTCACACCTTAGACTTATTCGTACAATCACCATTAAGCATCTGTGGTGAAATTCACCTACCGATTCATCACAGCCTGATGTGTGATTCAGATTCATTGAGCTATGAAGAGGTAAAGGTTATTTATGGGCATCAACAATCCTTAGCACAATGTCGAGCATGGCTCGATAGCAATGTTCCTAATGCAGAGCGTATCGCTATTTCTAGTAATTCCGAAGGTGCACGTAGAGTAAAAAGCGAGCCATATAGTGCTGCCATTGCAGGACAAGTTGCAGCAGAACTGTATAAATTACATACCTTGCAAGAAAATATTGAAGATAATCCGAATAATACGACTCGCTTTTTGGTCATTGGTGATCAAAAGGTCGAGCGCAGTGGTGATGATAAAACTACCTTATTAGTTTCGGCTAAAAATAGATCAGGGGCTTTGTATCATTTATTAAAACCCTTAAAAGACTATGGTTTGGATATGACGCGGATCGAATCACGCCCCTCTAAAGATACCAACTGGGAATACTTCTTTTTTATGGATATTGATGGGCATATTGCCGATAAAAACGTACAGGCAGCGTTAGCTGAATTAGAACAAGAAGCAGAATTAATTCGTGTGCTGGGGTCTTATCCCAAGGCCATTTTATAAGGAAGTTCCAAGCAATGAAAAACACCTTTTTAAACCTTGCTGTCTCTGGTGTTCAAGGACTAAAGCCTTATCTGCCGGGGAAACCCGTCGAGGAATTAGAGCGTGAATTAGGGATTAATAATATTCTTAAATTGGCCTCTAATGAAAACCCACTCGGACCGAGTAAGCGTGTTTTAAAGGCATTAAAAGCAGAGCAATTAGAGGTTGAAATATACCCAGATGGCAATGGTTTTATGCTCAAACAGGCATTGGCAGAAAAATTTGATCTGCAACAAGAACAAATTACATTAGGTAATGGTTCTAATGATGTTTTAGATATGATTGCACGTGTGTTTTTGTGTCAGGGCAGGGAGGCTATTTTTTCACAATATGCTTTTGCCGTTTACCCGATTGCAACGCAGGCAGTTGGTGCTATTGCTAAAATAGCAGCCGCTTTTCCACCTGATCATGAAAGTATGCCTTACGGACATGATTTAAAGGCGATGTTGGCATTAATTAATGAAAAGACGCGTGTTATTTTTATCGCTAATCCGAATAATCCAACGGGAACATGGTTAGCTAAAAAGACTTTAAAAGCTTTTATGGATCAAGTGCCTAAAGGTGTTGTAGTGGTAGTGGATGAGGCTTATTTTGAATATGTTAATGAGGCGGAATATCCCGATACCTTGCAATGGTTAGATCAATATCCGAATCTTATTGTAACTCGTACTTTTTCAAAAATTTATGGATTAGCCAGCTTACGAGTAGGTTATGCCGTTTGTAGTGAAGAAATTGCAGATTTGCTAAACCGTGTGCGTCAACCTTTTAATGTCAATACTTTTTCTTTGGTGGCAGCCACCACGGCATTAAAAGATGAACAGCATATTAAACGATGCGCTGATCTTAATCGAGAAGGCTTGGCATTTTGGCGAGAAGCTTGTCAAGCGCGTCATTTATCGTTTATCCCCACGGTTGGTAACTTTATAACCATTGATACAGAGCGAGATGCAATGCCTATTTATGAAAGCTTATTGCGTGAGGGGATTATTGTACGTCCTGTTGCGAATTATGGATTACCTCATCATCTGCGTATTACGATGGGTACAAAAGAACAAAATAGACGTTGTTTAGCTGCTTTGGACAAGGTTTTGTCTTTGTCATAATTGAAAGCTATTTCCATGAATAGCTTTATTTAAAGCCTATTTCATCTTTCTCATCTATATAATGTTAGGATAATAATGATTCAACAACTCACCATTTTTGGGGTCGGTTTAATCGGCGGTTCACTGGCTTTGGCTTTAAAAAAAGTAGGTTATTGCAAGCGCGTGGTTGGTTGTAGTCGTCGTGCAGAGCATCTACAAAGAGCGCTTGATTTAGGTGTGATAGATTATTATACCCTTGATCCAGCGGAAGCGGTGAAAGGTGCAGATATGATTTTGCTTGCAGTGCCAATGGGTGCAATGCAATCGGTATTTGCGAGCATTAAAGATCATCTTGAAAAAGACGCAGTGATAACGGATGCAGGCAGTGCTAAAGGGAGTGTTATTAGCGCGGCTAAAGCGGTTTTTGGAGAAGTACCGACGCAATTTGTACCGGGACATCCCATTGCAGGGCGTGAAAAAAGCAGTGTTGAAGCGGCATTAGCTGATTTATATATCGATCATAAAGTGATTCTTACTCCCTTAGAAAATACCAATATGGATGCGATTCAACGTGTACGTGAAATGTGGCAAGTTGCAGGAGCAGAAGTAGAAACTTTAGAGGTGGAACAACATGATACGGTGCTAGCAGCGACCAGTCATCTACCGCATATTTTGGCCTTTTCTTTTGTTAATAGCCTCTCTGAATCATCACAGCGTGAAAAAATATTTCACTATGTTGCAGGGGGGTTTAAAGATTTTAGTCGTATTGCATCAAGTGATCCTGTGATGTGGCGTGATATTTGTCTTGAAAACAAAGAGGCGATTTTAATGGCATTAAATGATTATCAGCAAAACCTTTCAGATTTAGCTGAATTGATTCGTGATGAGAAAGGAGAAGCTTTATTAGCGGCTTTTGCTCATGCAAAAACTGAACGCGATAAGCATATTTAGCATTCAAATAGAGATTAATATAAATGAATAAAAAGATTACCTTTATCACCGAGCCGAATGGAAAATTGACAGGAACAATCCGTGTCACAGGTGACAAATCAATGTCACATCGATCCATTATGTTAGGTGCTTTAGCAAAAGGTACGACAAAAGTGAGCGGGTTTTTAAATGGTGAAGATTGTTTGGCAACCATTAAAGCTTTCCGCGAAATGGGGGTTGAAATTGAAGGCCCTGAAAAAGGCAATGTCACTATTCATGGAGTTGGTTTAAAAGGTTTAAAAGCACCAATCGCTGATTTGGAGATGGGAAATTCAGGAACAGCAATGCGTTTATTGACGGGGATTATGGTAGGACAAGATTTTGATGCTTCTTTAATAGGGGATGCTTCACTTTCTACGCGCCCAATGCGTCGTATTACTCGTCCGTTAGAACAAATGGGCGCGAGTATTACAACGGGGGAGGGCGGTACACCCCCACTTTCTATTAAAGGGGGTAATAAATTGTCAGGGATTCATTATGATTTGCCTGTTGCTAGCGCACAGGTGAAATCGGCTATTTTATTAGCGGGTTTGTATGCTGAAGGTAAGACTTCAGTAACAGAGCCAGCGGTAACGCGTGATCATACCGAACGCATGTTGCGTGGTTTTGGCTATAATGTGGTCACAAAAGGTAATCGTATGTCATTACAAGGCGGAGGTGAATTAATGGCTTGTAATATTGATGTACCAGCAGATATTTCATCAGCTGCCTTTTTTATGGTGGGCGCAAGTATTGCAAAAGGCTCTGATCTAACCCTAGAGCATGTCGGGGTAAATCCAACCCGTACAGGTGTGATTGATATCTTAAAATTAATGGGTGCAAATATTACCCTTTTTAACCAAAAAGAAGTCGGTGGCGAACCTGTGGCAGATATTCGTATTCGCTCTGCACCTTTGAAAGGTATTGAAATTCCTGAAGAGTTAGTACCTTTAGCAATTGATGAATTTCCATCTATCTTTATTGCTGCTTGTTTTGCAGAAGGACAAACAGTTTTAACAGGTGCAGAAGAATTGCGGGTGAAAGAAAGTGATCGTATTCAAGTGATGGCAGATGGTTTGCTTGCCTGTGGTGCAAATGTTACACCAACACCTGATGGAATTATTATTCAAGGTGGTACTCTTTCGGGAGGAGAGGTTGATAGTCATGGTGATCACCGTATTGCAATGGCATTTTCAATGGCTGGTTTATGTGCGGATGGCGGCATTGTGATAAATGACTGTGCGAATGTAGATACTTCATTCCCTAATTTTATTAATATTGCATTAAAAACGGGAGTAAATATTAAGTGCTGTTGAATTTTTAAGATTAATAAATGTTATGCTATAGTTGAATTATTGTTGTGGGCGTACAGATTTATTACTTTGGAAGTTCCTTATACCTAGATCTGTTGCTGTTTTTTATGGAACCCCCCTCTAATTTAAGGATAATAAAATGGTAAAATGGATCATCTTTGTTTGTTGTATCGTCACCACTTCTTTTCTTATTTCAAGCGTTTCTCCTATTAGTGCGGCTACTCCTACAAAAGTAAAAGAAAAAGTTCCAAAAAAGAAATTATATCTTCCTTATGATCCAACTATAAAATTACGTCATCCCGCGAGAAATCCTAATTTTGATCTTAATTTAGGTCTTTCATTACAAAGAAATGATATGCCACAAGTGCAACGCTGGTATGATGAGGGGGCAAATGTCAATGCACTGAATAATCAAGGAAAATCTTTTCTTTACAACGCAGTGTATCTCAACCGTCTTGCTCATATTAAATTTTTATTACAACGACGTGCTAATGTTAATGTGCGTAATAAAGATGGTAATGTTCCCATTGAAGCAGCTGTTTTTCGTAGTAATTTAATGGTTGCTAGATATTTGCTTGAACGTGGTGCATCTGGACGAGGTAAGATGGATCGAGAAGATCTTACCTATTTGCAATATGCAGTTAACAGAGGGCAACAGCAATTGGCGATTGAATTACTTGATCATGGTGCGTCCGCTAATGGTCGCTATGCTCGAAATGGTTCAACTATATTACATCGTGCTGTTGCGCGAGGTATGGGGGAGTTGGTGAAAAAACTTATTGAAAAGCATGCGATGGTGAATGCGAGGGATAATGTTGGAGTAACGCCATTACATGAAGCGGCAGCGAAGGGATATGTTGGTATTATGAAGACTTTACTGAGAGGTGGGGCAAAAATTAATGCAAAGACCAATAAAAATTGGACTCCATTGCATCATGCTGCACGTTTTGGACATGTTGGTGCAACCCGGTTACTAATAAGACAGGGAGCAGCGCCTTATGTACAAAATAGTGAAGGAAAAACGCCCCGCCGTCTGGCGCGTCAGCTGAAACATACTATTGTTGAGGATATGTTGGGTGGATTAAGTGCATCTAAACAACGACGTAGAGCAAAGGCGTTAAGTAGAAGACAAAGAAATGCTAGAAAAGAAAACAGAAAGACAACTAAAAATGATGATGTCCGTTCTATGCCTGAATCTTCTGCTCGCCCCATTTCATCATTAAGAGCATCTGATGGGATAACTGATGAGATGATTCGTTGCGTACTTGATTCTAATTGTTAATTTTTACTGAAGTATTATTGAATGACACTATTTTCCTCGTTAGGACTTTCTGACTCTTTATTGCAGGCTATTAAAGAGCAGGGCTATGATAAACCAACACCGATTCAGGCACAGGGTATTCCTGCTGTTTTGAAAGGTCGTGATATTATGGCGGCGGCGCAAACAGGGACGGGGAAAACAGCAAGTTTTACTTTGCCTTTATTGCATCGATTATTCCAAGGACGCAAAGGGGGGGCTAATCAAGTACGTGCTTTAGTGTTGACACCCACCCGTGAATTAGCAGCTCAAGTTGAAGCGAGTATTACGACCTATGGCAAATATTTACCATTGACCTCTATGGTTGTTTTTGGTGGTGTGAAAATTAATCCGCAAATGATGCGTTTACGCAAAGGGGTGGATATATTAGTTGCCACTCCTGGTCGTTTACTGGATCTTTACAGTAAAAATGCATTGAAATTTGATTATCTAGAAGTATTAGTGCTAGATGAAGCAGACCGTATGCTGGATATGGGTTTTATTCATGATATTCGAAAAATTATTGCTCTATTACCTCAGAAACGGCAGAACCTATTATTTTCAGCAACTTTTTCAAGCAAAATTCGATCACTTGCTGAGAGTTTATTATTTAAACCTATCAGGATTGAGGTAAGCCCTCGTAATACGGCAGCTAAAACGGTTAAACAATCTGTATTTGAAGTGGATAAAAGTAGAAAAACAGGTTTGCTAAGTCATTTAGTGCGTAATAATAATTGGCAACAAGTATTGGTTTTTATGCGTACTAAGCATGGTGCTAATCGTCTGGTTAAACGTTTGGATAATGATGGTATTCATGTAGCGGCTATTCATGGCAATAAAACACAAAGCGCACGTACACGGGCATTAGCTGGTTTTAAGTCAGGAAAAATACGCGTATTAGTCGCAACGGATATTGCAGCTCGTGGGATTGATATTGTTGACCTACCTTATGTTATTAATTTTGAATTACCCAATATATCAGAAGATTATATTCATCGAATTGGGCGTACAGGTCGTGCTGGTTCAAAAGGTGAGGCAATTTCTTTGGTCAGTGCTGATGAAGTAGATCTTCTGCAAGATATTGAGAATCTTATTGGACAAACACTAGTGAGAGAGCAAGAAATAGGTTTTGTTCCTAGTCATAATGTACCATTAACTCAATTTAATCCTAATGCAAAGCATAAAAAGTCTAAAAGACCCAAAAAGCCTAAAAACACCCAAAAGCGCCAAGTGAATATAAACTTTGGAGGTGAGCGTCAGCCACAAAAGAAAAAGCAGCAACGGAAAACTAATCAAAAGCAAACAGTAACGTATGCTAAAAAAAATGATAAACAGACGAAAGCTAACGGATCAGCAAATAGAAAGTCACGCGCTGTATTGCGTTCTAAAGGAGTAGGAGCAAAGCCTAAAAGAAGTGTATGAGGAAGTTCCTCAGATATAAGAGACTGTGCAAGTAGGTAGACACAATAAATCTAACTTAAAAAAAAGGATGCAACCTTTCGGTTTCATCCTTTTTAAAATTCTAAACAATTTGTGACTGATTAAAATTCAAGTATCGTATTGGCTGTTAGATCGCTACGATGTTCTCTGCTTGAGGGCCTTTTTGACCGTCTGTAACAGTGAACTCAACTCTTTGTCCCTCTTGTAGAGTTTTGAAGCCATCACCAGTGATTGCACTAAAATGAGCAAAAACGTCCGGGCCAGATTCTTGTTCGATAAAGCCAAAACCTTTTGCTTCGTTGAACCACTTAACAGTTCCAGTAGTAGTAGACATGTATAAAAATATCCTAAATTTATTCAAAAATAACACTTGCTTCGTATGAAGCTAGTTTGCTAAAAAGCAAAATCTGCTCTCAAGCTAGGGCGGATTATATAGGGGTTAATTGCCGAGTCAATGAATACCTGATAGAAAGTATGTAATGTATACGCTGATATTTATTGATGGGTAAAAATTAGTCTTCTTCTTGGAGTAGCCTTAACGGCCAGGTTCGTCATCCCAAAGTAGTTTATGTAGTTGTAATTGATAGCGAAAGGGAAGTTTATCTTCTAATATCCACTCTGCTAGTTGTCTGTGATCAATTTCTCCAAAACTTGGAGAGACAAGAACCTCACAGCGATGGTATAAATCATGTATGTCCGCAATCGTTTTCATCCAGTGATAATCATCTTGGTCGCAAATAACAAATTTAATTTGATCCTTTGCTTTTAGCTGTTCTAAATTACTCCAAAGATTTTTATCGGCCTCTCCTGATGCAGGTGTTTTTATATCCATAACGGTACAGACTCTGCTATCGACTCCATCTAAAGAAATAGCCCCACTTGTTTCCAAAGAAACGTCATAGTCTAAATCACAAAGCATGGAGAGCAAGGTTAAACATTCTTTTTGTGCTAAGGGTTCTCCACCTGTGACCGTGATATATTTTGCTTGGTATTGTTTAACCGTTGCGAGAATTTCGGTTAATTCAAGCGTTTTCCCATCTGTAAAAGCGTATTCTGTATCACAGTAATGACAACGTAGTGGGCAACCTGTGAGTCGTATAAAAACAGTAGGGAAGCCTGAGGTTCGAGTTTCACCTTGTAATGAATAAAAAATTTCAGTGATTTGTAATGTTGGCATAATATCCTTAGGACGAGAAATTTTAGTATTTCCCCTCAGCTTTCATTTTGGCAATACGTTGTCTAGCTAATGAAGCTGCTCTTGTATTGGGGAAATAGCGACTTACATCTTCAAGGGCGCGGCGAGCATAGACCCAATTTCTTAATTCATAAAAACTAAAGCCTAGCTTGATACTAGCATCTGATGCCTTTTCACTGTTTTTGTAATTTTGTAATACTTTTATAAATTCATCGATAGCCTTTTTATAATTTTTTTGTGAATACAGGATTTCTCCTATCCAATATTGAGCATTAGCGGCTAATGGGCTGTTTGGATATTTGATAATATAGCTACGAAATGCCTCAATAGCATTAGAAGGGTTGCCATTAATTGTTGCATAAGCTTGATTATAAGCTGATTTTTCTTTTTGAGTTGCCGTGCGCGTTTTATGCTTGGCGACTTTTTCAATTTTTGTTTTATCTGTCGGTTTAGCTTTCATTTTTTCTGTTGCTACTTGGGGTGGATTTGTTATTGGTTTTTTAGAATCGGTTGCAACGGATTTAATTTTTATATTTTCCTTTGGGGGAATTGGTTTTGCGGGGGCTTTACTTTCAGGTTTTTTTACAGCTATTGTTGTAGGTGAGGTTGGTTGCTTTTTTGCAATAACATTGATTTGTTTGGCTAAGCCATCCATTCGTTCATCAATGCCTAGAAAGCCATCTTTTTGGGCTTTCTTTAGCTTGTCGATATTATGTTGTAGTTGCTCATTTTCACCGCGTAAAGTACGAAGTTCTGAGCCTAAATTATCGATTCGCTGAAATAATTCTAGTAATGCTTCACTCTGATCTTTTGCATGAACAGAAAGGGTGAGCAAAAAGTAGAGGCAGAAAAAGAGAAGTAAGCTACGTTTTGATGTCATTCGTCATTTCCTAAGTTAATGCGCTCTGTGGCTGTTTAAAATTTTAATAATTAGTATTCCAACATCAAACCTATGATGTTGGAATAGCCTTAATGAATATCCATACGGAAAGGTAGAGTAAATTTTAATATGTTACATAATTTATTTCTACTCGGCGATTTTTACTCCAAGCGCTGTCATTGTGAGAAGGAACTAAGGGCTTTTCTTCACCAAATGCAACGGTTTCCATCTGTTCAGGGGCAACATTTTTAAAGGATAAATACTGTCTAACGGTTTCAGCGCGTCGCTCAGATAATGCAACATTATACTCACGCGAGCCACGTTCATCGGCATGACCTTCTAAACGAATTCGCATTTCAGGATAATTTGCCAATAGCTCTGCATGAGCTGCAAGAATAGGTTTGTATTTTTCAAGAATGGTGGATTGATCATAGTCAAAATAGATGACACGTTGGGCTAAGATACTCTTTGGGTTATTAATATCAGCGGGTGTGTGCTTTTTTCCTTCTGCCATCAGCGCATCAATAGCGGCTTGTGCATCAGCATCAACTCCTAAAGTACTGGCATTAATATCCTGTGAGTCAAGCCCTGTTGTGGATGAGCTTCCTAAAGTATCACTACCAGTTCCTGAAAGCCCTCCGCTACCTGTTGAAGATCCAAGGAGTCCACTTTTTCCTTTGAATCTGCCGCTTTTATTAATACTCGTTGTAGTGGTGGTCATTTTATTCTTATCTGATTTTTTATTTTGTAGTTGAGAGCAGCCAGAAAGCGTTAATATGCTAAGAAAAAGAGTTAAAAGATAGAATTGCGCCCGTGTTAGTTGTTTCATCATTGTTTTCCTTCAATTATAGGTTTCTAAAATTTCTTAGCGAATATAAGGTGACCAAGCAGGTTCACGTACTTCACCTTCAGGTGCATGGAGTTCCTGTTTTGATTTTCCATTATCGCTGACGACGACTAATTTTCCGCGTCCTTTGCGTTGTGTTGCGTAAGCAATCATGGTGCCATTAGGTGCTAAAGAGGGGGATTCATCATATCGTCCTTTGGAAATAATATCAGCACCTGCTCCACCCATTTGCATAATAGCGATACGAAATTGACCTCCATTGCGTCGCACTAAGGCAATTTTATTGCCAACAATATCAGCAGCAGAGTTATAGTTTCCTATGAAGGTCATTCGTTTTGCTTTTCCACCATAAGCAGGGATTTTATAAAGTTGTGCAGATCCTCCACGATCAGAGGTAAAAACAATGGAGCGTCCATCGCCACTCCATGCAGGTTCTGTATCAATGGCACGATTATTGGTGAGTCGTTTTAATACACCATTATGTACTGAAAGCAGATAAATTTCTGAATTGCCATCAATAGAAAGACTCATTGCTATTTGTGAACCATTACGTGACCAAGTCGGTGCGCCATTGATGCCTTTATGACCTGATACCATGCGCTTTTTACCTGTGAAAATATTTTGTATATAGATAGCAGATTTTCCACTTTCAAATGATACATAAGCTAGTTGTGATCCGTTAGGAGACCAACTAGGTGACATAATAGGCTGATCGGAGTTTAGGATAATATGAGGGTTATAGCCATCTGAGTCGGCAATATAAAGGCGATAGTGCTTATTTTGGCGACGACCTGTTGCTGTTACATAAGCAAGTCGTGTGTCAAAGGCTCCTTTAAGGCGGGTGATACGCTCAAAAATTTTATCAGCAGCCTTATGTGCCATGCGACGCTGATTCGCTACATTAGCAATGCGGTAGCTAGCAACGGGAGTCCCCGTACTGGTATCAATAAGTTCAACATCCAATCCTGCTTTGGATACCCTGCCACGAACGATATATTCTGCTTTTATTGATTGTAAAATAGTCGGGGATAGGCGGACTCCAAAGGCAGGTAGTATCGTACCTTTTTTTAAATAAATAGAAGTGAAGCGTCCACTGCGTTTTAAATCAGCATCAATAATACGATTAAAACCTCTAGAAATAGGTGCAATTAAGATTGGAATACCATCGCCAGCACTTTTAGAGATATGTAATTCAAGTTCTGAAAATACTTTACTTGGCAAAATAAATAGCATCAGCATTATGAGGCTATTTAACCAATTTTTATTGTTGTGGATCATTTCGTTATTTAGCTTCCATTGTTATTAAAAAAGTGCGGTCTAAATCGTTCCTGCTGGGTCTTGGTAAAGGTTCTGAATCTTTATAGGCTTGTTTTACTGAGGCACAATAGGAAGGATGTCCATTACAGCTTACCATTTCAATCGGACCTCGTATGTAACCACTGGGTGAAACTTTAATTCTAATTTGGGCGGACATACCTCGGGTTGCAGGGGGGATTTGCCAGCGTCGTCTAACGTGTGTTTTTATTTTTTCTCCCCAGTTAGATTTAGCCTTTTGTTTAGCAGCTTGTGAAGTACGTCTTTTTTCAGCAGCTATTTTTTCCTGCATTGCTGTTTCTTTAGCAAGTATTGCGGCTTGCTTCTTTTTTTCCTCCTGTTCTTTTTTTCTCTTTTCAGCAGCTAATTTTTGCTCTTTTTCTAGTCGCTTCTTTTCTTGCCATTTTTTTAATGCGGCTTCACGGATTTTTTTCTCTTTAGCTTCTTTTTTTGCCTTTGCTTCTGCAATTTTCTTTTCTTTTGCTTCTCTTTTCTTTTTTATCGCTAAGGCCTTCTTTTTCTCTTCCCGTCTCTTTTTTGCTTGTGCTTCTTTTTTCGCTTTCTCTTTAGCTTCTTTTTTTGCCTTTGCTTTTGCAATTTTCTTTTCTTTTGCTTCCTTTTTCTTTTTTTCTAGTGCTTCTTTTTCAGCTTTTGCTTCTTCCTTTTTCTTCTTAGCAAGTTCCATTGCGATCTTTTTCTCTTTTACCTTTTTTTCTGCTTGTTCTTTCTTTTTTTTCTCAGCCAATTCCTTTGCCGCTTTTTTCTCTTTTGCTTTTTTTTTCGCCTTTTTTTTTGTAATTTTTTCTTTGGCTCTTTTTTGGGCAAGCGCTTTTATTTTTTTTTCTTTTTTTACTGAAGCTTCCTGTTTCTCTTTTGATATAGTCAAAGCCTTTTTTGCTGCTAGTATTTTAACACTGTTATCTAGGACAGGTTGAGTTGCATTTTGTTCGTTTGTTGTTTTAATTGTTTTTTCAATTCTTTTTATCACTTTATTATCAATGATTGTAGGGTTGCGTTTTTTAGACTGGGAACTCGCCAGCGTAGGTAGTTCCTGAATTAATGCAATTGGAATTCCCATTTCTTGTATTACTGGAGGTTCTGACCAGCTAAAGCTGACAATAAAAATCATCACAATTAACACATGAATTGCAATGGCTATTATTAATGCAACAGGATGTTTTAGGATTTCTCTTAGCATGTATTTTTTAGTTTACAGATGACGTTTTTGGATCAGCCATTAGATTAATACTTTTTGCACCTGCTCGTTGTGCGGCAACCATTACCTGCATTAAATAACGATAAGGAACACTTTGGTCACCCCTTATGTAGACAGGGCGTGTTTGTTCACTTCCTGACGGAGTATTTTTTAATTGACTTACTAAGTATTCAGTTAGTTCCGCAATAGTAATTTGTAAGCCCTCATCATTAAAGTAATTTCCCTGTTCATTAACAGAAATAATAATGGGAGTTTGATGATTAGTTTTAACGGCTTTTGCTTTGGCATCAGGTAAATTTATTTGTACTCCCGTTTGCAACATGGGGGCGGTTACCATAAAAATAACCAGCAAGACCAGCATGACATCAATATAAGGGACAACATTCATCTCAGCCATTGCGCGTCGGCGTTTGCATTTTCTAGCCATGATCATTACACCTCCTTGGGTAAGTCCTTATTGAGCTTTTGTATTAAGCGTTTGTCGTTCAAGTAAGGTGGTAAATTCTTCGCGAAAGTTTTCATAACGAACCGCAATTCGATCTGTTTTATCACTAAAACGGTTATAAGCAACAATAGCAGGGATGGCGGTTAATAAACCAATGGCAGTGGCAATCAGTGCTTCTGCAATACCAGGGGCAACCACAGCCAATGTGGCTTGTTGCATTTGCCCTAAAGAAATAAAAGAGTTCATAATGCCCCATACGGTACCAAATAAACCAATATAAGTACTGATAGAGCCTACCGTTGCCAAAAAGGATAAATTTTGCTCTAGTCTATCAAGTTCTCGTGATTCAGCAACTCGCATAGCGCGTTGTGCAGTAGTAACTTTTGGTAAGTGAGTAATATTTTCATTTTGATAAATACGCAAATACTCATGGTAGCCACTAAAAAATATCTTTTCCATGCCTTGTAGTTTAGCTTTGTGGGCCAAATCATCATAAAGTTTTTTGAATGAAATGCCACTCCAGAAACGATCTTCAAATTTTTCTAATTGTCGTGTTGCTGCACGAAGTTGAGATGATTTGATGAGCATTAAAGCCCAAGAAAGTAAGGATGAGAGCACCAAGATAGCCATTACGATTTGAACCACCAGACTTGCTTCGGTAATCAGCTTTAATATCGTATTGTCGATTGACACATTATTTCTCCTATGGTCATTTTAAGAAAATTCTAAACGAAGCATTATAGTGCGATTTATATTAGATGCTTTGTTCTAGCAATTAACAATTGGTAATGTCCAGAACTGCTACAAGATAGGCTTAGTGCACTAGGAAAGCATTTTTTAGTAGATATTCTCATTTGATGAATAAAAATAGAAATGATTTCCTCATGACCTGTTACAAATTTTATGAATACAACCTATCGGAATAAATGCGTCTATTATCAATAAATAACTTATATATTGATTCTTAATTTCTTAATATATCGTTTGATAGTCAATAACTCGATAAAGTAATATGGTATTAATAAATGAGATATATAAATATGTTTTATATTGACAATAGATTTCATTAGAATTTTAATGAGCCGCTAATACAGGCATAAGATCCATTAATTCTTTATATGGTTAAAAATATTTATATGATTTGTAGATAGAATATATTAAACACTAAAAAAAAATCGATTTATTAATGAATTTATATTACAGTTACCGCGAAAGTGAATCTTAACTAGTTTAGCGATTGTTAACGATATAATTATTTTCTTCTATAAAACCAATGGAAAAGGATAAATTATAATCAGTCAGTATTTGATAATATTAAAAGTTTCATAAAAATATTTACACCGAGGAGTAACGTGAAAATCAAGGGTATATTATGTATAGAATATTGCCTAAAAGTAAGGCGAAAAGTGAGGTAAGTTAAAGATCGAAAATCATTATTTCCTTAGCGGTTTTTTAGATCAAATCTTCTCGTCATAGTCTTCATGATGTTTTTCAATATTAATTTTTGGAGTAACAATCAAAAAATAAAATCAACCATAAATTGTATGCTAGGCGATAGAGACAGGGTGTTGGTGTGCTTTTTAATAAAGAAAGGGAGTGGCTTTTATGCTTTTTTCTGGTCAGACAATAAATATGAATTTTGGGACTAATATCGTTTTTTTAGGGCTTAAAATCAATGAGCTTTCAAGGATAAAAAAACAATCTGTAATGGTTATTATGGATATTATATCTATATTGCTTTCAATTTGGATTGCTTACTCTTTGCGTTTAGAAGAATTGTATATATTTGATCAGGCGCAATTAATGACAGTTTTGCCTATTGCAATTACGCTAACAATCCCTGTTTTTTCTTTTTTAGGGTTGTATAAAGTCATTGTTCATTATACTAGTATCAAAGCACTTACCCTTATTTTTCAAGGAGTAAGCCTCTCGGTTATATTATGGGGGGCAATTGCTATATTTTTTAGCTTTGATATGCCAAGAACAGTGCCACTGATTGTTTGGTTTACTTTATTAATCCTAGTTGGTGGAAGTCGTATTTTGGCAAAGAATTTTTTTGCTCAAATCAAAGCCAGAGAAGCAAAGGATCTGGGGTTTAAAAATATTCTTATTTATGGAGCTGGATATGCTGGAGTACAATTAGCAGGAGCGCTTGAGTATGAAGATCGTATTTTCGTTGCAGGGTTTATCGACGATGACCAAAGTTTGCAGGGTAAAAGTATATCAGATCTAAAAGTTTATAGTCCCGATTCTATAAAAGAACAACTACTTGAATTTGAAAGTAAAAAAATAAAAATAGACGAAATATTAATAGCTATTCCTTCTATTTCTAGGTCATGTCGTGCCGAATTAATTAATAAACTAAAACCCTTGCCTGTGCAGGTAAGAACTTTGCCAGGGCTTTCTGAGCTTGCACAAGGAAAGATTAATATTGATGATGTTAGAAAAGTTGATATTGCCGATCTATTAGGTCGTGATGCAGTTCACCCTAATAAAATGCTATTAGATGCCAATATAAAGGGCAAGGTGGTGATGGTGACTGGAGCTGGAGGCTCGATAGGCTCAAAGTTATGTTGGCAGATAGCCTCCTTAGAACCGAAAAAAATAATTCTATTTGAACAAAGTGAATTAGCTTTATATCAGATAGAAAAAAAATTGCTTCATTTTCTAGGGGGAATACAGCAGTCATCTATCAAGGTGATACCTGTTTTAGGTAGTGTTGTTAATCAGAGACGTGTAGAACGTGTTTGTTGTACCTTTAGGGTGGAGACTATTTATCACGCTGCGGCTTATAAGCATGTACCAATGGTAGAAAAAAATATTAGCGAAGGCGTGGAGAACAATATTTTTGGTACTTATCATTGTGCAAAAGCCGCGATTAATAGTGGCGTGGAAACCTTTGTGCTGATTTCTACAGATAAAGCCGTTCGACCTACTAATACTATGGGAGCAACTAAGCGTTTAGCAGAATTAATATTACAAGGGTTTGCTCATTCGGGCAAACAGCACGACACACGTTTTACTATGGTTCGGTTTGGAAATGTCTTGGGTTCTTCAGGTTCGGTTGTGCCTTTGTTTAAAGAACAAATTCGTCAAGGTAGGGCGGTGACGGTTACTGATCCTAATATTATTCGATACTTCATGACGATTGAAGAGGCTGTTCAATTGGTCATACAAGCAGGTGCTATGGGGAAAGGTGGGGATGTCTTTGTTCTGGATATGGGGGATCCTGTGCGTATTTTAGATTTAGCAAAAAATATGATTCAGTTCAGTGGCTTCAAGGTTAAGGATAAAGAAAATCCCCAAGGCGATATAGAAATTCATTTTACAGGGTTAAGACCTGGCGAGAAGCTATATGAAGAACTATTAATTGGGAATAATGTATCAAAAACCAGACATAAACGCATTATGCGGGCGGAAGAAGAAGTATTGTCATGGCCTGAGATAGAAAGTATTTTAAGTGCTTTAAAGCAGGCTTTGTATGATGAAAATGAAACAGCTCTAAGGGCTACTTTACAAAGCCGAATAAAAGGATTTGATCCACAATGTGAGATTGTAGATATGTTGGCGTAAGTAGGAAGATACAATAAGTCTAATGTTTTGCTTATTTTGTTAGATTTATTATTGACCTCCTACTTAACTTAATGTTTTTTAATTAAAATATACCGAGTATCTAATGAATTGAACCGAAGGACTATTTAACCTTTATGAGTAAAAAATAGAAATTTATACTCCTTCAGGAAGCGGTAGAACTTTTCAGTTTAAATATAAATAAAGAGATGGATATATTCCGTCGCCATGTAGTTGTATAAAGGTAATTAAATGATCGAGACTAGATTAATAGAACGTATAAACAATAAATCTTCAATTATAGGTGTATTGGGTTTAGGTTATGTTGGTTTGCCATTAGTGATGCGCTATGCAGAAATAGGTTATAAAGTCGTAGGTATCGATATTGATCAAAAGAAAGTTGATATGCTGAATCAAGGTGTTAGTTATATTGAGCATATTGCCTCTGAAAAGATTGGAAGTACCTTAGACACAGGCTTCAAAGCGACGACAGATTTTTCTTCTATTTCTGAAATAGATGTTTTGATTCTTTGCGTACCAACACCTCTAAATAAATATAGAGAACCTGATTTAAGTTATGTGACAGATACTACAGATGCCGTTATCCCTTATCTTAGAGAGGGTCATGTTCTTTCGCTTGAAAGTACAACCTATCCAGGTACAACAGAAGAAGAACTATTGCCGCGAATGGAGTCTTCAGGTTTGACGGTTGGAACGGAAATATTTCTAGTGTATTCACCTGAAAGGGAAGATCCTGGAAATCCTAACTATACAACACGTACCATTCCAAAAGTAGTAGGAGGGCATACAGCGGCTTGTACTAAAGTTGGTGAAGCAATATATAAACAAGCGATTGATGAAATTATTGTTGTTAGCTCAACAAAAACGGCTGAAATGACTAAGTTATTGGAGAATATCCATCGTGCGGTCAATATTGGTCTAGTGAATGAAATGAAAATTGTTGCTGATCGAATGGGTATTGATATTCATGAGGTCATAAGAGCCGCTGCGACCAAACCTTTTGGCTTTACAGCCTACTATCCAGGGCCAGGTTTGGGAGGGCATTGTATCCCTATTGATCCTTTTTATCTCACATGGAAGGCTAGAGAATACGATCTTAATACTCGTTTTATTGAATTAGCAGGGGAGGTCAATACAAATATGCCTCGCTGGGTGATTAGTAAAACGATGGATGCATTGAATGATCGAGAGAAATCACTGAAGGGTGCAAAAGTGTTAGTTTTAGGTGTTGCCTATAAAAAAGATGTTGATGATATGCGCGAGTCTCCTTCTGTTGAGCTAATGGAGTTACTAGAAGAAAAGGGAGCACTTGTTGAATACAGTGATCCGCATGTTCCCGTTTTTCCTCAAATGCGTGAACATTCCTTTGACTTAAGTAGTGTTGAGCCTACTCCAGAAAATATAGCTCAATATGATGTATTACTAATAGCGACTAATCACAGCGCTTTTGATTATGAAATGTTCCAAAAACAAGCCCAACTTATTATAGATACTCGTGGTGTTTATTCTCAAATAGCTGAAAATATTATAAAGGCATAATTAATGTATCCAATTATTAAAGATCGAAAAATTCGTATTGCTGTTGTTGGTTGTGGACGTATATCAAAAAATCACTTTGGCTCAATTGAAAAACATCAGGATAATATTGAATTGGTAGCAGTTTGTGATACTGATTATAGGGTTTTAGAACAGCATAAGGAGCAATATCAAGTTAATGGTTATTCTAAACTTGAAGATATGCTAGAAAAAGAAAAATTAGATCTAGTTGCTATTTGTACTCCTAGCGGTGTGCATGCAGAGCAAACGGTCATGATAGCCAAACATAATATTCATGTAATGACAGAAAAACCAATGGCAACTCGCTGGCAAGATGGTGTGCGGATGGTTAAAAGTTGCGATGAAGCGGGTGTACATTTATTTGTAGTAAAGCAAAATAGAAGAAATTCCACATTACAGCTATTGAAACGTGCAGTAAGAGAAAAACGCTTCGGTAAAATTAATATGGTACACCTGAATGTTTTCTGGACACGCCCACAGGATTATTACGATCAGGCAAAATGGCGAGGAACATGGGAGTTTGATGGTGGAGCCTTTATGAATCAAGCCAGTCATTATGTGGATTTACTCGATTGGTTAATTGGTCCAGTTGATAAAGTACAGGCAATGATGAGTACCACACGAGATATTGAAGTGGAAGACACAGGTGTCTTGAATATCCGTTGGCGTAATGGTGCATTAGGTTCAATGGCAGTTACTATGTTGACCTATCCTAAAAATATGGAAGGATCTATTACTATCTTAGGAGAGAAAGGCAGTGTCAGAGTCGGTGGTGTTGCTGTGAATGATATTCAGCAATGGGAGTTTTCTGAAGCAAAAGATTACGATACAAAAATTAAGGATGCCAATTATGAAACGACCTCTGTTTATGGTTTTGGACATCCTCTCTATTATAAAAATGTTGTTGATGTGATGTACGGTGAAGCAAAGCCAGAAACTGATGGGAGAGAAGGTTTAAAGTCTCTTGAATTATTAATTGCTGCTTATCTGTCTGCGCGTGATGGGAAAACAGTTTCTTTACCATTGGAATATTAAATGCTTGATATTTTTACTCATCCTTCCGCTATTGTTGATGAGGGTGCTCAAATAGGGTGTGGTTCGCGTATTTGGCATTGGGTACATGTTTGTGCTGAAGCGAAAATAGGTTGTGAAGTTTCTTTAGGGCAAAATGTTTTTGTAGCAAACAAAGTTGTTATTGGAGATCGGTGTAAGATTCAAAATAACGTTTCCCTTTACGATAATGTCATCTTAGAAGAAGGTGTTTTTTGTGGACCGAGTATGGTCTTTACTAATGTTTATAATCCACGTTCCTTGGTTGAGAGAAAAAATGAGTACCAAAATACGCTAGTAAAGAAAGGTGCAACACTTGGTGCAAATTGTACCATTGTTTGTGGTGTCACCATTGGAGAGTATGCCTTTATTGGTGCAGGAGCCGTTGTTAACAAAAATATAAAGCCCTATGCATTAATGGTAGGTGTTCCAGCTAGACAAATAGGTTGGATAAGTGAATATGGTGAAAAACTTGATTTACCTTTAAGCGGGAATAGCAAAACAACTTGTGAATATACAAATCAAGAATATCAATTAATAAAAGATCAAGTTATAAGGGTTTAAATATAAATGAATATAGATTTTGCAAATCTCAAACATCAATATCAGCTTTATAAAAAAGATATTGATGCAAATATCCAAGCAGTTCTCGATAAATCTAATTTTATTATGGGTGAAGAAGTTTCACTACTAGAAGAAAACTTGCAAAAGTTCACAGGTGCAAAACATGCAATCACCTGTTCAAATGGGACTGATGCTTTGCTATTAGCAATGATGGCAATAGATATCCAGCCTGATGATGAAATTATTACAACTCCTTTTAGCTTTATTGCTACTGCGGAAACGATTGCCTTGATGAAAGCAAAACCTGTTTTTGTTGATATTGAAGAACGAACTTATAATATAGATGCGACTAAAATTGAGGCTGCAATTACAAATAAAACCAAGGCTATTATGCCAGTTAGTCTTTATGGGCAACCTGCGGATATAGATACAATACAAACTATTGCCAAAAAATATAATTTAAAAGTCATTATTGATGGCGCACAAAGTTTTGGCTCAACCTATAATGGGAAAACAGATAGTAATCTTGGTGATATATCAACAACTAGTTTTTTTCCAGCAAAACCATTAGGTTGCTATGGTGATGGTGGTGCAGTTTTTACAAATAACGATGTTTATGCTGAAAAAATAAAAAGCATGCGATTACATGGGCAAAATAAACGCTATCATCATCAATATATTGGAATGGGAGGGCGACTAGATACTTTACAAGCAGCCATTCTTCTAGCTAAATTTCCACATTATAAACAGGAAATAAAAAACCGCCAAAAGATTGCAACACTATATAAAGAAATGCTGAATAAAGAGATTATAAAACCTCTTATTATGCAAGGACGTACAAGTGTTTGGGCGCAATATACTATTTCTATAGAAAATAGAAAAGAACTTCAACAAACACTAATGGAAAAGAAAATACCAACGGCAGTACACTATCCAATGCCATTGCATCAACAAAAATGCTTTAGTTATTTGAATTATAATGAAAATAGTTTCCCAATAGCGGAAAAATCAAGTAAAAGAGTGTTGAGTTTACCAATGAATCCTTTTTTGTCTAAAGATGAAATTAGTTTTATTACTTCTAATATAAATTTGATATAAGAATAAGAATAAGAATAAGAATAGTACTATTCTTAGTTTATTAGTTTTTTGAGTATAATGAATGATTTCTAAATTTAAAAAAGTATTTGTTTTAGCTCCACATACAGATGATGGGGAATTAGGGGCAGGGGGGCTAATAGCTAAGTTAATTGAAAATGGCTCTAATGTTTATTATTTTGCATTCTCTACTGCAGAGAAATCGGTAAAAAAAAGTCTACCAAAAGATATATTAAAAATTGAGGTAAAAGAAGCAACTAAGAGATTAGGTTTGAAAAATGAAAAT
>Ga0256832_1000485_pt1 | contig 25754 bp, 23 predicted proteins | sample 134614metaG_FD_190534 | JGI IMG/M metagenome (GOLD analysis project Ga0256832, IMG submission 190534) | Hydrothermal vent microbial communities from Lau Basin, Pacific Ocean - 134-614 | ecosystem: Environmental > Aquatic > Marine > Hydrothermal vents | place: Pacific Ocean: Lau Basin | collected... | reverse complement strand
CTGTTGGGCGAGCGTTTCAAGCGCCTGCTGTTTTTCTGCAAGGCGTTGTTGTGTGTGCGAGATGTCGAGTTGCTGATATTCGCTAATCGCCGGATGCGTGGTAGAACCACACAGCGGGCAGGCTTCACCTGGTTGCAGGCGTTCACGGTGGGCGCTTAAATCCATAATGCGCTGTTCCTGTTGCAGCAGTGTCTGGATGTCTTTTAGCTGTTGCTGGTTTGCCTGGTAGTCTTGCCGGAGCTTGTTGACCTTCCTTGTGTGTTGCTGGATGTGTTTCTTGAGTGTGCCCTGCTGTTGTATTTCCTGCTGGTATTCCTGCTGATATTCCTGGTAGCGCGCAAAGAGTGTTTGCAGTTTTAATTCGTGTTCTTTTTTTTGCTGGTATTGTTCGAGTTGCTGCTCCAGTTTTTCCAGATTTATTTTGCCAAAGTCTGCACTAAACTGCTGTTGCTGCTGTTTGAGTTGCTCCCGGGTGGTTTTTAGCTCCTGCGTTTGCTTTTCCAGCGCCTTGTGTAATTCATCGAGTGTTCTGGCTTGCTGCTGTTTTTCCTCCAGCTTTGCGAGTTGCTGCTGGTGTTTGGCTTCGATCCCGGCAAGTTGCTGTTTGAGTGTTTTGATTTGCTGTTCCAGCGGTTGCAGCACGTCGGCTATGCGGGTTTCTTCCTGATGCTGTTTTGCCTTGCAGTTTTGATAGTGTTTTTCTGCCTGCTGGTATTCTGTTTCGCTGCTTTGCTGCTGCTTGAAGAGGCTTGCGTAACGCGTCCGATGTGTTTTTAGTTTTTTCTCTGTGTCTGCAAGGCGCTTTTGATTTTCCTGCACTTTTTGAAAGTATGGGCTTAGTTGCAGTGCCGGTTCGCTGAGTTTGAGCTTGTCCAGGTTAGGTTTTTCTGCGCCAAGTTTTGCTTCGCTTTGTTTGAGTTTTTGCTGAAGCTTTTGCTGTTCTGCCTGCAATTCGAGCCATTGCTTTAGCCACTGATACTTTGTGGTGCTGATGTCACGCTGCTGTTGCGCCTGCTGCACTTCCCTGTTTAATTCATCCTGACGGGCTTGCAGTAGCTTAATTTCATCCTCATGCAGAAGCGCGATTCCCTCCAGGCGGGCTTGCAGCTTTTGCAATTCAATTTGAGACTGTTTGTAATTCTCAAAAACCTGCTGCGAGATTTGTCCGTAGATTTCTGTTCCGGTCAGTTCTTCCAGGAGTTCAGCGCGTTCCTTTGCATTGGCGTTTAAAAAGGCGGCAAAGCCTCCCTGCGCGAGCAACATTGATTTGGTGAAGCGTGAAAAGTTCAAGCCGGTGATTTTTGTAACAAGCTGCTCTTTGTCGTGTATTTTTTCTGCGATTATCTTGCCACTGCCATCTTTTGTGGGATCAGCATCGCTATTCTCCAGCTGACACAGCTCAACATGCGGTGCTTGCAGTTTGCCGTCTGCCTTGTTGCGCGCCCTGCGCTGACTCCAGAATGCCCGGTAGGCTTTTCCCCTGACTTCAAATTCAACTTCGGCAAGACTGTCTGCGCAGTGCCGTGTCATCAACTGGTTATTGCCTGCTGACACGGATAAGCGTGGCGTCTTGTGGTACAGTGCCAGGCAGATCGCGTCAAGAATGGTGGTTTTGCCTGCGCCAGTGGCTCCGGTGATTGCAAACAGACCATTATTGCTGAAAGGTGCCTGGCTAAAATCAATCTTCCATTCGCCTCGCAGCGAATTTATGTTTTTAAAACGCAAACTGAGTATTTTCATTCTGCCTGGCTGCTCCCTGTAACTGTCCCTGTTTCCAGTTGCTCCAGCACTTGTTTGAAGTAGTGGCGGATTCGCTCCTGCCTTTGCCGGTTTTCCTTGTCGCTATCATCCATCTCGCCATATTCTTCCCTGAGACGACGCTCAAAAACATCCATCACAGCGAGTTCCTGCAGCGTTTCTTTTTGCTGGATTTGCAGGGCTGAGGCTTGCTGTTTGCGCTCTCGCCGCAGACGCAAAATATCAATGGGTAAATCTTCTGCAAATTTCTGGATATGCGTTTGCAGATCGTTAATATAATCCTCTGCTGACACCACAACTTCGACCCAGATGCGTTGTTCATCATCCAGTTCAAATGAATCAGGCAAGCTTTTAAGCTGTTTTTCAATCTGCTTTAAATCGCCCTTGATGATTTGCATCGGTTGCCAGACGGGTATCTTCAAGGATTCAAGCTGCTTTAGTTTGGCGCCTTCAAATTCCAGCAGCAATACCGATTTGCTGCTTGCTGCTTCATCAAAACTCAGCGCAAGCGGAGAACCGCTGTAACGAATGTGCTCGCTTTTGGCGACCTTTTGCGGCTTGTGAATATGCCCCAGTGCAATATAGTCTGCGGCAGGGAAGGCGCTCGCAGGAAAGGCATTCAGGGTACCGATGTAAATATCGCGCACAGAATCTGTGGTGCTTGCGCCGACGGTTGCCAGATGCCCGCTCATAATAACCGGAACGCACAGCTTGTTTTCCTTGCGGTAGTTATCTGCCTGCTGGTAGAGATCCTGGTAATAAGCGGCAATCGCCTGCTGCATCGCCTGTTGTTTTTCTTCAGTGCTTTGCCCGGAGTGACTGAGGGTAACATCCCGCGAACGGATAAAGGGAATGGCACACAGGATTGCGCCTGTCTCGCCCGTGCGTGTACCCAGGGGAATAATGAAGTTGCTGCTATCATCTGCAACGCAGGAAATCACATGCGTATTCAGGCAGGCAAGTATTTCGCGGGATTCATTCAGGGTAGCAACTGAATCATGGTTGCCCGCAAGTATAATCAGCTGGCAGCCGCTACGGTGAATATCCACAATAAAGCGGTTATACATTTCGCGTGCATAGCTCGGCGGCGAACCCGTGTCGAAAATATCCCCCGCAACAATCAGCGCATCAACCTGTCTGCTGTTGATTATTTCAAGTAGCCAGGCAAAAAACAGGCGATGCTCTGCCGCCCTGCTTTTCCCCATAAAATTTTGACCTAAATGCCAGTCGGATGTGTGAATAATGCGCATAGGCAAAATATATCAAAAACAGGGGGGATGGGTTATCTATTTCTGACACTCTTCAGATTCAGTTATGAGTGATATATGGTTGTTTTTTTCTGATAGCCAGTCATTATTTTAAGAGTAAACCAGAGTAAAATTAGACATATTGGTAATTTATTAGACAGACTTTTTTGCTCAAATAAGCTGAAAGTATTTAAAGCAATAATAATCAAAAAATAATAATGAATATTCACTATAAAGTTCTGGCATTTTTATTGATCATTTATATCAGTTTTTCTGTCTCTGCGGATGGCATATCCAAAACAGATCAACGCCTTAGAAAGCTTGCACAACAGCTAAATCTGACAGGCACACCCAAAACTGACTCACCTATACCTGCGATTGATTCACCTCTGGCGCAGCTTGGCATGAAGCTGTTTTATAGCAAGGCACTGGGTGGAGAAAAAGATACGGCTTGTGTTTCCTGTCATCATCCGCTCCTGGGTGGCGGTGACAATCTCTCTCTGCCTATTGGCGCACATGCCCTAAAACCCGATGTATTAGGGCTCAAACGGAAACTAAAGAAAGGCTTTCAGCTGGCTGTGCCACGCAATGCACCATCGACTTTTAACAGCATTTTTTATAAAAAATCACTTTTTCACGATGGACGTGTGCAAGCAATGGCGGATCAGCACTTTAATAATTTTGAGGGCATAAATACACCCGACGTACCTTCTAAAACTCTTGATCCACTCGGCGGAGAAAACCTGGTTCAGGCTCAGGCGCGTTTTCCGATTATATCGGAGGCAGAAATGCGGGGTAACTTTATGCCCGATGCAGGCACTCAAACAGTGCGTAGAGCCCTCGCAAACAGATTAAAAAAGAACTGGTTGCCAGCCTTCCGCAAAGGCTTTTCCGAGCCAGGTGCTTCGGCGGATGAGCTGATCACCGAGCAAAATATTTCAGCTGCCATAGGAGAATATGAGCGCTCCCAGGTGTTTATAAATAACCCCTGGAGGAAATATCTGGCAGGTGATAATAACGCCATTTCAGAACAGGCAAAAAAAGGCGCTTTGTTTTTCTTTCAAAAGGAGAGTGAGGGCGGCGCAAATTGCAACCGTTGTCACAGTGGAGATTTTTTTACGGATGAACTTTTTCATAATACCGCCATGCCACAGATAGGCATGGGTAAGGGCGAGGGAAAAACAAAAACAGAGGACTTTGGCTGTGGCTCAGTAACGAATAATAAGGGAGACAAGTACCGCTTTCGAACACCAACCTTGCTGAACGTCGAAGTGACCGGACCATGGGGACATGCTGGCGCATACACAACACTCGAAGGCATAACACGACACATGCTGTTTCCGCTTGAGAGTATCCGTCATTACAACAAGAAACAGTTAAAACAAAAACACATCAAACTTGATGATATGCAGGTCAATACACTGGCTGCCGCAAAATCAGGTCTGGAACTGCACACAATTAAAAACGCATCCGAAAAGGATATAAAAAACCTGCTTGAATTTCTTAAAACACTGACTGATCCCTGCGTTAAAAGCAAAAAATGCCTGTCTCCCTGGATCCCGTCAAAAAATGATAACGACCCGGATGGCTTAATGCTGCATGCGCGTTTTTAGGAGGCTGTCTGGCTGTCTGAGAACTGGGATTGAAGCGAAAAGTTACACCAGTCCTACCACCAATAATATCAATAAGTTGGAAATCTAAAAATGCTCGGTTACGCTCAGGGCTAACCCAACCGAATAGGCTCCTAATTTTGTTTAAGCCAGTCAAGCGCGCCTTTATGTTCCAGCCAAATATCACGGGCAACGTTACGATAAAGCCATGCTTCATCTTCACCACCCACAGTGATCTCGTAGGTAATTTTTGGCATCGCTATGTCGTTCTTTAGCAGATATTTTTTAATATGTGAGTTGTATTTTTTAACCTTTGACCATTGTTTTTTGGCAGCATCTATATCCCCTGTAGCCCATAGTGCCAGGACTTTAGCCATAGAGAAATCGAGTGAAACATCACGCGAGTAAATACGCAGCAGATTAAAAAATTTATCGTATTCTTTTTGAGCAAGATATTCGTGAGCCAGCCCACCACGCAAGCCAAGTATATCAGTTGGGTTGATAATAATGAGTCTTTCGTAATAGGATATCAGTCCGTCATTTTGACCAAGCTGTTTTAATATGAGAATAATAGAAGATAAAGCCAAATATAATGATTCATTCTCCGAAAACCTTGTGGGCATTCCACCTTGCTCGGGGAGTGATTCATATATCTGCCAGGCTCTTTGTGCTAATGGCAAACTTATATTTTCTAAAACATCTTTCTCTTGTTGCCATTCTTCCAATGCCATCAAAATATCATTAATTATTTCAATACTATCAAAGCATTGAGGAGTTTTCTCCAGAAATTCTATCCACCCCCTCTCGTCCCAGGGAAAAGAGCGTTCCCTGTGATAAATCACCTTGCTCCATTGCCTGTTTAACTTCCGAATGCTTGCGGGTGTAACCAGTTTATATTCCTTGTCTGAAAGACTGTTAAATATTTCATTTTGGCTTTCTGCTTCTGCAAATATATCAGGCGTTTGAAGTTTTATCTCATTATCATTATCTTTCAGATCCATCCAGCTATAATCAACACTAAAAGACTTTATCTTATAAACGGGTGGTTGCCTTTCAGCTACTTTTTCTAGCCAGTCCTGCAAGCGATCCAGTGAATTGCTATCCTGACCATAATATAAGCTTATCAATAACCGCTTGAGGATCTTCAGCAACTGCCTGTAAAAAATTACTGAATGGAGGAGAGTCTTCGTAAGTCCCGTTTTTTTGCATTTTTCTAATTATCATTTTGGCGCGTTGTTGTGCCAGATCCGCCTTGGATTCACCAATTAGCAGATTTATTTCAAGTAAATCAATACCAGGATCATTAGGAGTTAAGCGCTGAGCCTTCTGAAAAGCTTTCCATGCGGCATCTTTATCGCCCCGGTCAATTGCTATTACAGACAAGCGTTGCCAGGCTTCGGAACGAATCAGGCGAGAACCCTTGTCCTTTAATTGATGCAACAATGCTATTTTTCGTGTTCGATATTCAGAAAGCCCCGTATCATCACAGGTATTACAGAAGCTGGTTAGTGCAAAACACTCATCCTTACCCATTTTTTCAGCAGGAATCATAGTAAAAATAGACTCCAGCATTTGAATTGCCTCGACAATCTTTCCTTTCTCTTTGTAGCGATCTGCTATTTCCACTACCAAGCCAGTGGGCAAGACACGTTGCAATAGCGCTTCTTCTATCTCTTGCTGGCTCATTTCGTCTATAAGAAGTGACCATACAAGACTTGATTCTAAAGGTGGAAACATATTGGCAAGACGCAAACAACACTGTTTATATTTCTTTCCAGAGCCGCAGGGGCAAGGACTATTGCGTTTAACTTCTGGTAAAGGAGAGGGACGATAACGATTGCTTAACAGGGGAGTCGTATTCCAGATTGAGCGCGCCGTGTGCAAAGCTACTTGCAAAGAATCATCATCCGCAGGAAAAAAGCCCGAATAGTTTTCCCTTACCCATTGAATATAGGCATCGTAACTTTGAGTTTTATGAATTTTCGAGATAGACGATTTAAAAAACTTAAATATCTTGTCCGAAAATTCCTGTGTTGGTTCGCTATCTATCATTAGTATTCCCTGGTGATTCAAATTAATAACGCAAGTACGAGTGCCTAATTATATGCAAATCTCCCATTAGAAACACATCTTGTTTTGCGAATAGCTACACATATGGTACCACGATCCGTCGGCTTACGCCTGGCTAACCTATGAAACTGTCTTCTATCCTCTGACATACCCATCCCCCCTGTTTTTTACATATTTTTATATTCGCAACTTGTCCCCGTATCCGCAAGGCTTCATACGGGCTACATTGCTATATGCTCTGCCCTCAGTAGCGCAGATCAGGTTGGTCTGGGCGCAAGCCGACAAACTATTAACCATTCGCATTTCAGGTAAAATATCAGCTTTTTTATTTTTGAGTAAAATCAGGATACCCGAAACTTTCTGCGAGCCTGAACAGAACCATGACAACTATTGATACAGAACGTGATGCAGAACGCTATAACAAAGCACTGCAACTCTATGATGCTGCAAATAGCCAGGACCCCAATTTGGAGACAGACTACGATGGCAAGCAGCTTCCCAAAGAACTGCTTTATTCAAGACGTATGCTGGATATGCTTAAACGCTACCGACCTGATGCGGATGAGGTTGCCAGGCTGGCTGTGGCGGCGCAGCATATAGAACGCTGGAAGTCACCACGCAGTGATTATCCAATGAACCGCAAGGGCTATCATCAATGGCGTACCAATCTGTATAAATTTCATGCTGATACTGCTGCCAGGTATCTGCAACAGGCAGGCTATGACGAGGCATTTATCGAACGGGTAAAACTGGCTATTGGCAAAAAAAATCTCAGGAATAACAGTGATACCCAGATACTGGAAGACGTTGCCGCACTTACCTTTATTGAGCATTATATGCTGCCAATGTATGAGAAATACCCACAGTATGATGAAGAAAAGTGGATCGACATTATTATCCGCACCTGGAAAAAGATGTCGCCCGACGCACAACAGTTTGCACTGTCTGGCAAGGTAAAATTGCCTGAGGATTTAGTGCCCGTGATTCAAAAAGCCATAAAAGCTTAACTTACCTCAGCGATTCAAAACAGACTTAACTGCTCCGGTAAATCAGGAGGAAAAAACTGCAAGCCGATTCCAATAAGGCGTACCGGACGTTTCCCTCTTTGCCATGCTTGAGTTAACAGATAGCTATAGGCTTTTTTATGGGGAGCTGACGCCGGCATTTGCATACTCGTGGTGACAAAATCATTAAAGCGTATTTTTACAAACAGTGCTTTGGGATTGAGGCGTTGCTTTTCTCTGGCGCGCTCAAGGCGTTTTAATAATTCAGAATAAATTGCAGGGAGCTCTCCCAGACAGGCTTGTAAATCTGGCAAATCGTGGGCAAAGGTATCTTCTACACTGAGTGATTTGCGAATCTGCCGTATCTTTACGGGGCGATAGTCAATACCCTGACTGTAGAGATAAAGTGATTCGCCAAAGCTGCCAAAATAAAATTGCAGTTTTTCAAGACCCAGCATTTTGAGATCATCACAGCTTTGTAAACCTAACTTGTGCATTTTCCTGGCTGTGACCTTGCCTACACCGGATATGGCAGTAACCGGAAGCGTCTTGACAAAATCATCAACTTCGTCTGGCGTGATGACCTTTTGCCCATCCGGTTTGTTCCAGTCGCTGGCTACTTTAGCCAGGAATTTATTCGGTGCAACTCCGGCTGAAGCGGTGAGCTTCTGTGAGTGGAATATTTTTCTTCTGATTTCCTCTGCTATTAGTGTGGCGCTACCGTTACACCGCCTGCAATCACTTACATCAAGATAGGCTTCATCCAGTGACAAAGGCTCGATTAGATCAGTATACTGATGAAAGATGCCATGAATTTCACTGGATACACTCTTGTATAAGGGCATATTGACTGGGGTGGTGATTAGCTCAGGGCAGAGTTTATGCGCGCGGGACATTGGCATGGCGGAGTGAACCCCGAATTTGCGCGCCTCATAGTTACAGGCAGCAACTACACCGCGTGTATTGGGCTTTCCGCCAACCGCAACAGGCTTTCCTTTTAGGTCTGGATTCTCACGCACTTCAACAGCGGCAAAAAAACAGTCCATATCAATATGGATGATTTTTCGTTGTTTTTCTGAATCCAGCATCGTGGCACGATTTTATCAGCTTGCGCTCAGCTCAGGAGTCTGTTTGGGAATGGCGAGCTGTCGCAGAAAAGCTGATTTTGGCTAGCTTTTTTTCGATAATGTATTGTAAATTTCAATCGCTTCCTCCACGTCTTCATATATCTTTAAAGCTTCCCCTGTAAGCAGTATGGCAACATCACTATAGTCCCTGATCGTATCCATGCTATGTGAAACCATGATGAGACTTGAAGTTTTTCTTTTATTCTCGAATGCCAGCTTGCATTTGTCTTTAAAGCCCTGATCGCCCACGCCCATAATCTCATCAACCAGATAGACTTCAAAATCAATTGCCATACTTAATGCAAATGCAAGGCGGGAACGCATCCCGGATGAATAGCTTTGAATTGGCTCATAAATATAGTCACCCAATTCTGAAAAGTCGATGACGTATTCAGTGACTCTTTTTATATTGGCACCATAAATGCGACAGGCGAAACGCAGATTCTCAATGCCCGTGAGTGTGTGATGAAACGAGCCGGCAAAACCAAGCGGCCATGAGTAATGCCCTTTTCTTATAATTCTGCCGCTATCTGGATATTCACTGCCTGCGATCAAGCGTAATAATGTAGACTTTCCAGCACCATTTATACCCAAAACGCCAATATTCTGTTTCTCCGGAAACTTGAAACTGACATTATCAAGAATGGTATTTTTACCATTTTTGGTGTGGTAGGTTTTGGTGACGTTGCGAAACTCAATCATATTATGTTATTTGTCGTGCTTTTTTACTTGTTGCCCGTTCAGCAAGCAGACCTATTACAAAAATAATAAGCGTAGATTCTACGGTATATTCCACATCATATAACGAACTGTCAAAACTGCTATAAAAACCACTTCTAAACCATTCAACCATATTTAGCAACGGATTATAAGACAGGAAATCGAGTATTTTGGGCGAAAGAAAATCCATTGTGAAAAAAATACCAGACATAAAATACAGGGGTCTGGACAGGGCTGAGTAAATATTGGAATAGGAAGGCATTGAATGCATAATTGCCGCATTAAACATGCCGACTCCTGTGGCAAATAAAACAAGTAATGCGACAGGTGCCATCATTTGCAAAAAGTTATCAATTTTTATTTCAATACCAAAATAGAATGCGAGCGCGATACAAAAAATAAAAACAACAGAAATACTCACAAATTCAATCGCTACTCTTGAAACGATAATATCAAACGGCATAACTTGCGGGTATCCCAAAAGTGCCTTATTTGCACCCAGACCATTCATAATATTGGTAACAATATTATTAAAAAGCTGGAAGGGCATAATACCCGTCAGTATAAACAAGCCCGTATTATCACCAATGGGTGAGGTGCGACTCATTGAGGAGAAGATAGCGACAAAAACAGCAACATGAGCTAATGGCTCGAAAAAAGCCCAGAAAAAACCCAGTTTTCTGTTGCCATACCTTGAACGTGTTTCGCGTAGTGTCAGAGCTGAAATAACACGCCCCTGAACTGACAACGCATGAAGCAGCTCCATATCCCTATAGCCCCACTGCCTTGGCTGAAATAGCGATTTGATAGATGATCTGAATCCAGTCTTTTACATTTTGTCGCTGCTTTGGATCTACTTTTGGGAAAACAATAATCTGGTCACCAGGGTTCACCCTTAAATTTGATCCAATATCGACTTTTCCATTCGGATGCCTGACAACCAGCTTTTGCTCGTCTGCTCGCTGCGCAAAACCACCCGCGCGCTTGATATAGTCCTTGATGGAAACATTCTGTGCGTATGCCATTGCCTGCGGGATAAGCACTTCACCGCTGACAGTAACAACATCACTCTTCTGCGGAATAACAATAATATCGCCTTCTTCAAGACGGATATTTGCGATATTTCCATTTTCACTGACAACTACCTGCCCTTCTATTTGTACCTGACGGGCATGTTCGACGTATTTAAGCATTAATTCAGCTTCCTTACCCCGAATTGCTGCCTCACCATCAGATTTTGAAGGCGTGGTAAGCAGGCTTCTTTCCAGTCTTTGAATACTTTCAGACAGGTTTTTCTTTTGCTGATTGGCAATACTTCTGCGCTTAAGATAAATATTCTTTATATCTGATGATTCAGGATCAACCGCAATGTAATCAAGAACTTCTTTCAAACGACTTCCTTTTTTAATCGAATAATAAGATTCACCTCTAAAACTTCCCTGTATCCTGATGCCTATGGCAGGTGTAATCGAATCTGTTCTAAACGTAATCTTGTCGCCATCAAGCAAACGTGTGTTTAAAAATTGCTGATAAGGTATATACACTGACCAGGGTTTTCTGTTGCGAGCACCAGAAATCGACACATGGGTGACTTTGGCGGCAGGTCGGGCATATTGTTCCAGTTGCCTCCCTGTCATTTGTTTTCCCAGAAATTCAAAACGAAAAGGGTTTCTGGTATTGCCCGCCACTTCTATGGTCGAGCCTATTTCATCAACAACGATGGTATCGCCATTCTGAAACTTTACATGCTTAATTTTTCCCTTTCTTAAAAAAGGATAGAGATCAAAGCGTGTAATCAGTCTGTTTCCCCTTAGCAACCTCACGCTTCGATAACTGCCCCGCTGGGGATCAATTCCGCCTGCCTTAAAAAGAAATGACAAAACGCTATTGGATGCCGCTCCGGTGTATTGCCCCGGTTTTTTAACAGAACCCGTAACATAAACACTGATGGGTGTTGATGTGAGCAAACTAACATAGACACCTTCCCCATCCTTAAATATTGTTGCTACTTTTTGCTTGACGACTCTGGAAAGATTGCGTGATGAAATACCAGCCACTTTAACAGCACCAACTTCCGGGATAAAAATTTGCCCGCTGGAATCAACCGTCAGTGTTTCATCAATTGTTACCTGTCCCCACATGTGCAAGGCAAGTTTGTCACCTATTTCCAGTTTATAATCCGGATTCAAACCGTCATTATGCAAGGACTGAAAATCACCGGAAAACAGGTTACTGCCATAAGGCTGAATTGTTTTTGTTGCAGGCTCTTTGGTATTCCCATCTATTGCCAGAGCAAACAAGAGAAAACAGCTTACAATAAAGTAAATGGTTTGTTTCTTCATAGTATGTGTATGTATCATTTTTATTAAACCCAGCCCGCATGATCCCTGACAGACGCGATAATCAAACCCATAATACCCCATGATAATAAACAGGAAACAAATAACACAATATAATCGTGGGGCTGGTCGGGTTTCGCCTCCCGTTCAGGCAATCTGGGTTTTACGATAACAGTAAGATAACGATGTTGCTGTATGGCATCAATCCTTGCCTGTTCCATAGCCAGTTTGGCAGACGCATAGCTCTTTTCAGCAAACTCCTGTTCTGTTAACAGTTCCTCTTGCCTGGCAAGCAATGCGCCAATAGTTTTTTTGTCTTTTTTATTACTGCCTCTACGATAGCGGCGAGCACGCTCTTTTTTTACCTGTTGCCTCAAGGAGTTATATTTATTCAGTGCCGCTTTAACCTTTGGTGAGCTATTATGCAGAGATGCTTGCAGGCTTCGCAGTTCCGCCTCTGCTTTCGCCAGTTCGCTTTCCAGTGCTGCCACCAGTGAAATTTTTGTTTCAAGATCCTTTTCCGGACTTAAAAGTTGTTCCTTGTCCCTGAATTCCTTTACTTTTCTACGAACCTTTTTGAGCTTTTCCTGGGCATTCTCAAGTTCTTTTCTGGCAAATTTCAAACTATCCTGACGAGCCTTCTCTGAAAGCTTGTTTACCAGCTCCTCACTCTCTTTCATCACTGCATTAATGACCGTCATCGCATCTTCAGGCTCAAATGCAAGCACACTTAAATGCGCGATACCCGTTGCCTTGTTAAACTCAATGTTTACCTTGGTTTTCCAGTATTCAACGATATCTTCCATAGTGGCATTTTCATCCAGTCGTGAGAGAAAATCCTTGTCTTTGCGCATATACAATTTGCGAATATCAAAATCATCTTTGGTACGTTCTAGAACTTCACGAGATTCAATAAAATCCTTTATGATAAGCGCATCCCGGGTGGATGGAACATTGCCCGTCAATCCAGTCAGGAAACCGAAAGGATCAGATTCCACTTTTCCTGTCTTTTCAATTGTAAAATGTGCGTTGGCTTCGTATTGTTTACTGGCGTATTTATAATAATAGGTAACACCCAGAGCCATTGGAAGCACAAAGAAAAGCCAAAATACCGCTGATTTAAAGAGTTTCATTTTAATTATTCGTTAACAAGGATGGGTTTTGCCTGATACCAGCGATTGTTTATCAAACACGCCGCTTTTGATAGTGAAGATTTAACCAGGTAACGTCTGCATTGATTGCCATTTGCTGAAAAATAATGTTCACCCAGACGAACCGGGACGGATACCCCATTTAATCTAAGCACAGCATGGTCGCCCTTGCTCCCTTTTGCCAGTTTCCTGGCAAACTCGGGATTAACTGCCTGACGCGCCGGTGCCTTATAAGCATACTGAAATACCCTCGGTGGTTGACTGACGGGTACCTTGCGGTGTATCGAACAGGCTGTTAAAAACAGCATAGACCCCAGTGCGACCATCACTACAATCCAACCTGATCTTAATGTCCCTGATACAGCTTTTGGTATAGCCCCTGGTGTAGCCGGTAAAACAAAAAAATTCATGGATAATGGAATCCTTTATATCATCAATAGTGGTACATTATAGCACTACAGGCAGTAATAGAATATTATCAAATACTAATATTATCAAAGCGTGTCATTCGCCTGAATATTCTGAAGATTGATGTATGCTTCTTCAACTCTTTTCCTGACCTGCGCCGCAGAAGTCCCGCCAAGATGATCGCGCGCAGCAACGGAACCTTCCAGCGTTAGCACCTCAAACACATCTTGCCCAATCATTTTGGAAAATGCCTGCAATTCCTGCAATGACATCTCGCTAAGGTCTTTGCCTGTTTTGACCCCAAAGGCAACCGCATTGCCTACGACTTCATGCGCGTCCCTGAATGGCATTCCCTTTCTTACCAGATAATCAGCAAGATCAGTCGCAGTTGAGAAGCCCTGCATTGCAGCTGTACGCATACTGTCTTTTCTGGTTTCAATATGGGGAATCATATCCGCAAAAGCTCTCAGGCTACCCAGCAAGGTATCCACTGTGTCAAACAAAGGTTCCTTGTCTTCCTGGTTATCCTTATTGTAGGCAAGTGGCTGACTTTTCATAAGGGTCAGCAAAGACATCAAATCGCCATAAACACGTCCCGTTTTGCCCCTGATCAGTTCAGGTACATCCGGGTTTTTCTTCTGCGGCATAATGGATGAGCCGGTGCAAAAGCGATCCGGCAAATTAATAAAATTGAATTGCGCCGAGGTCCATAATACCAGCTCCTCGGAAAAACGTGACAGATGCATCATCAGCAAAGATGCCGCGGAGACAAATTCAATCGCAAAATCCCGGTCACTGACACTGTCCAGCGAGTTTGCAGATGCACATTCAAAACCTAATAACTCCGCCGTGTAGTCTCTGTCTATGGGATAACTTGTCCCTGCCAATGCCGCTGCACCCAATGGCATAATATTGACCCGTTTTCTGCAATCCTGCAATCTTTCAAAATCACGCTTTAACATTTCATACCACGCCATCATGTGATGCCCGAAACTAATCGGTTGAGCCACCTGCAGATGGGTAAAGCCAGGCAAGATAGTATCTGCTTCCCTTTTCGCAACTTGCAACAATCCCTGTTGCAGGCGCACGATCTCAGATGATATATAATCAATCTGTTGACGCAGCCAAAGCCTGATATCGGTTGCAACCTGGTCGTTTCTCGAACGCCCTGTATGCAGTTTTTTACCCGCGATTCCTATCTTGTCAGTAAGACGGGCTTCAATATTCATATGAATATCTTCAAGCTGAACCGACCATTCCAGAGTGCCTGCTTCAATTTCCTGCTGAATCTCATCCAGACCAGACAAAATATCCTGCATTTCGTCTTTTGCAAGAATCCCGACCTTGTGCAGCATTTGCGCATGAGCTTTGGAAGCCACGATATCGTGCTCATACAGGCGTTTATCAAAATTTATTGATGCCGTAAAAGCCTCGACAAAAGCATCGGTTGATTCAGTAAAACGCCCTCCCCAGAGTTTATCTTTTTCAGTATCTTCAGTATCCGTACTTTTTTTGTTTTCAGACATATTTATTCAGTTTCCAGTCAGTAAGGTTTGCTTATAATAGACGAACAAAATTAATAAAAATAACGAACGATAGATCGTCAGAATAATTGCACCGCCTGTCGGCTTGACAAACAATAATAAAAAAGAGTTTTTTGCTTGCAAATTAGTCGCTTGGCTTACTTGATACAGAGTGATTGGGTATTAAGTGAGCCAGTGACGCAAGCTGAATATAATATAATAAAAACGAATGAATATCGCTAATACTGAACAGACAATTGGTTTTTTACCTGAATTGTGTACTCCAGGTGCCCTGTTACGCGTGATGCTGGGTGCGGAAGTGTTGGCTTTAATCCTGGCACTTTCTGGTTCCTCCCTAAGCTACACCGACTCATTTATCAGGCTGGGGCTTACTTCCCTGTTTGTTCAGTGGGTTGTCTTAAGCTCCACCTTTGCCGTCTGTTTACTTGCCAAAAAAATTCGTAATCTCAGTACCTTGCATATCCGCATTGTGATTAGTGCCATCGTTGTAGGTTTTACCATCGGGGCATCCATTATTGCCATTATGGCTGACAGTTTTCAAAAAGTTGGCGTTATTTATTACTGGGATACACCATTCATCCTGCGAAACATCGTCATTGCCCTTTTACTGGTATTGATGGCATTGCATTATTTCTTTGTGCAAAATCAAATAGCCCAGTTATTAAAAGCAGACAGTGGCGCGAAATATGACGCATTACAATCACGCATGCGCCCTCACTTCCTCTTTAACAGCCTGAATACCATTGCCCAACTCGTTCATGTAGATCAAAACAAGGCGGAAGATGCACTGCTTGATCTTGCCGATATTTTTCGCTCAACCCTCGATACCAGAAATCGTGTTTCACTGGGCGAAGAGCTGGACGTGACACTTCGCTATCTGAAAATGGAAGGCTTGCGACTTGGCAAGCGCCGCCTGAATGTTGTCTGGGATATGGACAAAAATACTCTTCCTTTCAATATGGAAATCCCGCCATTATTACTTCAACCACTTGTTGAAAATGCAATTTATCATGGCATTCAGCCACGCAAAGATGGCGGCACACTCGGCATTAGTCTGTATGATTCAGGATCGATGCTTGATGTTGTGGTTTCCAACCCTATCCCACCCGAAGGCACTAATTCCCACCAAAAAGGGAATCACATTGCCCAGGAAAATTTAAAAAAACGTTTGAGACTCGCCTATGGCGATCGGGCAAATCTAAAAATAATGAAATCCGAGCATCAGTACCGCGTCTCTTTCTCAATACCTAAGGAGCCATAAAAAATGACAATGAACATCCTGGTCGTTGATGATGAAGAACTTGCACGTCAACGCATTCAGAGCCTGCTAAAAGACAGTTCTGAATACAATATTTGTGCAGAAGCCGAAAACGGGGCTGAAGCACTTATGATGGTTGAACGCCATCAACCTGACTTAATTTTGCTGGATATTTCCATGCCTGTGATGGATGGGCTGGAAGTAGCAAAACACCTGTCAGGAATGCCAAATCCACCAGCCGTAATTTTCACTACTGCATACGGTGAGTATGCATTAGAAGCCTTTTCAACCAAAGCAACAGGGTACCTTATGAAACCAATAAGACAAGAACAATTACTAAAAAGTCTACAACAGGCCCGCTCGCTTAATCGCGCACAACGATCCAAAGTGCTAGATGAGAGCGATATTACTGGCTCAGGCCGGAAACATATCTGTGCGCGTATGCGTGGCAACCTGGAGTTAATTCCTATTGAAGACGTATATTATTTTCAGGCAGATCAAAAATACGTTACAGTGCGTCATAGCAAGGGAGAGGTGATTATTGAAGAATCACTCAAGTCTCTTGAAAGTGACCTGTCTGATAAATTTATTCGTATTCACCGCAACGCACTCGTTGCCAAAAACCGCATCACCGGTCTGGCAAAAACCAATATCGGGCGTGTACGGGTAAAAATTGATCGTATTGAAGACGAACTGGAAGTAAGCCGTCGCCACGTCGCAGAAATACGTCGATTTGTTCGCAATCGTTAAATGTTAACAACAATAATAATAATGATAAAAATATAGTAAAAAAGGGGGGGATGGGTATCTATCTATCCTCTCCTCTATTTGCTTCCAATTGCTCTTTAGCTTATTTCTCCAGAAATCGCACTGAAATAGTCATAGACTGCCAAATCACCGAGACTCTTCGGTTTTGATATTTTTCATCAATGTATCAATTTCTTCATCAAGATAGACACCAAAATAATCCAGCGTATTAATCCCCACCATTGTCTTTGCCTGTTTCTTGCCATGATAATCCAGAAAAACCAGTGTCGGAGTGACCACAGCAGCATAGCGGTTTGATATTTCAGAAGGCTCAACCATACTGCCATCAAAATCCCTGACTTCTGCGCTGCCATCAATCAGCAATTTACGAATAAAAACCCGCTTGTCATAGTCGCCACTAATCACCATGGGCGAAAGAATCTCACGCTCCATCAAGGCACAATAGGCGCAATGCTCGGCATGAAACATAAGAACCAGACCGAGCGATTTTTCTTTCATCTTTGCCGAAAGCGCCTGAAAATCAGTTTCCTCAAGCACTTTGGATTCGCCAGAACCCACCTCAGACGCACTCAGCATCCCGGTAAAGAAAATAAATATCAAACAACTACTAAAAAATTTCATGTTCTGTTTTGCCTCATAGCGGGATTTAACGTAAAGTTCATTATTTGCAATATGCGTTGTCTCTTAAACTATGTCAAATACTCTAAAAATTGCTACCCGAAAAAGCCCGCTGGCACTCTGGCAGGCTGAAGAAGTTGCCCGCATGTTAACACACTACCATCCTGAGCTTCAGGTGGAGCTGGTTACAATGACGACCCAGGGGGATAAAATTCTCGATACACCTCTTGCAAAAATTGGTGGCAAGGGGCTTTTTGTAAAGGAACTGGAAGTCGGTATGCTGGAAGGCTCCGCAGATATTGCGGTGCATTCCATGAAAGATGTACCCATGGCTTTCCCTGAAGGCTTACACCTTGCGGTAGTGCTGGAACGAGAAGACCCGCGCGATGCATTTGTCTCAAACAGCTATAAAAGCCTTGACGAACTTCCACTTAACTCACGCGTAGGCACATGCAGTCTGCGTCGCCAGACCCAGCTAAAGGAAGCGCGCCCTGATATTGAAATTCTTGACTTGCGTGGCAATGTAAATACCCGTCTTGCAAAGCTTGATAACGGTGATTACGATGCCATCATACTGGCAGCGGCAGGGCTGAAACGACTCGGTTTTGAAGAGCGCATTAGCGCTGTCATTCCCACCACACAAAGCTTGCCTGCTATTGGGCAAGGCGCTATCGGGATTGAATGTCGCAGTGACGATGAACGTGTAAACCGCTTGCTGACACCACTCAACCACCCTCAAACCGCATTAAGATTGCAGGCTGAAAGAGCACAAAACACGCGCCTCAATGGTGGTTGCCAAATCCCCATTGGTGGCTATGCTGAATTACAGGGAGACCAGATTCAGCTGCGAGGTCTGATCGGTTTTCCCGATGGTTCCAGAATCTTCCGTGCCGAAAGAAGCGGCAATCAAAAAGATGCAGAAGCAATTGGCATTCAGGTTGCCGAAGATTTACTCGCGCAGGGTGGCGACAAGGTGCTGCAACAACTGGGAATTGAACACTAATCTGCTGTATGGCATCACCGCTCAAACACAAGTGGATTGTGATCACGCGCCCGCAACATCAGGCAAAAGCCTTGCAGGAAAAGCTTGAAGCAGCGGGCGCAAACACCATTCTGTTCCCCCTGCTGGAAATAAAAGCAGTCGGTGACAGCAGTGCCGCCCGGGAAAAGCTGGCACGCATAAAAGACTACGATCTGGTTATTTTTACCAGCGCAAACGCAGTAACTTATGCGCTCAAATGGCTTGACAAAAACAAGCTTGGCAATGTAGCCGCCATTGGCAAAAAAACAGCCAGGCTCCTGGAAAGCCATGCCATCAATGTAAACTTTTTCCCCAAACAGGGCTTTAACAGTGAGGCGTTACTTGCAATGCCACAAATACAAAGCTATGCAGCAAATAAAAAAATCGCCATTTTACGGGGACAAAACGGTCGTGACTTTCTGAAAAATGGCTTGCAAAAACAGGGCGCGGTAGTTGAATATATTGATGTCTATCAGCGCGTCTTTCCGCAGTCAAATTTAGAACCGTTACATCAACATCTGAAAAACAAACAACTGGATATTATTCTCATTACCAGCGGAAATAGCCTGACAAACCTGTTTAAATTTTTAGCCGCTAATGAATGGCTCAACAAGATCACCCTACTGCTTGGAAGCGAAAGAATAAAAGCTCATTTATTAAAGACTTACAATAATTATCAGGGCACGTTATTATGCGCACCAGACCCCAGTGACGAAACACTTTACAAAGAACTGTTAAGCTGGGCAACTGAAGTTGACAGAGAGCACGCCAATGACTAACGATGAGCAACAACTTTTCCTGCGAAAATTAAATCGTCGCACGCGCTTCACCCAATTTCTGGTCTGGATAGCACTGTTTTTTACCGCCGCGGGCATTGCCGCCGGTTATAAAAACTGGCTAAGAATCCACGATAAAGCCAAGACAGGGCTTGCTGGCGTTGCTGAAATAAAAAAACAAATTCCTACCTTTGCCAAAAAACAACGACTCCTGGAGCTGCAGCAAAGTATCAATAAGCAGCTTGAGCAAAATACACAACAGTTTGATTCCACCCTGAAAAAACTAAAGTTAATTCAGCAAGGCACCGAACATATCGCCGCCTCGGTGTATGACCAGGTAAAAGACCTGACCCAAAAACAACAGGCATCCACACCAAAACAGCCATTACCCGTTACACTGGAATGGCAGCTTTCAGAGATAAAGTTCCTGTTACAAACAGCAATTTACGAGCTCACGCTTAAATACAATAAAGAGACCGCACTCAGCGCGCTTAAACTGGCAGACAAGCGTTTGCTGCAACTGAATCGCAGTGATTTTTTCCCGCTACGCAAGCAAATCAGCCAGGACATTGCACGTCTTGAAGAATTTACCCTGCCTGACATGATGGCACTATCAGGCAAAATCAGCGAATTACAAGCCATGCTTGAAGCATCCGGAGGAGCGGACACAAAAACCACAACAGAACATTCAGAGCCATTGTTTAAAATAGAGCCGACCAGGACAGAGCAGTCCAACACAGATCAGCCCCAAAAAGAATCCATTCTCAACCGGGTTAAAAAAACCATTAATGATGCGGTTGTGATACGCAAGTTTGACAAACAGCTATCTGATGAAATGGACGCAGAAAGCCGCCTGAGTCTGCTGCAACTACTCTCCCTGAAACTGGAAACACTGCGAATCATGCTTTTCAAGCAGCAGGAAAATAATTACCATAAACAAATAAGTGATTTAAAAAAGCTACTGCTAAAATACCATTTGATCAGCAATCAAAAACAAATGATAGCTGAACTGGAACAACTGGACAGCATAAATCTGAAACCGGAAATACCCGATATTTCCGGCTCACTAAAACTTTTAAATCAAATAAGCAAATAGAAAACAGGGCATAGAAAACAACATGAGATACATAATCATATTACTCCTGTTTAGCCTGGGTGCTTTCTGGCTTGGCAGCTATGCGTTTGAACATTCGGTTGATGTATCAATAAAATGGGGCGACTGGGGCAGCGTAACGCTGACAAGCACTTCTGTCATAATCGCCCTGCTACTGGGCTTTCTGGCAGCTTATTTCCTGATTTCATTTTTTCGCTTTGTATTTGGTCTGCGCAAGCGCATCAAAAACTATAAACACAGAAAACTGGCAGCCCAGGCAAATCAGGAATTAACCAAAGGGCTGGTGCATTTTACCGAAGGTCACTGGCAACAGGCTGAAAAAAACCTGCTGGAAAATATCCGCTATGCCGAAACCCCGCTGTTGAATTACCTTGCGGCGGCACGCGCTGCACACATGCAGGAAGCCTATGAGCGACGCGATACTTATCTGAAAAAAGCCAGCGAACTGGGCGAACAGGCACAAACTGCCGTCTCGGTATCACAGGCAGAAATGCAATTTTCCAGTGGACAGCTTGAACGCGCGCGCGCCACCCTGATTCACCTGCTTGAAGTTTCACCCAAACACCCCTATGCGATTAAGCTATTGGCAAAAATTTATTATCAACAGGAAGACTGGAGTAATCTTTTTACGCTATTGCCCGAGCTAAGCAAACAATCCCTAATCAAGGAGCAGGATCGCAACCGTTATGAAGCGACTGCCTTGAAAGGCATTTTTATGACCCTCGCGCACAAGAAAGATCGCCACAAAATACACGCACTCTGGAAAAAACTACCCGCAGACATCCGCGAAAAACCGGAAGCCATCCTGTTGTATTGCAAAGCCTTAAGCGATGCGGGAGACGCAAAAGCCAGCGACAGGTTCCTGATTGCCTCCATAGGCAGGCAATGGCATGAAAAGCTGCTGGAACGCTACGGTCTGATTGAGCATGACAATCTCAGAGTGGCAATTAAACGTGCGGAAAAATGGCTCGAAAAGCATGAAACCAGCCCGCAATTATTACTCGCACTAGCCCGTCTCAACAGAAAATTTCAACTCTGGGGGAAAAGCAAGGTTTATTATAATTCCAGCCTGAATTTTTCACCTTCGGCAGCGGTTTATCTGGAGCTGGCAGAGCTGCTGGAAGAACTCGGAGAAAACGAAAATGCGCAGATGTGTTACCAGTTGGGATTAAAATACAGCATCAATAAAAAAGGTGAAATTCTCAAGCTGAAATCAAGCAGACACCCCGACCCGTCGCTTGCTGTCGTTCCTGATATTGATGAAAATGCGTTTTCCAGATAGGTACATAGAAACAACTGATTCCATCATTCAGTGCGTAACGATAGATTTGAACTCCGAAACCTGAGTTACTCATAATAAATATCAAAATCAGCAATAACAGCCAGATGGTCACTGGCAATTTTGGATACCGGATAGGTGCAACGCTTTACCCCTAGCAGCTTCATATAATCACCACGGTAATAAATGCGATCAAGCCCGCCTTTGGGAGAGAACGAAGGAAATGTTCTTATTGCTCTTGGTCTGCCCGAGGGCAATTCTTCATCCGTAGCGCACTGAAACAGCAAGCCTTCAACAAACAGGGCGCGTAACAAAGAGCGCCAGTCATTAAAATCACCACCCACAATACAGGGGGTATGCAGATCGAGTGACTGGTATTCTTTTGAGCGCATCAAAATTCCCGCCTGTTTTTGACGTTCCCGGGCAGACAAGCCCAGATGCAGGTTAAACACATCCAGCGGCAAATCAACCTCTGCATTGCCACCCAGATCAATCGTTGTATGCTGACAGCCACGGCGCTTATGCAGTCCCACGGTAAGATCAATATTGCGCTCACGAATAATCGGAAAACGACTCAGGGTTGCATTTCCATAGCAGCCTTTTCGCAGGGTCACATTATGCCCAAGGGCAAAATAGGGGTAGTGCAGCGCATCCGCCAGTTCTTTTGCCAGATTGACTTCATTCGAGCGCGGCGCACCTTCGTCAACTTCCTGCAATAACACAATATCTGCATTATGCCCCCGCAGCACCTCAATAATGCGCTCAGGCGCAAAGCGTCTGTCAAAACCAATGGCACGATGAATATTGTAGGTAAGAATGCGTATTTTCAATTGATCAGTATTTCCATTTTATACATAACCCATCCCCCCTTTTTTTATATATTTTATGATTTGCCGAGTTTTGCCAAAAATATATAAAAAAAAGGGGGGATGGGTCTCTATGAAATTAAAAGCCTGTCTGGATAATTAATAAACCGACATTTCACTAAATGGTATAAATTCAAGCATATCCCCTGGTTTTACCGTGGTATTCGCAGGAATCAGTGCCAGACCATTTGCCCAACTGGTTGAAGTCAGCACGCCCGAACCCTGATGCGGATAGAGTTTGATCACAGAGCGTCCGCTATCATCGGCTTCAACTCGCGCCCTGACATACTCATGGCGCTTGCCGGGTTTTGACCATGCAAAGGCGGCAGGCACACTGAAGCGCACCGCAGCGGTTTGCGTTGCTCCCTGCTTTTTCAGGATAAACGGGCGGGCAAAAATGCAGAAGGTTGCAAATACGGAGACCGGATTGCCCGGCATACCCAGAAATGAAGTCTTGCCAATTTTACCAAAGGCAAGTGGCTTGCCCGGTTTAACATTGATACGCCACATATCGAGTTGCCCCAGTTGTTCCAGTGCAAGGCGAATATAATCTTCCTCACCCACCGAGACACCGCCGCTGGTCATCACCAGATCGGCTTCTTCGGCAGCCCTGAGCATTGCGCTTTTGGTTGCTTCGAGGGTATCTTGCACCGTTCCCAGATCAAGCAACTCACAATTCAGATTGTGCAACATGCCACGCATCGTATGCCGGTTTGAATTGTAGATTTGCCCAGGCTCCAGAGTCTCGCCAGGTTCACGCAATTCGTCGCCTGTAAAGAAAATAGCCACCCGCAAGCGCCGATAAACCGTCACTTCAGAAATACCAACCGAAGCAGCCAGACCAATATCCTGTGGCTTGAGTTTAGTGCCTTTTTTCAGGATGCTGTCCCCGACCTGAATATCTTCACCTGCCTTGCGTATGTTTTTACCCAGCGCAACTGGGCCACTAATTTTTACGCCACCGGCATCTGGCGTACAAACTTCCTGCATGACCACCGCATCCGCACCGGGTGGAATGGGCGCGCCAGTAAAAATTCGTGCCGCCGTTCCTGCCTCAAGTTCCGTACCCATCTGTCCGGCGGGTATGCGCTGGCTGACGCGCAGGCGTTTTTGCTGTGCATCTGGCAGATCAGCACTGCGTACCGCATAACCATCCATCGCGCTGTTATCATGCGGCGGTACATTAATTGTTGAGAACAGCTCTTGCGCCAGAATACGCCCCTGAGCATCCAGCAGGGAGACTTTTTCGGTTTGTGTTACAGGGTTTGCGCTATCCAGCAGCAGTTGCAGTGCATCTTCAATTGGCATTAATTGCTTGCCGCTATCACATCCTGCGTCATCACATCCACATCCAGGCATATTTATTTCTCCAGAAAACGGGGCATCATTTCAACCAGATTGCACGGTTTGGTGCGTGAATCGAGCTGCTGTTCGATAATTCCATCCCAGCCATCCTTGCAGGCACCCGGAGAACCAGGCAGTGAAAAGATCATGGTGGCATTAGCAAGCCCGGCAATCGCGCGCGACTGAATCGTTGAAGTTTTGATCAGGTCGTAGGAAATCTTGCGAAAAATCTCGCCAAAGCCTTCGATTTCCTTGTCGTACAAGACTTTCAGTGCTTCAGGTGTCACATCGCGCCCTGTCAGGCCAGTGCCGCCCGTGGTAATCACTGCGTGCACATCGGGGTCTGCAATCCACTGTGAGACAACAGCGCGCAGCTGGTAAATATCATCGGCAACAATTTTCTTTTCAGCAAGCTGGTGACCTGCTTTTTTCAAACGCTCCACCAGAATATTGCCAGACCTGTCATCAGCATCGCTCCGCGAATCCGAGACGGTCATAATGGCAATATTCAGGGGGATAAATGCTGCATTATCAGGAGTATGTCCCATATTTTTTTCCTTTTGTCAGTTCCAGGAGCCTGTCCGAGAATAGTGAGCCTACTGCGGAAAAGCTGAATTTGGCTAGATTTTCCCTTGCTACGATCTCATATTCCCGGACAAGCTCCTAATTTCAAGATACATTGCTCTTGCGCCAGAGTAATTGATTCTGCTCAGGATTCCAATAAGATATTTATTCTTAACAGCTTTGGGTAGTGGGTTAATGCTGGCAATGACTACAATAAAAGGTCGAACGCTGTCCCTGGGTAATTTGTTTAATTTTTGATCCACATACAAGACAGGGCAGGTTTGCCCTGCCATAGACAAACAGCTTTTGTTGAAAATAGCCCGGATTGCCTTCTGCCTGCACAAAATCCCGCAGTGTTGTGCCGCCCTGCTCTATTGCCTCAGAGAGGACTGCCTTTATCATTTGAAGTAGTTTTTGATAGCGTTTTTTCGAGGTTTTTCCTGCCACTCTTTTGGGTGAAATTCCCGCCCTGAAGAGCGATTCACAGGCATAGATATTACCAACACCGACAACAACATGAGTATTCATAATAAATTGCTTGATACTAACGCTGCGCCCGCGTGATTGCTGGTAAAAATACTCAAGATTAAAGTCGGCAGATAGCGGTTCCGGACCAAGAGAACGCAACAACTTGTGTTTTAATGGATCGTCCGTCGTCCACAGGAGCGCGCCAAAACGACGCGGATCACGCAAGCGAATGGCTTTGCCGGTATCCACTACAATATCAATATGATCATGTTTTTCAGGTGGCTGACTGGCATCAACAATTCGCAGGCTGCCCGACATGCCAAGATGAATAATCGCCGTGCCTGTTCGCTGTTGCTGTTTGCTATTCAGGGCACATTCAAGTAACAGGTATTTGCCACGGCGTCGCACCGATACAATGCTTGCTCCTTCCATGGCGTGAATCTCGTCGGGTACTTTCCAGCGCAAATTGGGCTGACGCACGATGACCTTTATCACCGTATGTCCTTCAACATAAGGCTGTATGCCCCGCCGGGTGGTTTCAACTTCGGGTAGTTCCGGCATTATTCTTCTGTCACGGGTTTTAGTTCTGGCAAAGGCTGAGGTCGAAAGCCTTCAACCCCCATTTGCATCAGCCCGGAAACCGTCTCGTCAACCAGATACATTTTGTCACCCTTGCGAATAAAACGCTTGCGGGCAACCG